>RCNF010000748.1_pt1 | contig 16853 bp, 17 predicted proteins | sample 2041311 | NCBI WGS metagenome assembly RCNF01 (sample SAMN09708228, study PRJNA481090) | Marine sediment metagenome, whole genome shotgun sequencing project. | biome: marine sediment; feature: ocean; material: sediment; isolation source: Sewage treatment plant 2 marine sediment (STP2) ... | reverse complement strand
CCGGCCCGGGTTGAAGCTGGTATCCCGGTACTACCCTCGCGAATATAATCAGTGCGGTCATCGTAACGGTCCAGTAAAGAGATATCCCCATCACTGCCGCGTTCACTACCAACGCCCACCGCTTCCTCATAAAGAGGCCAAAAAGCGCTATCAGGATCAGGGGGATATATACGAAGGTGTCGCCGGCTCCGAAGGCACGGTTCATCTGTACTCCGAACGCTGTGACCTCATCGAGAGATTCCTGCATGCCGATACTTACGGCGAAGTCATAGGCGAACATCGCAGTCGTCTGGCCTATCAGGAGCAGAACCGCTGACAGCACGTGAAAGATGACTATGATCCAGAAGGCGACCGGACGTTTCATGATTCCTCGCTCTTCGTTTTCGTTTCCTCTTTCTTACGGCGTACACTTATGATCAGATTGCTGCATGCGACACCTGCCGCGAATGCTCCGAAGAAGATCGTCAGTATCTGCGCGTCATTGTGCCTGTCGAACAGCGGCATCGCACCCAACAGGACAACAACGAGAGAACCACAGAGTACCAGTATCTCAAATCTGATCGACCTTTTTCTCGTCATTTCGCTGACTCCTCTAATTTCAATGATCAAGTCTAACTATTTATGAGCATCGATAAATTCATCAAGCTGCGCGTGCCACTCGTCAGGGTCGGTCGTCTGCGGCTCGGTCTCTTCATTGAACAGAAGATCGACCATATACCTGGGCCGTCTGCCACCGATAAACATCGACTTTGAGCAGGATACACAGTAGACGAGGATATCATCGACCGGCATCTCAGCCGCCTTCGCTTTCATCTGCTCTATCACCTGTGCCGTCGGCAGGTTCCCGAAGAATGTATCGCCGCAGCAGGTGCTTTTCGTCCCCGTCTTCTCAGGCTCGATGATAGATATGTTCATTCTTTCCGCAACCGTGCGGACCGCGCGGTGAACCCGCTCCTGGTTTCTCGTGGGACATGCGTCGATGACAGTCATCTCCTGTGACCGATAGTCAGGGAACGGGAATGTCTCGCTATCCGCCAGCATTTCCCACAGCGATACGGTCGAAGGATCCTCATAGTTCTCGCGGTATCGCCTGTCGCATCCAGGGCAGATGTTTATACCAGTTGTGTCAGATGGGATTTCCGGAGTGTGTCGGCAGCACGTGGCCAGCTGGTCCATGGCGTCATAATCCGCATTGAGGAAATCGTGAAGTCTCTCGACCAGGTGGGGCTTGTACAGGAATAGAGCGCATCCGGGGGCGAAGATATATTTCACCGCTTTCACTCCTTATCCCTTCATGAATACTTCGTCGGCATTTTCCGGAAAGATAATATTCCGGTCATGAGATCCTCCTGCCGGAACCGTTTAAAACAAGGCTCTCAACCGGGAATAGAACTCGTTTCGCACCCTCTCGACATGCAGGGCCTCAGCATAATCGATCTCGGCCGTGTCCTGCCGCTTGAACCTTTCAGGCTCGACCTGAAGGGAATAGGAATTGACCTGTCTTTCCCAGAACCAGTCAGCGCAGCACAACTGGATGTAATCCGGATCGATCTTCGTAATCCCTTGCAGGGTATCGATAAATCCTTTCCCGGCTTCGCTGTTATCAACACAGATACAGATATAGGCGATCCTGTATTCGATCATGCCTGAAATATCTGCTGTCGGGAGAGGTTCCAGATTGTGGGTATCACTGCAGCCTTCATATACGAAATGCCCGTAACAGGCCTGCATAGTGAAACAGTATGGCAGCTGGTTGAATGCGTTGATCAGATCGACGATCGGTTCATCGATCATATCTTCGCTCAGGCCTTTGAGAGCATTTCGCTTTTGATCCTCAAAATCAGGATTCTCGACGAGTTCTTTTATTTCCGAGTAGGTTTCCAATTGTACCGCGGATCTCCGCTAGTCCTGCTCCTCAGGATCTTCCTCGGGGAGCTCGAGCAGTTTCTTCGAGTCTACTTCGGGAAGTTTCTCCACTTCCTTCAGGCTCCTCTCGATTGCTCTGGTCCGTACTCCAGTCTTTTCAATCGTTCGCTTCGCCGTATCGAGTTGGTTGTCTAGCTTAATAAGTAGATTCCCAAACTTCTCGAACTCAGTCTTAACCGCCCTGAGGACCTTCCATACCTCGCTGGAACGTTTCTCGATGGCGAGCGTCCTGAACCCCATCCGCAGCGAGCTGAGAATCGCGGAGAGAGTCGTCGGACCGGCCACTACCACGCGCATATCCTGCTGGAGTTGCTCGACCACCCCGGACTGCCGCAGCACCTCGGCGTAAAGCCCCTCGGTAGGCAGAAACATGATCGCGAAATCGGTCGTATTGGGCGGATCGATATACTTATCCCTGATATCCTTCGCCGAGGAAAGCACCGAGTTCTTGAGGGCTGTAGCAGCCTGGTTGACTGCGTCGGCGTCTCCGGCTTCGGAAGCATCGACAAGGCGAAGGTAATCCTCCTGCGGGAACTTCGAGTCGATGGGAAGCCAGATGCAAGCATCGGGGTCGTCTTCGGGTCCGGGCAGTTTGATGGCGTACTCGACGCGCTCGGAAGAGCCCGGCCTGGTAGCGACATTGGTCCCATACTGGTTATGGGGCATAATCTGTTCGAGGATGTTGCCGAGCTGGATCTCTCCCCATGTGCCTCTCGTCTTGACGTTCGAGAGGACCTTCTTCAAGTCTCCGACGCCGATGGCAAGATTCTGCATCTCGCCTAGGCCCTTATTGACCGCCTCGAGATGCTCGCTGACCCGCTTGAATGATTCTCCAATACGATTTTCCAGTGTCTTTTGAAGTTTTTCGTCGACAGTCTCTCGCATCTTCTCGAGCTTCTTCTCGTTACTGTCCTGTATATCCTTGAGCCGCTCCTCGACCTTGTCCCTCATGCTGCCGAGGGCCTTCTCGTTCGAGTCGGTCAGCTCGCCGATCCTTTTCCCGATACTCTCCTGCCGCTCATTCTGATCCTTGCGCGTCTCGCCCATCAATCTTACGAGGGTGTTGGTCATCTCCTCACGGTTCTGCTTCATCTCTTCCCTGAGAAGTCGTTCCTGTTCGGCGTCACGGCCACGTCTCTTGTACGAGAAGATGATATAGAAGATTATATTAGCCGCGAAGATCGCGCCGATGATTATTAGAAATAGATAATCCAATGCCGCACCTCTTGGAACTGGTCGAATACCCCGTTACCTGTCCTGTATCGGTTGACATTAGATGATTTTCCGGCCGGTGTCAATTTACATGCTGAGTGTCAGGGAGGGTAAATCTGCTCGCCCTGTCGGCATGATGAGCCGCTTTTACCCGGATGCAGCGTGGTAGAAGTGGTTGGAGATCACCCAGGAATATGAATGAAGTAGAAACAGCCACGTGAAAAGGTAGATAAGCCAGTATCTCCTTCGGATACACTCGGTCGAAAACAGGTTGCGCAATACGAGGAACGTGACCGGCAAGGCAGCGGCGGCGAACATGTTCCAGTCTGAATGGACTCCCAGGGTGGCCTTCCATCCGAGGAAAAAGAGTCCCATGAATATCACGGCAACGATGAGATGCATATTCATGCTATCGAGCTTGATCCGCCCGAAGATAAGCTGGGGGATAAGAATGATCCACACCGGAACGAGAAGGAATGCCAGGTTCAACATCTGAAAATAGTACCCGGGGGAGGGATCGACGAGTCTCGGCCTGATGTTTCCACCATGGCCGAAAACGTGGCTGTGGAACCATAGATTCCTGATCGGCAGATCGTGGAGGTGGAAAAAAAGCAGCGTAAGCCCCACGATAGAACAGAACATCCCGGCAGCAATAATCAGGGACCGTTTCTCGTTCCGCTTTCTGGCGATATTGAAAAGTATCAGCAGGGAAGGGATAAGAAATCCGGCGAGCAGGTGAAATGTAAAGGCCGAGGCAAGCACCACAGACGGCACGATAATGTTTGTCCTGCCTTTGATGTAGCGCGACGAAACGACAAAGTATGCCATTATCAATGTCGCTGTTATCGTGTAATTCTCCACATCGCCAAAGAAGAGCTGCATGTACCCACCGGACACGCAAAGCGCGAAGGCGAGAACCGGCCGGTCGGGAAACATGAAGGAGCAGTAGTACATGAGCAGAAGGATAAAGGCTCCTCCAACGACCGACGAAAGTACCTGATACGAGAATTCAACGCTCCAGCCGAACAAGTGGTTCGTGTAGAACCAGAAACGTGAATGCAGGTAGAGTTCCCACATCTCATCGTGGGTGACGTGCGATCCGTGCAGAGGAATGTCCCTGGCAAATTTCTCTGCGAACATCTGTCCGTCGAAGTTGATGAACTGGTTTCGAAGAAGGAAAAAGATTGTGACAAGAAGCAGCGAGAATCCGACACGGAACCAGGTATTGCGGAAGATCCGGACGGACAGACCACTTATCCTGTCAATCGAACCGGGTGAGAGTGCCCAGCGAACCAGCAGGACGGCACCCGGTATCAACAACCCTATGAGTACGCAGGGGACCTCGAAACAGCCAAACTGGGAGAATCCGAAAAGTGTCTCCCGGGTCCGCTCCCCTCCCCCGTTCAAAGCAGGCAGAACCAGGCCGGACAGCAGATAAACGAGTGACAGGGCAAGGAAGATCGCGAAATACAGACGTGATTCTCCCGCGGTACAATTGCCTTCTGATCCTGACTTGCTCATGGCAGCCCCACTTCAACCTGCTGCAGCTCAAATAATGCTCTTGCCGTCCGGGTGGGCAGAGCAAACATTTCCATACAATAATCGAATATGTTTTAACTTGATAAATATTATCGCATTTATGTGCTTACAGAGTTGTTTTGCCGCTTCTGAAGGGGCGATCGGCCAAAAGGCGACCTGATCGATCGACCACATCACTCTTGTACCACAGATATGGCGTGCATGCAACCATATATACATCCATTAAGCGCCCCGGTTCTTTCCAGGCGCTATCTCATGTCAGTAGATGCTGCAGATACTCGCTTCCACGTTGTGCTCGCGGCAGGTCGATCTCGAGATCGAGAAGAGGCATCGTATCGAGTTCTTTCAATCTCCCGGCCAGGGCCCCAAAGTCGAAGGTCCCCTCCCCGGGCGCCAGGTGGTCATCCGACAGGCCGTCGTTGTCGTGAAGGTGCATGGCGACGACACGGTCGCCGATCATATCCCACCACCTGGTGATCCCAAGATGCGAGAAGGCGTTGACGTGGCCCGTGTCGAGGCAGAATCGCACCTCGTCGCCGGGGAGCATATCGGCGAGGTGCAGCATGATCTCGGGACGGTCGTCCCAGGTGTTCTCCAGCGCCAGGGTCACTCCCAGTTTCTCGGCGTGCTCGACGATCCTGGGCATCCGCTCCGCCCAGTTTCTCATCCAGTGCCTTCTTCCGCCCCTCGAGAACTGGGGCAGGTAGCCGGTGTGCATCACCATAACACTGCCGCCCAGCGCCGCAGTCGCTTCCAGCCCGATATTGAGACAGTCGGCGGAATACTCTGAAAGACAGATATCGAGACTGGCGATGTCGAGACCGAAGAAGGGGCCATGGGTAAAGGTCTCCAGGGAATGCTTCCCGAGCCGGTCCCTCATCTCCGCGAACTTCGACATCGGGGCCTTCGCCAGGTAGTCGGCCTTTGTCATCCGTACCTCAGGGCAGAACCCGGCGCCGACGACTTCGTCGAACATCTCGTCGAACCTGCTGAGAGGGACACTGAGGAAGAATCTCATCACTGCTCCGGTCTGAATCTGAACGGGGTCAACGCTGTGCTTGACCTGCGGGCTACCCGTGTATATCCTACGGACATATTGCCAGATATCTACTATCAAGACAAGGAGAGTGACAGTCCCGATGAGACTCGTAGAGTGCGTACCCAACTTCAGTGAAGGCCGCGATCTGGCCAAGATCGATGAGATCACCAATGAGATCAAGGGCGTGGAGGGCGTCAGGCTCCTCGACGTCGATCCGGGCAAGGACACCAACAGAACGGTCGTGACTATTCTCGGGACACCAGACGAGGTCGTAGAGGCTGCCTTCAGAGCGATACGTAAAGCCGCCGAAGTGATCGACATGTCGAAGCACAGCGGCGCGCACGCGCGGATGGGCGCCACCGACGTATGTCCCTTTGTCCCTGTCAGCGGGATGACTATGGACGACTGCGCGGAGCTTGCCAAACAGCTCGGCAAGCGTGTCGGTGAAGAGATCGGCATCCCTGTCTACCTGTACGAATATGCCGCGGCGACGCCGGAGAGGCAGAACCTCGCCAATATCAGGGCCGGGGAATATGAGGGCCTTGAGGCGAAACTGGCCGATCCCCACTGGAAGCCCGATTTCGGGCCTGCCGAGTTCAATACCGGCGCCGGGGCCACAGTGATCGGCGCGAGAGAATTTCTCATCGCCTACAATGTCAACCTCAACACACGGGACACGAAGGTCGCCAAGGAGATCGCCTTCACTATCAGGGAAATGGGGCGGCTGAAGCGGGACAAGGACAACAAGATCGTCCGTGACGATGACGGAAAAGCCGTCAGGGCTCCCGGCATCTTCAAGGAATGCAAGGCGGTCGGATGGTACATGGAGGATTTCGGGCGGGCTCAGGTATCGATAAACCTGACGAACTACAAGATCACTCCCCCCCACCGCGTATTCGATGAGTGTGAACGTATCGCGGCCGAACTTGGCGCGCGCGTTACCGGTTCCGAGCTTGTCGGCCTGATACCGCTCGAGGCTTTCCTCGAGTCGGGCAGGCACTACCTCAAGAAGATGGGCAAGACGACCGGCGTCCCCGACACCGAACTCGTCCACACCGCCATACTCTCTCTCGGGCTCGGCGACCTCTACGAGTTCGAACCGGACAAAAAGATCATCGAGTATTTCATGAGGCGCGATGACAGCCTCGTCGGGATGACGGCGACTCATTTCACCGACGTCCTCTCGACAGACTCCCCGGCGCCCGGCGGCGGGAGTGTCGCGGCGCTCTGCGGTGCACTGAGCGGAGCTCTCACAGCGATGGTTGGAGCGCTTACGCACGGCAAGAAGGGGTACGAGGAAGCTTTCGATGAGATGGAGCGCGTCGGCGTCGATGCTCAGAAGCTCAAGATCGAGTTCCTCGCCGACGTCGACCGTGACACAGACGCGTTCAACAGGGTGATGGACGCGATGAGGATGAAGAAAAAGACCGACGAGCAGAAGGCCGCCAGGGCAGCCGCGATAGAGGAGACCACGAAGCAGGCGACGCTCATCCCGATGAATGTCCTGAGGCGGACAAAGGATGCCGCGGAGCTGGCACGTGTAATGGCTGAAAAGGGTAATACCAATTCTGCAAGCGACGCCGGCGTAGCGGCACTGGCCGCGCGTACCGCGGCGGAAGGCGCCTACCTCAACGTCATAATCAACCTTCCGGGCATCGAGGACGAGGAGTTCAAGTCCACGATCTCGAAAGAGGCGGGCGAAGTAAGGGCCGATGTAGTCGCGCATACCGAAGAGACCGTCGCGTTGGTCGAAAAGGCTCTTGCTGCCGATTGATTAAAATTCGAAGAAGGGGACGGAAACCTGGAATCAGGGAGATGAAATTGCTTACTCTCGATACGGGGACACTCGCTCCCCATATGACTGAAGACGATATTAAGAACGGGATGCCCGGGGCCATCGAGGCCCTGGGCTCTCTTGTAGATGGTACGGGCCCGGGATCAGACATGCTCGGCTGGATGGCTCTCCCATGCCTTCCCCAGGGAGATATCGGGCAGATCCTCGATGCCGGCAAACGGATCCAGGACCAGAGCGACTGTCTTGTCGTCGTCGGCATCGGCGGCTCCTACCTCGGTGCCAGGGCCGGCATCGAAGCGCTCAAAAAGGATGCCCCTTTCCCTGTCCTCTTCGCAGGCAACTCACTCTCTCCCGAATATCACGCGGACCTGCTCGATTATCTCGAAGGGAAGCGCTTCTCGATATGCGCGATCTCGAAATCGGGAACGACGACAGAGCCCGCCATCGCTTTCAGGCTTCTTCGAAACCGCCTGATAAAGGATTGCGGAAGGGACGGGTGCAACCAGAGGATCGTAGCTATAACCGATCCCGTCAAGGGAGCCCTCCGGCAGATGGCCGGAACGGAGGGGTGGAAGATATTTCCGATATCCCCCGATGTGGGCGGACGCTTCAGTGTCCTCTCCCCCGTAGGACTTCTTCCGTTCGCCGCAGCCGGACTCCCTATCGGTGACCTTGTCGGCGGCGCGTGCGACGGACTCGACCGCTGGACGAGGAAAGAACCGGGGAACGAGGCGCTTCGGTACGCCCTTTCGAGGGCGCTCCTGCACAGCAGGGGATTCGAGATCGAGGTCCTCTCCACGTTCCACCCGGAACTCTCGTGGGTCTGCGAATGGTGGAAACAGCTCGCCGGAGAATCTGAGGGCAAGGAAGGCAAGGGGCTCTACCCCGCCTCCACGGTGATGACCACCGATCTTCATTCGCTCGGGCAGCTTCTCCAGGAAGGTTCGCGCAAGATCCTCGAGACATTCCTCGTCTCGAACCGGCCGAACAGAGATATCGAGATCCCGACTGATTCCGAGGATCTCGACGGACTCGAATATATCGCGGGCAGATCGCTGTCCGAAGTAAACCGGAAGGCCTATGAGGGAACGAAGGCGGCGCATGTCGCCGGCGGGCTTCCCGCGATGACACTGGAACTCGAAAGGATCACTCCGGAGGCGATCGGCGCGCTGTTCATATTCTTCGAACTGGCGATAGCCGTATCGGGAAGGCTGACAGGGGTCAATCCTTTCGATCAGCCGGGCGTCGAGGAATACAAGACGAGGATGTTCAAGCTTCTGGGAAAGCCGGGATATTGATATGAAAAGATATATTCACCTGTATGCGTTTATGATCGTTCTTCTTTTCTGCCTTCTCTCTCTCCCCTCATGCGCCCGGGACGCAGAGCCTTTCGTCAAGCAGTCCTTCCTGATGGGCACGAGGGGTACGATAACGATCTACGGCCTTGCCGATGAAGAGGCTGGAACGGCCGCGGCAGAAGCGTTCAGCGAGATGCACCGTATCGAATCGGTGATGAGCACATGGAAAGAGGACAGCGAGATATCGAGGCTCAACAGGGACGGACAAAACCAGCCGTTCAAGGTCTCGAGGGAACTCTTCCTGCTGATCAACAAGATAATCCAGTACAGCAGGGATACCGGCGGGGCTTTCGACGTCACCGCCAGGCCGGTCGTCAGACTCTGGGGATTCCAGGGAGGCGAACCGAAACTGCCCACCGACCAGGAGTTGTTTGACGCGATAAGAAAGATCGGATGGCGGAAGATAGTCCTCGATGCGGCGGATACCAGCGTGACACTGCACGGGGGAGCCACGATAGATCTCGCAGGCATCGGGAAGGGATACGCTGTGGACCGCTGCGTCGGTATCCTGAAGGAACACGGGGTCGAGAGCGGACTGGTCGACCTCGGCGGAAACATGTTCGCGATCGGAACGCCTCCCGGACGCGAGGCCTGGTCGATCGGGATAAGGGATCCGGAGGATTCAGGCGGCGTCGTCGGCAAACTGCTCATCAGAGATGAAGCGGTCGCGACATCAGGCAATTACGAAAACTTCGTGACGATCGAGGGAAAGAAATACGGGCATATCGTCGATCCTCGCACCGGCCGGACGGTCGATCACGTGCTTGGCGTAACGGTCATCACCAGGACGGCGACGGAATCCGACGCCCTCTCTACTGCGCTGTTTGTCCTCGGTTATGAAGAAAGCATGAATCTAAGCGAGACCTTCCCCGGGATCAGGGCCGTCTTCGCCCTTCCGGGAGATACATTTGAGTTTGTCGGTAATTTCGGCGGAAAACTAGAGTTGTTCGACTGACCGGTGATTAAAGGAAAGGGGACCGTGAATGAGAAAGTACATCCTCATCAGCGTGCTCACCCTGTCATTCATGGCAGGCGTCGTGTTCGCCGGACAGGAAGAAGAGGCGGATACCGTCAAAACTTTATCCGAAAGCGATAAACTCGAGGCCAGGGTGATGAAGACCCTGAATGCAAACTGCGCCTCATCTACCTGTCATGGAGGCAAGAGTCCGAAGATGAAACTGAGCCTTGAGGCGGATGACATCCCGGAAAACATGATCGATGTGCCAAGCCAGCAGAACGGCGAACTGATGCTCATCGACACAAAGGACCCGTCACAGAGCTACCTTCTTCTGAAGATGACCGGCGGCGAAGGGATGAAGGGCAAGAAGATGCCTGTCATGATGCCTCCTATCAAGGATGATGATATGAAAGATATCATGACATGGGTAAGGGGATTCGCTGCCCCCGCGGAGGAAGAGGAAGATGACGAATGAACATGAGGGATCGATCCGCGGCGAGCTGGCTTCCCTGATACTTCTATCGCTCGGCGGCCTTCTGATGCACTGGCGCTATCACCCGATCCCACTTCCAGGGGCCCCCTCCAACCACGCCAACACCGTTCCATTTATCCTCGGCCTGGCCGGGGTGATCATCGTGCCGCTCCTTCTCTCAAGACAGAAGACATGGCTCGCCGGTTATCTCATCAACGGATTCGCCGTTATCACAGGGGCCGTGATGATGGGATACCTCGGAGTATCGGGCTGGGGCGGAGTGCCGGGCATCGAGACGATCGTGTTCGACAGCATGCTTCCTGTCATACTGCTTTCGATCCCCAAACTTATCATAGGACAGAGGATTCTCCGGCATTACAGGCCCGGAGGTATGGGCAGGATGTTCACGCCCCTCTGGTGGACGCGCCACTTCATTTACGTCTCGGCGGTCTTCATCGCCGGGAGACTCCTGGGAGGTTGAGAGATGAAGAATCTTCGCAGGGGAACCGCAGGATGGTGGATGCTGCATGCCGCGGCGATCGCCGCATTCTTCCTGCTGGGAATGTTCACGAGCTTCTAATGCAAAGGGCCGGGATGACTCCCGGCCCTCTTGTTTTTCCTGTATATATCAACGCTACTCGGAAGACGGCTCTTCCTTCGAGGAGAAGTCGAACCACTTCGTGTGGATAACGCAGGTCGAACAGTCGTGCTCCTTGTGGATGACCGGCTGACGCCCGCTCTTCTTGGCCATGGCGATCTCGGCCTTGTTCATCAGCCCGAGAAGGAGGCCGAGTACGATAAACGCGCCCGGAGGCAGGATCATCAGCAGCAGAGGCAGGTAGCCGTCGCCGAATACCGATATGTTGAAGATCGTGCCGTTACCGATAAGCTCCCTGATCGCTCCAAGTACCACGAGCGACAGGGTAAATCCGAATCCCATCCCGAAGCCGTCGATGATCGACACCCCGATAGGATTCTTGGAAGCGAACGCCTCCGCCCTGCCGAGGATGATGCAGTTGACCACGATCAGAGGGATGAACAGGCCCAGGCTCTTGTGCAGGGCGTGGAAGTATCCGTTCATCACGAGGTCGACGATAGTCACGAATGTCGCAATCGTGACGATGTACGCGGGAATACGGACCTTCTTCGGTATGAACTTCCTTATCGAGGAGATCACCATATTGGAGCATACCAGCACGAAGGTAGAGGCGAGCCCCATTCCAAGACCGTTCTCGGCGGAGGTAGTGACTGCCAGGGTCGGGCAGAGGCCGAGGACCAGCCTGAATACCGGGTTCTCGCTCCAGAATCCCTTTATGAACTCATCCCAAGCCTTCATTCCTGCACCTCCCCTTCCACTTCGTCTTCCTCGACAGTCGCCGAATCGACTTCAGCGGGGGTGTTCTCCACTGCTGCCGGCTCGAAGATCTCGGCCCTGTGCACCTCGAAGAGCTTGAGCCCCCTCGCCGCCGCCCTCGTTATCGCCCGCGAGGAGATAGTCGCGCCGGTGATCGGGATGAATGTCCCGCCGTCCTTTGTGACCTCCCACAACTCGGGGTTCTCGAGGCTCTTTCCCTTGTACTGCCCGGTGAAATCGGCAGACTCGATCTTTGCTCCGAGCCCCGGCGTCTCGAGATGATTCAGGACCATCAGGCCCTGCATGACGCCTTCACCATCGACACCTATCATGAACACGATATCTCCGGAGTATCCATCGGGAGCCGTGAGCGAGAATGCCGCCCCCGTCACCGTTCCGTCCTTTCGGCCGCGGAAGACCTCCAGTGAATCGTCGTCTTCAAGGGCTATCGTGAGCATGTCCTTGTCCGGCTCATTGTCGTAAGGGGGCAGAACGCTGCGGACAGCGCTCATCTTCTCTTCGAGAAGCGCCTTGGCGATCGGCTCGGCGGTCTGCTCATTGACAAACGCGAGAACGCCTGCCGAGACCGCGGCGATGATGGTGAGGACGAAACACAAACGGATGATCTCTTTCATTCCTTGATAACCTCCACTACGCTGCGGCCTTTTTAGTGTCCGCCGCCCCGAAAACCTTAGGTTTCGTATAACGGTCGATAAGCGGTGTCGCGGCATTCATCAGAAGGATCGCGAAACTCACGCCCTCCGGATACGCACCCCAGAGCCTTATCAGTACCGTGATGACGCCGCATCCGGCGCCGAATATGAGCATTCCTTTTCTTGTCACGGGGCTCGTCACGTAATCGGTCGCCATGAATATCGCGCCGATGAAGAGACCGCCGGTAATGACGTGGAAGGAAGGATTCGCGTAATGCATAGGATCGATCAGGTAGAAGAACCCGGTCATCGCCCAGACAGCGCCGATGAACATCACCGGTATCCGCCACGAGATGACTCTCTTCCAGATGAGGAAGAGCCCGCCGAGAGCGAGCAGGATCACCGACGTCTCTCCGAGACAACCAGCCCTGTTGCCGATCAGCAGGTCGATTATCTGTTCTTTCCCGAAAGCAATATCGATATGGCCGAGCGTCGCGAGGCTTTCCTTCATCTGGGCAAGGGGAGTCGCAGTCGTCACGGCATCGGTCCCGAACCTCGAGTTGGTCACCCACTTCGCCGTCATATGGACAGGGAAAGATATCAGCAGAACGACACGGCCTACCAGTGCCGGGTTGAACGGATTGTACCCAAGCCCGCCGTATAGCTGCTTCGCGATCACGATGGCGAAGAGGTTGCCGACAACTATCAACCACCAGGGCGAAGTCGACGGCAGGTTCATCGCCAGGAGCAGGCCCGTCAGGGCGGCGCTGCTGTCGCGCAGCGTGATGGGCCTTTTCATGACCTTCTTGGAGATCGCCTCGAAGATCAACGCCGACGCGATCGAGATAACGATCACCCTCAGCGCGTCGAGCCCGAAGATATAGATCGAGAAGAGCGCGGCCGGCGCCAGCGCGATTATCACCAGCCTCATTATCTGTGCGACGGTGCGACCATCGTGCATGTGAGGCGAGGAGCTTACGACAAATCTCGGCCCGACCTCAGCCTTCTTCGGCTTCGGTTTGGGAGGGGCTGCGGGCTTCTCCTCAGGCGTTTTTCCTTCCATATTCTCTTCCAAAGGGACCTCCAGGTCTCAACGGCCGGTCATCAGCCGGCTTTTCTCTGCAGTTTTCTTACCTCGGCCTTCGCCCTTCTGAAATGGTGCACCATCGGTCTTCTCGACGGACACACGTAGGCGCAGCAACCGCATTCTATACAGTCCATTATGTTATATTCAGCTGTATCCTCGAATCTCATCCTCTCGGTGAATATCGAGAGTGCCGAGGGATTGAGCCGCATCGGGCAGGCGTCGAGGCAGCGGGCGCACCTGATGCACGCATCGCTCACGAACTGGGCGACCTCTTCCTGCTTCAGGATCACGAGTCCGCTCGTGCCCTTCGTCACCGCCGCTTCGAGAGAGTACTGCGCCACGCCCATCATCGGCCCACCGTTGATGCACTTGGCTGCGCCGCCCTCGAGCCCGCCGCAGAACTTGACGAGGTCCTCGAACTTCGTCCCGACCCGCGCGAGTACGTTATTCGGTTCCTTTATCCCGCTGCCGGTGACGGTTACGACGCGCTCGATCAGCGGCCTGTTGAACCGCACCGCCTCATACGCGGCAAGGGCTGTCCCGACGTTCTGCACGAGGACGCCTACATCCATCGGCAGCCCGCCGGCCGGCACTTTCCTCTTCGTCAGGGCATATATGAGCTGCTTCTCCGCGCCCTGCGGGTATATGACATCCATCGCCGCGACACTGAAGTCGTCGCGTCCGGCGACAGCCTTTTTCATCGCGTCGATGGCGTCGGGCTTGTTCTTTTCTATGGCTACTATGACCTTGCCGACTCCGATCACCGCGGCAAAAAGAGCCGCACCGTCGAGGATACCTTCGGTGTGCTCGAGCATGAGCCTGTGATCGGCAGTCAGGTAGGGTTCGCACTCGGCGCCGTTAATCACGAGAGTGTCCATCTTCTTATCCGCCGGCGGCGAGAGCTTTACATGGGTCGGGAATGTCGCTCCACCCATACCCACGATCCCGTTGTCATGTATGATCTCTTTTATCTTCTCCGCGTCGAGCCCCTCGCTCGATCTCTCGACATTGCACCCCTCGAACCACTCGTCGTTTCCATCGGGGATGATCACTGCCGCGGGAGCGTCTGCGCCAACCGGTGAGGGGTGTATCCCTACCGATTCTATTGTTCCTGATGTCGGGGCGTGTACAGGTGTTGATACGAATCCGCCCGATTCGGCGATTACCTGTCCCTTTTTCACCTCGTCGCCCTTCTTGACGACAGGCTGCGAGGGCGCGCCGAGATTCTGTCCGAAGAAGACGATGAGCTTCTCGGGCATCGGCACTTCTACTATCGCGCACGAGTCAGCCAGGCCCTTGTTATACGATGGATGAACGCCTCCGAAGAACTTGCCGCTTCCCATTACGCATCACCTCCCGCCACCGCCGCGGGCTCTTCGCCTGCCGCGACCTCCCCGGTAAAAACAATCGTGTTCATCGGGCATTCCGCCGCGACTTCGGCCGGTATCTCGAATCCGTAATCGACGACCGCAAGGAAGTTGTCCATCGCTATGGCACCTTCAGGCGCGGCCTTGACGCACTTCATGCAGCCGATGCAGGCCACCTTGCAATGCTTCCTCGCCGCTCCGCCCTTGTCATGCGAGCTGCACAGGATATGGAGTTCCCTTTTCGCCGGGACCATCTTGATTATACCTTTGGGGCATGCAGCGACACATTTCGTGCAACCAGTGCACTTTTCCGGATCCACCAGCGCGAGGCCGCCGGGCAGCATCTCTATCGCACCGAATGGACAGACACCGGCGCAGGTTCCCTGACCGAGGCAGCCGTAGGTGCAGGCCTTGTCCCCGCCGAATACGAGCGCTGCCGAGTTGCAGTCGTATACACCATTGTAGAAAAAACGTTTAGCAGCTACATGGTCGCTCCCATTGCAGAGCACGAGGGCCACTTCCCTGTCCGCCCCGCCGGCGAATTCCATGCCCATGATGACGGCGATAGCCTGTGCTACCACTTCGCCTCCGACCGGGCACGCGTCCACGTCGGCTTTTCCTTCCGCGATACGCTTGGCAAGCTCCGAACATCCCGGAAGGCCGCAGGCGCCGCAGTTGGCACCGGGTAGAGCTTCCTCGATCGCTTCCGCCTTCGGATCGCTGGGAACGGCGAATACCCTCGCCGCAATAGCCAGCCCGAAAGCGGCCAGTAGAGCAAGTGCCGCAAGTGCGATAACAGCGGTGATCATCTTTTTTACATCCTCCACGGAATCGTTTTAATGTCTATCATCAGCGCGGGCAGGCCTAAAGCTTGACCAGCCCGGTAAATCCCATGAACGCGAGAGAGAGAAGCCCGGCGGTTACCAGGCCTATCGCCGTTCCCCTGAACGGAATAGGCGTGTCGCAGAGTTCGATCCTCTCTCTCAGGCCGGAGAAGAGGATCATCGCGACACCGAAGCCGATAGCGGCGCCGACGCCGAAAAGGGTCGTCTCTATCAGGGTGAACTCTTTCTGGATATTGAGAACGGATACGCCGAGTACGGCGCAGTTGGTAGTGATCAGGGGCAGGAATATTCCCAGCGCCTTGTAGAGCCCCGGGCTGAGTTTCTGAAGGACAAGCTCCACGAGCTGTACGAGGCTTGCGATTATGAGGATAAAACTCACCGTCTGGAGATAGGTCAGGCCGAACGGAACGAGGACGTAATGATAGATCAGCCACGTCACCACCGAGGCCATCGTCATCACGAAAAGTACCGCGCCGCTCATACCCGCAGCGGTCGAGACCCTCTTCGAAACACCCAGGAACGGGCATATACCGAGGAACCTCATCAGTACGAAATTGTTTACCAGTACAGCGCTTATAATGATTATGACGAGCTTGGGCATCGTTCACCTGCCATCTTTTCCAGGATATCTTTCAATTCTCTCCAAATTGTGGATATAAACGGGATTAAGGTAATACAGATACCGCAGGAAATCAACCTTTTACGGGGAATTATTTAAATGTCAGGGGTATTCTGGTTCGTTGACGAATCGAAACCCATGTATTACATTCAGATGGCGTGACATGGGGCATTCCGGCCGGGGGCGAGTCGCCGAGGACCGGACCAGCAGCAGCGGCATGACTTCAAAAGGGCCCCCGTTCATATTTTGCCGGAGATCTGATGGAATTCCGTGTAATAGACAGGAAATCGCTCGATGTACCCGCATGGGAAGCGCTGACCAAGGACGCGTCGTTCTTCCACACATATCAGTGGGTGGATACCTGTGTCGACGGGCTCTCTCCAGGCTCACACGCCGAGTTCCTCTGCGGTTTCGAGGACGGCAGACTGGTCGCAGGGATGCCGGCCGTCATAACAAAGCAGCTCCTGTTCAAGTCGTTTTACTCGATGCCTTACGGAACGTACGGCGAGGTGATCCTTGCCGAGGGAGTAAACGGAAATACGCGGGACGAGTTCTACGTACATCTCGTCAGGTACCTGAAGAACGGAAAGTTCTCCAGGATCTCGATAACCGATTTCGATCGGAACCTC
>RCNF010000883.1_pt1 | contig 16858 bp, 16 predicted proteins | sample 2041311 | NCBI WGS metagenome assembly RCNF01 (sample SAMN09708228, study PRJNA481090) | Marine sediment metagenome, whole genome shotgun sequencing project. | biome: marine sediment; feature: ocean; material: sediment; isolation source: Sewage treatment plant 2 marine sediment (STP2) ... | reverse complement strand
CCGGTTCCCAGACTCTCGGAAAGATATATTTCCATCATCGACTCTCCCATCCATCCGAGGAGATAATCGAGGCAGTAAAATTCAGGAACAAGATCAAAAAGGTAGCTTTCAGGTTGATGGTAAAAGCCGGTATATCTGGCCATTAGCCTTGCATAGGATTCTCCATCTGAAAGATCTCCTTTTGAAAACATCTCGAACTCTGAAATGAATTTGGCAGCATATCGTCTGAACACTGAAAGATCCTTGAGCATCTTGTAGTGAACCAGCTCTTTTACGTCTTTAGTATCCATGCCAAGGTATTCTTTTAGAAAAGGGCGGGATAATGCCATATTCTGGAGAAGAAAAGCATAAGACTCTGACAGGCTATAGGAAGTAGCCATTTCCCTGTCAATCATGGAAAGTTCAGGAGATGTGAATACAGCCGACAGTCCGTGTCCCAGCTCATGTGAGAGTGTTTCCATATCGACCCAGCCTCCTTCAGGCTGCATCAGGACATAAACCTCTTCAGGTACCTGAAGAATAAAACAAATGGCCTGTGAACTCTTTTTCTCTTCTCTTTCCAGTTCCAGGTTAAGACCCGGTGTTTTTTTAAGGTCAATACTCCATTTGTTAAAAAAGCCAATCAGTTTTTCCATGGCCTTTTCCGGAAATAAATCGTCAAACTGCACCAGGCTTAAAATATTGATGGCATCAAATCGCGTGAGTTTCTTAAGCGGCAAGCCGAACTGCTCACGACTCCAGCCTTCCATGGCGTTAAAATATAAATCGTCTGTTTTTAAAAGGAAGTTTTTAAAGTAATTATAGAAATAAAGATAGTCGATCCCTTTTTTCTTTTGGCAGTAATTATTATAACTGGTAAATCCAAATTCCTCTTCAAGGATATCGAGCAGGATGTTCCAGTAGTTGAGAGCAAAGGGTTTTAAAAATTTACAAAGAGGCCCTGTTTCTTTTTGCAAAATCTGTCTCGATTGATATGTGCTCGACTTCTGGCACCATGGAATGATATCACGAAAGTATATCTTCTTTCCGTTGACAATGGCCGCAGCACCCTGCATCCATCCTCTCATTTCGGTTTCGTGGGGGAGGAGTGACCGCTGGAGGAAATGGTCAATGAGAGCATATTTGAGTCGTTTTCCGGCAGACTTATTTTTCAGCTTATCAATTCGCTCTAAAGTATCGTGGCTGATAAAAATTTCATAGCCATCATAGATCTGATCCGGTTTGAAAGGAACTAGTGCCCTCCCATTGAGCAAGGGCTTCTACATTCCACCGGTAATTCAGGTGATGGAGTATATTCTCTATTTCTATTTGATCGCTTTCCATTTTTATCTCATTCGTTTTGATGTAAGATTCAGCTACTTAAATATCAACGTTGCCATGCTTTTACAAGTTTTTATCTTTTCCCAGGACGCCCCTGAAATTCTTCCCTGTTTCTTGACAAAAATGACAATGACAGATATCTTTGGATGTTGAATGGATCCGCTAAAAATCAAGGATACCATCAAAACAGTCGGTGTGAATCGTCTGCGGGTAAAAATTAAGACGACCTGCGCCAGAACCGAAACTCCAAAAGAACGCATGATATAACTATGACTGACGTAATGCCCGCCCTGTTCGTCGGCCACGGCAGCCCGATGAACGCCATCGAAGACAATGAATTCAGCCGGGAGTGGGAAAAAACCGGCAACGCCCTTCCCTCCCCACGTGCCATACTGTGCATTTCCGCTCACTGGGAAACAACCGGCACCCGGGTCACCGCGATGTCCGAACCGGCCACTCTGTATGATTTCCAAGGCTTTCCCCAAGAGCTCTACGAAAAACGCTATGCCGCCCCCGGTGCGCCAGAGCTTGCCGACAGCATTAAAAAAAACCTATCGGACGTGGTCGTTCATCTCGATTTTGGATGGGGACTCGATCACGGGACATGGTCCGTATTGGGCCGGATGTTTCCGGAGGCTAACATCCCGGTGTTGCAGCTGAGCCTCGATTTCGATCAGCCGCCCGCTTATCACTATCAGCTCGGACAGAAACTGAGATACCTGCGCAGCCAAGGTGTTCTGATCCTCGGCAGCGGCAACATGGTCCATAACCTGCGTGCCATGGTCTGGAAAGACACCGCCTTTGACTGGGCGCTGGAATTCAACTCCAGGTTGGCCGAGGCGATCCAGTCCGGCGATCACCAGGCCCTGATCTCTTACGAGAGCATGGGCGACCATGCGCACCTGGCCGTGCCAACCAACGAGCATTTCCTGCCACTTTTGTATGTACTTGCGTTGCAGGAACCATCGGACGCAGTCCATTTTTTCTGTGATCGCGTCACTTTGGGATCGATCTCCATGCGATCGATTCAGTTTGGTTGATAGGCAGAAATAATCAAGCCTGAGTGCCGACCACAGAAGTGGCGGCTAAAATAACCAGGTCCACCCCGCAATTTTGCCAGATGAGAACCAGATGAGAAAAAGTTCCAGAGGGCATCCGCAGGCGGTTGTTTTGTTTGCCTGTTTTAAGGAGTCACCGTTGTGAAAATAACAATTTTTTACGGAAGCATACATAAAACCAGAGGGAACACCTACGTGATAATCGATGCGTTTGCACAAGGGGCTAAGGCGGCAGGCGCAAAAGTCGATATCGTTTTTCTAGCGGAAAAGGAAATTAAGCCCTGCATGGCCTGTCTGAAATGCTGGACCAAGACCCCCGGCAAATGCGTCATTGCCGATGACACGGCCCAACTTCTAAAGCAGTTTATGGAATCTGATATTGCTGTCATGGCGACACCCGTATACATTCATAACGTGACGGGTATCATGAAGACCTTTCTTGACCGCATGATGCCGATTATCGATCCACACCTGGTAAAAATGGAGAATGGATATACAGGGCATTTAAAAAAGCATAATAACTACCCTAAATTCGGTTTGATTGCCACAGGTGCTTTTCCGGAACAAAAATGCTGTGAATTTGTCAGCCGGTACTTTAACCGTCTGGCAGTTGAACTTTATTCGGAAGTTTTATTTGAAATTTGCAGAGGCGAGGCCATTTTGCTGAAAATGGGTGAAAAGACCCCCCTGGGCCCCATGGTGGATGAGTACAAGAAAAACGTTAGAAAGGCCGGCTGGGAAGTCGTTAAAAACATGAAAATCTCTGAATCAACAGCAAAAAAGATAGATCAGCTTTTCGTACCGGAGGACATGTATATTGAAGAAGCCAATAATTACTGGGACAACCGCATCGCCCACTACAAAGAAAGTAAATAAGGGGCCAAGTCTACCGCTAAATCTTACTTTATTTTTTGATGGAATACCTCCATGTCCAGATCGTTAAGGATTCAATATCCAGATATATGGTATCACGTGATGAATTGTGGGGAAAAAATAAAGGGGGTCAAAGCCTGAATTGAGAATAAAGGTTGGGGTCTGAATCGTGTTTCCGAGAACAGAAAATTATCATCACTGAGTGACTATCGGCATAAAATACAGAGTACTTTAAGGCGTGACATTCACGCTGGAGGATACTGCTTTATGATCATAGACGCGCACGTACATCTTTTTACGCCAAAGATTATTGCAAATGTTTCCGCCAAATCCGGGATGGTCGCTGAACTGCATCTTCAAACCGACGAGGCAACCCAAAGAATCGGAACCGCGGCCCTGGGAACAGCTCTGGGCCGGGCAGGGGTCCATGCCGCACTGATGCTGCCCACCGCCAGTGCAGATGGTGTTTCAAAAATCAACCGCGACGCCATTGACACAGCGGCGGACTGCGATTATTTAAACACGGCAGGAACGCTGCACCCGGAATGCAAAGATCTGCAGGCCGAGTTGGCCGCCCTGCACGCCTCCGGTATCCGGGCCATCAAGCTTTGTTCCTTTTCCCAGGGATTTATGCTGAATGCGCCTGATACCATGGCAATGTTTGCACAGATCGAGGCCTTCAACAGAAACCACACCCACCATTTTTTTGTAGTGCTCGATACCTTTTACAAGGCAGCCGCCTATTTTGGCACTGATTCGAGCTTCACTACTGACCCGGCGTGTATCAGCCGCCTGGTGCAGACATTTCCGGGAGTCACATTTGTCGGTGCTCACATGGGTGGGTTGACCGCACCGTTCGAAGATATCATCCGCTGCCTGCCGGCGGCTGACAATCTTTACCTTGACACCTCCAACGCCGCCCACACCTTAAACGAAGCTGAATTTATCCGACTGCTGCGGGTCCACGGCCCAAACCGCATCCTCTTTGGTACGGACTGGCCCTGGTTTGACCCGGGGAAAGAAATCCTGCTGATCGAGGGACTACTCGACCGGGCAGGTTATACCATAAATGACAAGGCTAAAGTATTCGGAGGGAATATCGCTGAATTGTTGGCAATTGACATTGCGGCTGCCTACAAGGCAGCATCTGAAGCCAATGCAAGAATAGCTCCCTGACTCCTCAATTACTTATATTCAAGTTATTTTGGACAAGAATTTGTTTCCACCAGAATTTGTCTTTTCCAAATTGCGGTGGTAAAATAAGGATAATCTAAAACTTTCTCGTCGTCTTACGAACATGGTCTCCGATTCGCTTCATGCGCTTCATGTCATCTCCGCCCAAAGGCCCCAGTTCCAGAGCCGGCAGAGCCTCGCGTAATTGATCAGCGTCTTTGGGCCCACAAAGACAAACATCTACGGCCGGATTGGACAGTACAAAGCGATAACAATCACTCGCAACCGGCACGGATTCGCCGGGCGGCATCTTTTTGGGATTTAACATCTGGCCCCAGCGGGTGGCAGTATAGGTGACGATACCCGGTCGGCCGTCGCCCATCAGTGGAGGAAAAGATTCTTCTTCCGCTCCTCGATGGGCCGCATTGTACCGGATGTGAAACAGATCGAACTGGCTGGTTGCTGCCATTTGCGGAAAAAGAGTTCGATTGTGTCCCGACATACCTAAAAATCGGAATAATCCATTTTCCTTCAGTGCCAGAACCCGGTCGACAAGCTTTGGCGAAGGCCGGCGATTGTGCCAGCCTAGAATAAGGATGTCGGCCTGATCCAGACCCAGTGATCTCAGATTTTTCCTGAAAAGGAATTCCGTCAGCAGGCCGGACCTGGCATAGGTGTGGATGGCAACCACCAATTGGTCCCGCCGACCTTTTCGGGAGAGATTCCGGATGGCCTGTTTCATGCCGGCCCGGTGTCGACCGGAACCCAAATAAAAATAATTGCAGCCTTTTTCAAACGCCTCCTCAAAGGCTTTCGCAGGCGCGCCATAACTGGCTGCCAATCCTAATCGCCCAACGCGCAGACCGGTGCTGCCCAGAACCCTCTCTCTGAAATTTTCCATTTCAATGTTTCCTTTCTAAAACAACATTAGACCGCCGTGTTCTCAGTGTACAAAGAGGCTTCAGGGACGTCAAGAATGAATGCACTACTCAATTTTCTTCTTCAGTTTTTAGAATCCGGAAACCCCATTCTTTTATAAAACTCAGGCAGTCTTTCCTCATTATAAGAAGGGCATTCATTTAAAATTTCAAGGGTTGCCTGTTTTTTCAGGGGCCATTGGGCTTTCTTTTTTGAAAAAATCACATCATTGCTGATGTTGGCATAGCATGCCGGGCCCGGGGTGCAAAAATGTTTGCTGGTTTCCTCCCAGATTTCCTGAATCGGCCTTTGAAGAATATTGCCAAATGACAGCATGGTGAAATCACAGGGACAGACATTTCCCTGAGAATCTATAAACATATAGTTAAAACCGGCTCCGCATCCGTAGTATTTTTCACTTTCAAAAAAATCATAGGCAAATACACCAGGATAGCCCTTGGTTTTGGTACATTTTTTCTGGATTTCAAAAATTGTTTCTACATTTTCAGCTGACAGCCTCTCTTCCGGTTTCGTGATAAGCTTTCCGCTAAGGATCGGAGACGTCAGCCTCATATCGTTAATTCCAATATCCTTGAAAAAATCGATCACCTTAAATATTTCCTCGCGGTCGCTGACCAGGGGTTTATCCGGCACAAACGAAACTGCTACATAAAAGCCTTCATCCTGAAACAGTTTTATGGCATTTAAAGCATAATCAAAAATGCCCTCTTTTCGACGGCCTTTATCATGGATTTCAGCTTTATAATGATCGAGGCTGATAACCGGAATTTCAAGTCCTGCCTTTTTAAGGCTTTTTACCCGCTCTTTGGTCAGTTTATATCCGGTTGTAAAAAAAACCGGTATCGATCTTTTATCAATGGATGCTATTATGTCTTCAAGATCATCCCGCAATAAAGGCTCTCCTCCGGTGAGGCCAATCACGCTTGCCCCTAAGTCCTGGACATCAGAAATAGCTTTTTTCAGCTGGTCAAGGGATAGAATATCTTTTTGGGAACGATCGGAAAATGAACAATGCCAGCAGTTACAGGGACACCGGGGAGTTATTGCAAAATTTGTTACAACCGGCAGAGGCTTTCCGGAAGTTATTGAGATAACACCTTTGAGAAAACGGTCATAAGCTAAAGACGGAAAATATGGTGTAAACGTATTGGTATATATTTTATCTCCGATCCTGGTAAGCTTGCTTTCCTTTGAAACATAATTCATTGCAAGTTTTTGCTTGATCGATAATTTTTTAAGCTCCTTATTCATACCCATTTTCAATGTTGTCAAAATTTTCTGAATCCCATATAACTGTTTCCCATTATGTTTTCGCATTGTAGTCCCTGTTTTATGATTGGGGTTTTTATTCTTTTATTTGTAATCGGTTTAATTTTATAGTGTTGCGCAAAAATCAAATCTTTTCAACCTTAAGCTCAACAAAATTTATGTGTCAAAAACTATGAAGATGATATCTTTTTTATTTTTTTAACAGGGGGTTTACGACATGGGCGAACAACACATTAAAATTAGGCAATTATTTAATGCACCCGTTGACACGATTTTCAGCCTCTTAACGGACCACGAAGCTTTCGGGCAAGTGGTAAATGCAAAAATCAAACGGGTGGTCGATAGTCAAGACGAAAACAAAAATGGATTAGGGTCAGTCAGGCGGATTAACGCTTTTCCAGCCCCTGCTTTTGAAGAAACCGTGGTCACATTCGAACCAAACCAGCTGATGGAGTACGTAGTCAGCAAAGGAAGCCCCATTAAAAATCACAAAGGCCGAATGGAATTCTCCGACGAGCGGGGCAAAACCAGGCTTAATTATACAATTGATTTCGAACCGAAACCGCCCTTTCTTTTTTTCGGCTCTATTTTAAAAAAGGCTATTGAAAAACCCATACGCGATGGATTGAAGAGGCTTGCTGACCGGTACGACATCCAGAAGTAATTTTAAAAACCCATCTCAGAAAAGATTGGTATCGTGTCTTGAACTGTAAATTTTATTAGAGGTGATAAAAATGGGAAAATCAAGGGAAACGATCAGAGTTTACCGGAGGTGGATTAATTCGAAGCACCGGCGGTTCGAAGCCGTATGCCGTCTCTTTCAAGGGTAATCAGCCTTTTTTTGTAAAGGTTGCCGATGGCCTTTTTGAATGTTTTTTTGCTGACGCCGAAAATGTCGGCGATTACTTTCGGCTGACTTTTATCGGTGACCGCAATAAATCCACCCCGTTGCTGTAATTTATCCATAATTTTTTGGGACAGTGCACCGATAGCATTATAGCCGAGTTTTTGAAGGCAAAGGTCTATTTTTTTGTCGTCACGCACTTTTTTGATAAACCCGTCAATTTCCTGACCGATTTTAAGCGTCTGAAATACTTCACTTTTATACAGGATGCCCTTTTCGGTACCATTGATTACGGCTGTAAATCCCATATCGGTTCGATCGGAGATAAGCAGCGCTACTTTTTGTCCTTCATAAAAACCGGCCTGTTTTTTTTGGGCCCTGCCTTTTTTATGTTCATTTAATACCATTGTATAGCTCAGGTAATTGGTGCTGGTCGGTTGCCGGATAGATAAGATCGCTGATAACAGGAAAAGAATCTCAGTCGGCATAATCGTGGTTTGATGAGAACGATCATTAAAAAAGGCATCCCCCGTTTCACAGGTGATGCCTTTAATTGTCTTAAAAACCAGTTTAGACAGCGGTCACATTGGCAGCAGCCGGACCTTTTGGCCCTTGCTCGATGTCAAAGGTCACGTTCGAACCTTCGCTGAGAGATTTAAAACCGGTCGCATTGATTGCGCTATGATGCACAAACACATCCGGTCCGTCTTCCTGTTCGATAAATCCAAAACCTTTGCTGTCATTAAACCATTTAACAGTTCCATTTGTCATAATATCATCCTCCTTTCAAAAAATTTCAACGTTACAAACTGAAGGATGATAGCGTTTAACAAACGGATAATCCCAACAGAAAGAAACCCTCCCGCCTATTTACGGCAGGACTTAATTGATGGTACATACTAAGCACCTTTATATGCAATGGCAAGCTAAATATTCATTTTTTTTAAAATATAACCACATCGGAATGAGTTTCGTGGTTATCGGGACATCTTTGATATATTATCTTGGCCGGAGATTTATTGGGGACACCAAAGAAAAATTGATTTTTAAAGCCTGCTGAAAGGCCATCAAAATATTTGCTTTTAAAGTGAAATATGGTATAACCGCTTCAAATTATAAAGGAAGAACTTATAACTATTTGATAATAAAGGATTAACAATGAGCTCTCTTTATGTCATATCGGCGGTTGGTAAAGACAAACCCGGCCTGGTCCATTCATTAACCAACGTTCTATCCGATTTGAACATCAATATCGTGGACGCTGATGCGCGCGCGGTCAGGGGACATTTTTCCATGTTCCTGGTAGTGGATTTGATCACCTCTAAATGCAGCTATGAAGATATGGTTCAGTCTCTTGAGACCGTGAATGCCAATTTTAATTTAGGCTTGCGTACTGAAAAATATGTGGCCGGACGCCGCAAGTCCAACAAGAAGTTAATGGTACTGACCTTTATGGGCCGTGACCGCCCAGGCCTTGTCGCCTCCATTTCGGGCATTTTATCCGAAAACTCAATCAACATTGAAAAAATCAAGATGATTGCCCGTGGTGAATACATTGCCATGAACCTGACCGTCGACACTTGCGATTTTCCGGATACCCAGTCCCTTCGCAAGGTGTTGTACAAACATACGGAAAAGCTGGGACTGGATATTTCCCTGCGGGACGACAACGTCTTTTCCAGGCCCAAACGGGTAATTGTGTTTGACTGTGACAGCACCATTATCCAGCAGGAGGTGATTGACGAACTGGCCAAGACCGCCGGCGTTGACCAGGTCGTTAAGGAAATCACCGACAAGGCTATGAACGGCGCCATGGATTTTCAAGAATCCTTAAGGGAAAGAGTCAAGTTGCTAAAAGGGTTGCCCGTAGAAAAGCTGGAGTTGTTGATCAACACAATCAAACTCACGCCTGGAGCGGAAGAATTAATTTCAACTCTAAGATTTATGGGATATAAGATCGCCGTGATTTCAGGAGGTTTTAGTTTCTTTACCGACCACCTCAAAAACCTCCTCAACCTGGACTACGTTTTCGCAAATGAGCTGGAAATAGAAAACGGTATTGTTACAGGAAAAATAAAGGGGGAAATCATTGATGCGGAAAAAAAGGGCGAATTACTGAAACAAGTCGCCGATATTGAAGGCGTAACCGTTGATCAGATCGTTGCCGTGGGCGATGGCTCAAACGACCGCTTTATGATGAGCAATGCCGGCTTGGCCATCGGCTTTAATCCCAAAGAAATCTTAAAAGACTACAGTGACGGTGTGATAACCAGCGATAATATTTCCGGGTTGCTTTATTTTTTGGGCATACCGGATACTGATAATAAAGGACAATATGAAAACGATTAAGTTTAAATATTAACAAACTTGGAGAACCTTGGCGACGTTGTTGACTGAGTTGACTTATTACACAATTATACTGTGATTATCAAATCTTGATATAATGCTTTACTTGTGAGAAGTTTGCAGGAGAGCCTTCGGGGATGTCCGTGCAAAAAAGGCTAATTCTTATCAAATATTTTCTTCAGGAGGATAAAAATGGGAAAAGCAAGGGACGCTAAAAAAGACACCAAAAAGAAGCCGGCTAAATCAGTAAAAGAAAAGAGGCAGGAAAAGAAGGAGAAAAAGAAAGGGAAGCTGTAACGCCTTGTATTAAGAGGTTATATTGAGACTGGTAAATTAAAGATACTACAAGCTGGGATGGGAGAGGGTGACTAAAGAAGAACCATTTAAAACAACACGGGAGGATTCAATGGAAGTTTATCGATCAGTTGAAAAGGTTTCCTGGATGCCCCACCCTTTGGCAAAAGGGATTACGATCAAACCTTTGATTTCAGAGAAAGAACACGGTTTGAACGTGACCTGTATGCTGGTTAATGTTCCAGCGGGGAAGGAAGTGCCCGAACATATCCATGAGGGGCAGGATGATATCCTCTATCTAATACAGGGAAAAGCAGTTATGTGGGTTGATGGGACAGGGAACTTTTCACTGGAACCTGGAGTAATTGTACGAGTGCCAAAGGGCAAGAAACATAAAATTTTTGATGTTACACAAGATTTGTTGATATATGACGTGTTTTGTCCGGCTCTTATGTGAAGCAGAAACCTACACGGAACTTTAAAATAGTATGGCACATGCTCATTCATCCAAATTAAGGAGCGAGCCGGTTTTAGGCGTCTTATATGCCACCTCTGCCTTTTTAATATGGGGACTCAGCCCTTTTTATTGGAAAGCGCTCGGGGCAGTACCTGCCCTGGAAATCATTTTGCATCGGATCGTATGGTCTTTTGCCTTTCTGTTGCCTTTAGTAATTTTGCAGCGTCGCTGGCAAGAATTCATTGATATTGTGACCAATCTACGCATGCTATTTATTCTTTCGTCAACGGGGATATTGGTAGGCTGCAACTGGTTGCTATACATATGGGCAGTGAATAACGATCACCTTTTACAGGCAAGTCTCGGATATTATATCAACCCGCTGGTGAACGTTGTTTTGGGGGTGATATTTTTAAAAGAACGCTTGAGACAGCCTCAAATTCTGGCTGTTCTCTTAGCAAGTGCCGGTGTTTTATATCTTACTATTTACCATGGAGTCTTTCCCTGGATTTCTATCACTCTGGCCTTAACATTCGGGTTTTATGGTTTGATTCGTAAGGTAGTTCCGGTGAGTGCCCTGGTAGGGCTAACCGTTGAAACCATGTTTCTTTCTTTTCCCTCCTTAATTTACATAGTCTACTTAGATACAAAAGGGATGGGGTCTATATTCCGGGTGAGCTATGGAATGGATTTACTCCTGATGGGAGCCTCTTTGGTCACTGCTGTTCCACTTCTTTTTTTTACGCTGGGCGCAAGACGTATTTTGCTTTCTACAGTGGGGCTGCTGCAGTATATCGCCCCAAGCGGTATGTTCCTTTCAGCGATTTTAGCATTTAATGAGCCGTTCTCCATGGCCCAGGTCTGGACCTTTGTCTTAATCTGGACCGCTTTAGCTATATACACTACGGACTCTATACGTTATTACAGACGGAACAGTCAGGTTCTATCCTAGTTTACAGGGAAAAACAGGATTCTTGCAAAACATTTCTTCCAACCTGCAAATTGAATCAGGCAACCCTCTTCTTATGTCGACTGGAGAAATATTTTTAAGCCCTGGACCAGTTTCAAAGGTTACATTATTTCCAAATGCGTTTTCCCTGGGTTTTAGTGTACTATCTGGAATTACTTTGTGAAAAACTTTTCATATTTTATCTGAAATATTTTTCACAAAAAAAGGGTTATTGTTGTCCAATTTTTCAAGTACAATTTTGCTAACTATTTGATATTAAAGATGATCAATCAAATCTGATAGTTTGGCACAAAGTTTGCTATATATAAGTATCAGTGTGTCGGAGAACGCACTGCTTTTTTCGCATAGGGCGGTCCTTGGAAAGGGACCGCCCATAGCTTAACTCTTTTTTTCATTTACCCTCCTTTCAGTAGTGGTTTTTTTAACCACTTTCAAAAGTTGCGCAAGAAAGTAGCTTGCAAAAGGGGCCGGGGCTGACACGGAAAACACCCTTTATACTTTCTTGCGCAGTCTATTTTGAAACCTTAGTAAATCCCACAGAGCGGGACTGTCTAAGCCTCATTGCGACGTACTATAAGTGAGCCCTCAGATCCCTTGCATATGAAAGCCTCCAACTCATGAAAAATTCAGGTAATATATCGATTACTCCTGCCAAGGGGTTTCTTAGGGACACCAAAGAAAAAATGATTTTTAAAGCCTGCACAAAGACCATAAAAAGCTGCCGGATATTTAACCATATATTTAATCAGATATCTAAAAACTGTTCTTTATCATTTGAACAGCCCCTTTGGCCTGTTTCCGCACATAGGGGTTGTCATCTTTTTTAGCAATTTTTTTCAATTCTTCAACCGCTTCTTCAGCTTTAGCACCGAGATTACCAAGTGCTTCCGCGCACCCGTAACGGACTGCATGGTGTTCGTGTGCAAGCCCTTTAATTAAATATGGAAGGGCTGCAACATTGATCTTTTTAATTGTTTCCTTAGCCTCATGTGACACTCCGTTATCATAGTCCGGAAATGATTCGATCAAAAGTGTAATCCCTTTTGGGTCACCTGTTTTTATATTTCCAAGTGTAAGAGCGCAAAAACGGCGCAACCTGCCACCATTACGGCCAAAACCCTGCTGGCCAAGATACTTTATAACAGTCTGTTCGGCTGGTTTTGCAGCAACTCCTATTTTCGAAAGGAGCTCTATAGCCTTAAGCTTCCTGTCCCAGTCGCCGGATCGCATATCATTTTCAAGGTCCTTGACTAAAGGGGCATGTTCACACTTGATATTATTTTTCAGTATGTATTCTATACGGTCATTTACCTGTGACCTGAACCCTTTTTTCCTGGCTGCGACAACAGACATACATATAATTTCCGGTAAAGATCTGTTTACTACTTCAAGGTCATTTTTATAATTGATCTTTTTGTTTTCATCGGGCTCATAACGGTCATTTATTTTTGATTCTATACTGCGCAATGTTTCAGCGATTTTTGTGGCCAAAAGTTCGGATTTCCCCCGGTTTTTATAAAACCGTATTAAATTTGCCAATGCTTTTTTTTGTATATCCCTGTCGTTGTCTACCATATAAATTATTTTTAAAAGTTCTGCGGCTTTCTTATTATACTTGTCATTATCAGGAATAAGTTTTTCATATTTTTCAAACATATATACAGGGTTGGCCATGCTCTTCTTGTGATATACATTTAAACCGGCAAGGATAGAAAAAAACATCTTTTCTTTTGGAAACGGCAAAGGCTTTCCTATCATTTTTGCTTCCGTCAGTTTGATGATTTCGTCTATCCTTTTTCTGACTTTATTCTTTTCTTCATATCTATTGTTTAACATTAATGAAAGATCGATATGCAAAGCATAATGATTCATCTTCTTAAGAGCAGTCAGGAGTGCTTTCCATTCTGCATTATCAACAGTTTTATCTGCAGATAAAAACCTTGCTATCGCCCTTGCTCGTTCGTCACTTGAGGGATCTTCAATTAAGATCAGTGTATCAATTAAAAATTTATTATATCTTCCCGGAAATATATTAAACCGTCTAAAAGTAGACATTACCTGGTAATGGATCTTCCCGCATTCACTCTCAAAGGGAACACCTGTTGCGCAATCAACTGCATTATTTACGGCTACCTTATCTTTCAAGTTTTTCAATGCATTATTAACAGGTTGCCACACCGGTTCGCATGTCGGTTTTTCTTCCTTTTTTGTCTGCTTTTCAATTTGAGTTTTTATTGATGCTGTAAAAGCATACAGAATTTCACCTGATCCAACATGAATAAACCTGCCGTTTACAACCACACTTTGGCCAATATGGGTATATGAACCTGATACAATCACATCCAGAGGCAGCAGCATACCCATTTTAAGGGCCTTTTTTGAATCAACAACACCGGATTGTGAAAGAGCGTGTTCCTTTAAGAGCATCTTAAGTCTTTTTCTCTCCAGGAGCGTCAAGGAGTATTTGCTTAACTCACTTACAATTGTATCAGCGATATAGCCGTCAAACCGGGTCTTTTCGCCGGATGTATCCGCAAAATCAAGAACCGCAATTCTCATGCGCTTTTTATTTTTTGCAAATTTTTTTATTGCATCAGGAATACTTTGACTGGATGCTTCAGCATATAAAAACGACAGGCTGCTGAAAAAAATTAGCATAAAAGCAGTAAGGGTGATTATTATTTTATGCTCAAATGTTCTGATATAGGCATTTGGATATTCGGATAGTTTCTTCATATTTTCATCTTTCCTTGTTTAACCTTTTACGAGACCGTCAATTTTACCTTTGGATATCATAAAATAGATTATCATACAAATTCTTAAAATGTTAATGCCCCAATCTGGCTGCCGATCTTGAAAAGATTAGGAAAAATCGGCTTCCTGTCATCGACCCCTTTCTCACTCTTTGCTGGATACTTTTTATCCACCTGTATCCAAATACAAGTCCCCAAGTGTATACATATTACCCGCCTAAAATATCCCTGAATTAATTATTCCTTAAAGCAAATAGCTTTGCTCCATCAAATAAACATGTTTATTCAGTTGGTTATTAAGTATTAATTGTTAGAACCTCAAATGTGGCACACTGGTTGCAGATAAATAACTGCAAAATCATAGCGTGCTTATTTAAAGCATGAAAAATAAATTAACAACATATGGAGATAAAAGGGCTTATTGGTGAACTGGCGACACAGGTAAAGATGTTTATGAGGACTTTAAGAGGAGGTGCAACATGAGACTTATAAAATCATCTATATCAGGATTTACAAAATATCTGTTTTTCAGCTTCCTGCTTTACCCCTGGAGTGAAGCTTTTGCTTGGTCGGGAAGATACAGTGGCTGGCACATGGGCCCCGGAATGATGGGAGGATGGAGTTCCGGATGGTTTATGATGGCTTTCTGGATTCTTGTGCTTCTCGGCTTAATATTGATTATCAGATGGATTTTGCAGATAACAAGTACAGAAAAAGGTTTTTCTGCCGGCAGATCCAGTGCTCTGGATATACTTAAGGTGCGCTATGCCAAAGGCGAAATCGACAAGGGTGAATTTGAAGCAAAAAAGATTGACATTATAAACTAAAGGGGACCTTTGGGGGCATTGTTGAATTAGTAATCTCGGAACTGAACAGCTTTTTACGAGTTTATCAAGGATTTGACACCCGGCTTTAAAATTTGGCGTATTTTGTCTTATTCAAGCTATCCCGTTTTTTGTAAACATCCCCAATTGCCTTGAAGTAAAGGATATTTTATTATTTGTCCTTTTGCCATGGTTTCTACCCTCGTTAATAAAGAAAAAATATGCTTTTGCTGCCTTAAGGCATCATCTATAAAAAACAACTTCAGCTTTTTTTAAAAAGTGTCAATAATAAAGATAAAGAGATTTAACATGGGTTACTTTTTCAAAGCATAGAAATTATATAAAGGGGGTGATTTAAATGGCCGGTCCGATTGTCAGCTTCTGCAAAAGGGATATCATGTCTGTCTGTACGGCATACAGCGATGTAGAGCAGGAAAACTGCGTTTATTACGAAAAATCCCGCTTAAGAAATAAATGTATGTATTTTATCTTTGATGAGTACTGCGATTGCCTGAAGGCCCAGATAAATGCAACGAATTAAGAGGACCTTTATATTTTTCAAGGGTTTGCAAATTTCTTTGCCAGGTCGTTGTCAATTGAATAAATACAGACCTCCTTTGCCCCCCGCTTTGTATATTTATACCTGGTGCACAAATTGTTTACCAGATATGTAACGTCATTTTTGATCTTTTTGTCGTAAGCTTTAAAGCTTTCCTCATCATAATCCTTTATTGCCCGCCGAAAGTTTTCATTTTCAAGAAACGGATCCAGAACTTTTTCTTTAAGGTTATAAACATATCTTTCATGAAGGGATTGATAAATCTTTGTTTCAGTAACAGGTTTTCCCTCAACCATTATTTCCTGGGTCAATGTTTTGGATGTATACTCTTTCTGTGTGTCTTCCCTGAAAGCAAAGCGCTTTTTTTTATCAATATTTGTTCCTAACAGACGAGCTTCAATACCCTCCATAAAATCTTCTGTAATTTCCAGTTTTTCTCCTGTAAAAGTACAGGTTTCAACAGATCCTGTTTCGAAATTAACGGCAAAAAGATAATTTTGAATTTCCCGCGATATTTGCTCTTCATTATAATAGTATAAGGATTCCTTGACTTCCTGTAAAATTGTATAGTCATACATTCGAATCAGGGAATCGAGAAACCCTTCGGGTATCGATTTGCTGAGTTCCTTACGAACTTTTATGAAAAAATTACATAGAATCGACATGTTAATAAGTTTATTCTCCTTTGCGTACATGGAATAAAACTCATTAAATATTTTAATGGAATCACGCCCGGAGATACCATGTATCCCTTCTTTTTCCGATTCGGCGATGATTTTACGCCGCAATTTTGCGGTCAATTTCTTGTGGTCCTCTTCGGCGAGCCAGGCGGGGATATACCCGGTATAAATTTCCATTTTGAGCAATTGAAGATTTTCGTCACAGTAAAGGCGGTATTTATTCGGATCGCTAATCCATTCGAGCATGGCTTCGGATTTTTGATTTAAGCGTGATGAAATGATTACGCGCGCAAAATTGTGCAGCACCCTTGGCAAAAACCTTTCATCGATGTGTTTGCCGAATATTTCACGATAAATTTCTACTTCGGTGGTCAGATCCATAACATAGGGGATAGTAATGTACTCCACCCGGTCTAAAAATGACTGAAACTCTTGAATGTTTTTTTCATCCTCGGGATTCATCACGGCCAGCAGCAATGAATTCACATTTTCTTCGATA
>RCNF010000747.1_pt1 | contig 16862 bp, 14 predicted proteins | sample 2041311 | NCBI WGS metagenome assembly RCNF01 (sample SAMN09708228, study PRJNA481090) | Marine sediment metagenome, whole genome shotgun sequencing project. | biome: marine sediment; feature: ocean; material: sediment; isolation source: Sewage treatment plant 2 marine sediment (STP2) ... | reverse complement strand
CAGGGGAGCAGGGGAGCAGGGGAGCAGGGGAGCAGGGGAGCAGGGGAGCAGGGGGACGCGCTCCTTATCATGTTCCGTTCCAAGACTGTCATTTCGACCGAGCGATAGGCACGGCGAAGTCCATAGGACGAAGCCGGCAGCGAGTGGAGAAACCTGTGCCGGCTCCCTTTCCCCTTTTCTCCTCTGCTCCTCGCCCCTCTGCTCCTCCGCCCCGTGTTATAAGAGGCTTGCAGTCACGAGGGGAGCAGCAACCATGTCGGAGTTTCGGGTCGAACACGATTTGTTGGGGGAAAAAGAGGTTCCGGCGGATGCCTACTACGGGATCCAGACGGAACGCGCCATCGAGAATTTCCATATCACCGGCGTACCGATCAGCCAGTATCCCGAGCTCATCCGGGCGCTGGCCATGATCAAGCTCGCCGCTGCCCAGGCCAACCACGACTGCGACAACCTGAGGGACGAGGCCCTGCGCGGCATAGAGGGCGCTTGCCTCGAAATCATCGACGGCCGGCTCCACGACCAGTTCCCGGTGGACGTCATTCAGGGGGGCGCCGGGACTTCGACCAATATGAATGCCAATGAGGTCATCGCCAACCGCGCCCTCGAACTGATGGGCCACGCAAAGGGCGAATACCGATTCTGCGACCCTCACGATCACGTCAACCGTTCGCAATCCACCAATGACGCCTATCCGAGCGCTCTCCACGTGGCGATTGCTCTCGCCAACACCCGACTCATCGAGGAACTTGCGGCGCTGGTCGCCGCCCTTCGCGACAAGGGAGAGGAGTTCGCCGGCGTGCTCAAGATGGGCCGCACCCAGCTCCAGGACGCGGTGCCGATGACCCTCGGTCAGGAGTTCGACGCCTGGGCCGAGAGTCTCGAGAATGAAATTGATTCATTGGCCGATGTCGAGGAGACTCTGCTCGAAGTCAACATGGGGGGCACCGCGATCGGCACCGGTCTGAACGCTCCCGATGGCTACGCCGAGCGCTGCGTCGAGCATCTGGTCGAGATCACCGGCAAGAACATCCGCCTCGCTCCGGATCTGGTGGAGGCGACCCAGGACACCCAGCCCTTCGTGCTCTACTCGTCGGCCCTCAAGAGCCTCGCCATCAAGCTATCGAAGATCTGCAATGACCTTCGGCTCCTGTCATCGGGCCCCCGCGCGGGCTTTAACGAGATCAACCTTCCTCCGATGCAGCCGGGGTCGTCGATCATGCCGGGCAAGGTCAACCCGGTCATACCCGAGGTCGTCAACCAGGTCTGTTTCCGGGCCATCGGCAATGACCTCGCGGTGACGCTTGCCGCTGAGGCTGGCCAGCTCCAGCTCAACGTCATGGAGCCGGTGATCGCAGACTGTATTCTCGAGTCCCAGACCATGTTCATGAATGCCGCCGGTACGCTCCGGGTCCATTGCGTCACCGGCATTACTGCGAACGAAGACGTGTGCCGCGAGTATATCGAACGCAGCATCGGAGTGGTGACTGCGCTCAACCCGGTGCTCGGCTATGACGTCACTACCGAGCTCGCCAAGCAAGCCCTTGCCACCGGCCGCGGTATCGTCGAGTTGGTGCGCGAAAAAAAGCTCCTCTCCGAGGAAGAGCTCGAGGCCGTGATGGACCCGGCTCGGATGATCGGCACCCGTAAGAGCCGGCATCGGTCCAAGAGCTGAAGCGCGGCCACAACGGATGTCAGGCATGCCGCTGCATGCAGCCCGTTTCCGCGCGCCTTTCCAAAGTGGGCAGCCCAATTCTCACAGCGTCGTTGCCCGTGAGTGCCCCCTCCGAAGAATTTGCGCCCGAAGCGCCTGCTCTTGTCGAGGGCTGGCGACCGCAAATTCGTCGCAGACGGCACGTCCGGTCAGCGCGGGCAGGGTGTCGTTCATCGGAAAAGACCACTGGATCCGGCATCAGAAATCTGCGTCCATCTGCGTGATCAGCGGTTTCTCCGAACGTGGGTGGACGGAAAAGCTGAAATCCGAAATCCGATTTTAAGGCCTACACCGCCTGCACGTGGTAACGGTCGCCCTCCATGTGGCGCTCCACCACCTCGACGGCCTGCCGCCATTCTTCGCGAGTGATCGGCCGGTTGAGATCGGAAAACGCAGGAGACCGCGGCACTCGGTGGGCCGGCCGGTACTGGGCGAGCAACGATACGGCGATGGCGGGCGACAGCTTCGTTGCCAGCCATTGCAGGTTGTCCTCGATGCCTGCCAGGTTCCCGGGAAGCACGAGCATCCGAACCAGGAGACCGCGCCGCAGCTCGCCTTCGGGGCCGATTTCCCAACCTTTGCGGACCTGGCGGAACATCTCAAATAACGCCTCTCGCGCCCGTTGCGGATAGTTGTCGACACCAGACAAACGGCAGCCCGCGGCCGGCTCGGCGTACTTGAGGTCGGGCATCCAGATATCGACCACGCCGTCGAGAAGTCGCAGAACCTCTACCGAGTCATAGCCATTCGAGTTGTAAACGATCGGGAGCGAGAGACCCCGTCGGGCTGCGATGTCGAGCGCCCGCACGAGCTGCGGTGCCTGGTGCGTCGGCGACACCCAGTTGATGTTGTGGCAGCCGCGATCTTGAAGCTCGACAAAAATCGCGGCCAGATCTTCATCTGCGAGTGCGGTTCCCGAAAAGTCGCACGGTTGTTGCGAGATGTCGTGGTTCTGGCAAAAGGCGCAGCGCAGATTGCAGTTGGCGAGGAAGACGGTTCCCGATCCGCGGCAGCCGGAGATAACCGGTTCTTCGCCGTGGTGGGGGTTCCACGAAGCGACGACCGCGTCGGCGCCGGTCCTGCACTCGCCGACCTCATGTCGGCGATCCACGTGGCACTCCCTCGGGCACACGACGCAGTCGGTGAGCAGGGCATCCAACCGCGCCGCGCGGTCGGCGAGCTCGCCGCTTCGCGCTAGGCGAACGTAGCCTGCGCGCCAGGCTCTGGTGGCGGTCGTCATCGCTGTGCCAGACGCCCGTCTCGCCAGAGATAGACTGGCCTGTCGCCGGCAATGACGGGGATCGCCGGATCGTCCGCATCGGCCTGTATCACCAAGAACGGGGCGTCAGTACTGAAATCCAGCATCCGCGAGGCCTCGGCCCAGCCCTCCCACTCGTCCGGTGCAAGAACGACGAGCGCCCGCTTCGGTGAGATGTCTTCAAACTGTTCTTCCAGCGATCCGTCGACCCCGTTGTAGCCGCGATACAGCGAAAGCCTATTCGGCAGGATCGCACCGGCCGGCAGAGAGAGGGCGAAAAAGAGCCCGAACGCTGCGATCACCGGGACCTTCTTTTCGCTGCCCTGCCCTCGATCACCTCGACCTGCAAAAACAAAGAAGCCGCGAGCTGTGAGTAGGAAAAACGGTGCAAAGACCTCGAAGTGATACCTGGGCCCGAACCCGTGCATCCCATGCCCTCGAGTACCAACGTAGGCCACCGCGGCGCACAGGACCATCGCCGCCAACAGCCAGTCGGAAAGCCGTGTCCTTTTGGTGATCAGGGCGACGACAGCCGGGGCGAAGGCGAGGGCGATCACCCAGGGGCCGTGGAACCACTCCCATCCCCAACCGGTCAGGGCGGCGCCGCTCGATGTGAGCAGGGCATCCAGGTTTCGCAGTCCGAATGGGATGTTTGCGGCCCCGAACATCGAGCCGTGGGCCAGCGAATAGGGAAAGGAGAAGGCGCTGCCCGTAATCAGTCGATTGGCGACGAGGGTCGGGAACGCAGCGAGGGCAAAACCACCGGCAAATGGAGCGATCGTCCCGCTCAATCGGAGGTGGTTCCCGGAGGGGCGCGTCCCGGTGAATGCCAGTGCGAGCATGGGGAGCGCCACGGCGACCGCAGTCAGCGGGCGGAGGCCAAACGCGGCGCCGAGAGCAAGTCCGGCGGTTGCGGCGTTCAACCAGCCCCGGGAGCGGCGTGCGCGTAGGGCCATCACCAGGGCGGTGAGGACCAGGGTCGCGGCGAAAGCGTGCGAGAGCAGGCTGCCAAAAATCAGCCGTGCCATCGGCGAGATCACACCGAGGGTGGCGGCCACGAGACCGAGCGCCGGACTGTGGAGCTCTCGCCCGGCGAGAAAGAGCAGCACCACATAGACGCCTCCGAGCAACGGCGCGATCAGCCACGGCATCCCCGTCGCAACACCGACCGCAAGGAGGGCCGGCCATCCGGGAGGATAGTGTGCAAGCCAGCGCTCTCCGTCAACGTAGGTGAACGGAACGGACAGGTGGTCCTGGAAGGGCGCTGCCTTCGCCCAGAGGCCTCCATCGAGAATCCAATCGGCCTGGAGGAGGTACACCACCTCATCGGGCGTGTGGGGCAGCGCCTCGAGAACATCATGGGCAACCCACCCTGACAATCCGACGGCGGCAACCACTAGCGCCGTCACCAACCCGCCAGCGGGCCCTCCCCGTGACACCGCGGGCTGGGGGCTCGCCGACGATCGTGCCTGAAGCAGACTGAAGATCGCGAGCAGGAAACAGGCCACAGCCCCTGACCTGGCGATCAGAGCGGCAATCGCGCCTCCATCCGCCAATGGCGTCGGGTCGATACTGGTACTGCCGAGGTCCCTGCCGTCGGCGCCGCGAATGTAGAAGTCGTTGTTGATCAGACCCCGGCGAATCGAGATCGAGGTGGTCGGATCTCCGTGCAGCGCCACCGTCAGGTCGTGGAGAAACCTCCCGCGAAGACCAACCTCGAGGGTGAACACACCGCTGGCGTCGACATCGTGTCGCCATACGCTGCTCATGCCGGCGCGTTCATCGATCTCCCAATCGCCCAGGGGTACGACAGCGCCAGGCGCAATGTCGAACCGGTGCGGCAACGCCTCGCTCAGCACCACACCCGAATCGTCGGACACCGTGATCCGCCGACCGCCGGGCGGATCGATGGAGTCCATGGCGATGATTTCGACTGCGGTCAGACGCCGAACAGCCTGCGGCACCGAAAGGGTGGTGCCTGCGACCTCGACATGAACTTGCCCGCCGTCGGAGTGGATTTCGACGCTAGTGGAGCGATCGACAGCGAACGAAAGCAGGGCGAGTGAAGCGGCCAACACCAGCCAGCCGGCTGTTCTTCGCATCGTGTCTCCGAAGTCAGGGCTCGGTGACGACAAGAGGCTGGGATCCATGGCCTCAGTCGTGGAACATCACGCGTCGGATCTGATGCAGCATGTAGAGGAGCCTGAGCATCCACTCCTCATCGCCTTCGCGGCGGATCAGCTCTGCCACCCGGATCTCGTCGCCCTCGATGCTGCGCAAGATCCTCTGCTGCCTGCCCGAGAGTTGCAGGTCAGCGGGGATGGCGCCAGGCAGACGAACCACCCAAAAATTGAGTTTGCTCTCCATAAAGCGCCGGATGACGACCAACGGCATGCGTTCCTGGACACCTTCGTGGATCAGGGTGTGGGCGCGAAGATTGAGGGGCAGGCCGGTCTCCGCCACCGGCGCGTCCACATACAGGGCGAAGCTGCCGCTGATCCAGCTGAAGAGATCAAGAATTCGGTTGCGGACCTGCCCGCTCAGTTGTTGAAAGAGCTCGTTTGGAGTGCACGCCCCCAACTCCAGAAGGGCTTCCGAAAAGCGCAGACCCTTGCGGGCGGCAAAATCGAGGACCTCTCCATGTTGTTCACGCGACAGCATGCCCTGCGCGACAAGGTACTCGCCGAAGAGCTCGCTTTCGACATTGGAATTGGCGAACACCGGGTTGCCGGCCTCGATTTCAATCGACTTCTCGACCGGGGCGCGACGAAAGTCGAGGATGCCGGAGATCTGGCCTTCGTTGATCTCGTGCAGCAGCCGGACCAAAGAGACTTCCTGGAGCGAACCCACGCGCGTCGGCGTCGGGGGACGCTTCTCCTCGATGCCGAGGGCGGGGACCGCCACCGGGCCGGCACCCCGTTCGGCAAAAATATTGAGTGGGTTCAGACCACTGACCTCGGTGACTTCGGATGCAGCGGCGGCCGGCTGTTCGGCCTCGAACTGGTCAGCCGTCGCCAGCAACTCGAGCTCAACTTCTTTGTCACGCGCCTCTTCAGTGTCGATGTCGTCATCGAATAGGGCGCGCATGAACGTGGCGATCTCAGCCTCGGACATCGGAGTTGAGGAGTCATCGAATCTGTTGGCGAGATCCATCGCAAATTCGAGCGCGGTGGGGAAGCGCTTGTTCGGATCCACCTCGAGGGCTCGGTGGAGCACTGCCCGCAGCGGCTTGGGAATCGGTTTGAATCGGTTGCGATCGAACTCGCCCTTGCGGATGTCGAGCAACATGGCCATTTCGTTCGGCCCTGATCGGAGCGGCTCCATCAGGAGCATTTCCGCAAAGCAGATGCCGAGCGAGAAGAGATCGGAACGGCGATCCACCTCGCGAGCGTAGGCGGCTTCCGGACTCAGATAGCGGACCTTGCCTTTGATGATGCCGTGTTCGGTGTGTTCTTCGCGGTCTCGGGCGCGCGCAACGCCGAAATCGGTGAGCTTGATCTCGCCGTTATAGGAAATGAGGATGTTCCGTGGGCTGACGTCGCGGTGGACGATCTCCTGCGGCTGGCCGTCCGGTGATCGAAACTCGTGCGCAAACTGCAGCCCCGAACACACGTCGGTAACGATCTTGGTCGCGAGCCGCCAGGGGCATCGGCGCTCGAGCTTGATCAGCCGCTGGAGGACTCGGAAGAGGTCCCTTCCCGGCACGTACTCCATGGCGATATAGGGAAGCCCGTCGGCCTCGCCCAGGTCGTAGATCTGGACGACGTTGGGGTGCACCAGCCGCGAGGCGATTTTTGCCTCATCGATGAACATGCGAAGAAAACGTTTACGTTCCAGCAGGTGAGGGTGAATGCGCTTGATGGCGACCGTCTTGGAGAAACCGCGGATGCCGACAACCTTGGCACGATAGACATCGGCCATGCCCCCTGAGGCGATCTTGTCTACGAGGATGTATCGTCCGAAGCGTTCCATTTTCCCTGGCCTTCGAGTCTACACGACGATCACTCTTGTTGCTGTACCGTTGTCGCAGGCTGCGCACTGTACTATCAGTGTGAGGAGGCTCCATGCCGTACACTAGGATCTGTGTTGCCGCCGCCCTGCAGCGCTACCTCGATTTTACGCCGATCGCGGCGCGGATCCGTGACCTGGCCCGCGTGTTGGCCCTGGCCGACAACGCACGGGTATCGGTTGTGTCAGTGGAGGCGCCGGTGGAACTGCTCCCAGAGGTCGAGACCATGACCGAGAAGCTGGATCGCTATGCGGAGCCCCTTCTGGCGGCCGGGATCGAGGTCGAGGTCGTGCTTCGCGAGGGCCGGCCCAGCCGTGAGATCGCGGACTTTGTCGAGGCTTCAGAGGCCGACGTACTGATCATCGGAAGCCACTCGAAGAGGGGCGCCCTCGATGTCGGGCTCGGGAGCACTGCGTCGGCCCTGATGAACGATCTCGAGGTCACTGTCATCATGGTCAGGCCCACAGAGGGCGAGCAGGAACAAGCCCGAGCACTCATGATTCCGAAGTATCCGGTCGTTTTTCCATACGGTTGATCTCGTCCCCGAGAGGCCCGATCGGGGCAGATTCGGCACCAGACAGTCCACGTTGAGAAACCGTCCAGTCGATCAATTTGATACCAGGAATCTGTGACCTGGAACACACACTGGTCGTGGGCAACGGGATTACGGTCTTTGGGAACACTGGCTCTTCAACGGGCGGATCTGCACGCGGAGGTGTTGCCATGGAACCGAATGAGTCCCCAAGGGTATTGAGTCGTCGAGATCTCTACCGCCGCATGACCCTGCGGGCGCTGGACGAGGAGCCGAAATCGGCCCGGCGCGGAGGTTCCGTCTCGACATTCGGCCGTGCCACCGCGATGCGGTCACCGTCATCGGGGCGGTCGAACGCCATGACCAAGTCCGTGGAGGCCCCTCCATCAGCGGCCGTGATTGCCCTCAACCGTATGGGCTTTGGTCCGGGACCGGGGAGTATGGCTGTGTTCAACGCGCTCGGCGCGAACGATCAGGACCGACTGCTGGCGTACGTCACGCAACAGGTCAACCCGGACGTTATCGACGATTCAGCGTGCGATGCACGCATCAGCGCTGCAGGCTTTACGACTCTCGAAATGGGACAGGCTCAGCTATGGCAGGACCACGTCGAATCCGGCGTCGATTGGTCGGAGCGCATGCGGCCGTTTTTCGAAATCGAACGACTGACGTTTTTGCGGGCCGTCCACAGTCAGCGTCAGCTTCTGGAGGTCCTGGCCGATTTCTGGCACAACCACTTCAATGTCTACGGCTATGACTACTGGTGTGGGCCGCTGTGGGTCCACTATGATCGCGACGTCATCCGAGCCAACATTTTCGGCAATTTTCGCCAGATGTTGAGGAAGTCAGCGAAAAGCCCGTGCATGCTCTACTACCTGGACAACTACACATCCTCGAATGCCGGCCCCAACGAGAATTATGCTCGAGAGTTGGTGGAGCTCCACACCCTGGGGGCAGAGAATTACCTCGGCGTCATGCGTCAGACGGATGTGCCCCTGGACGGACAGGGCTATCCCACGGGCTACGTCGACGACGACGTTTTCGAAATCACTCGCTGTCTCACCGGTTGGACCTTCGATTTCGACACCGGTGTCTTCGAGTACCGGGGGGACTGGCACGACAAATGGCAGAAAAACGTGCTTGCGACATTCATACCGGCCAATCAGAGCGACCTCCAGGACGGCAATGATGTACTCGATGCCCTGGCCTACCACCCCGGTACGGCCCGCCACATCGCCGGCAAGCTGTGCCGCCGTCTCATCTCCGACAATCCGCCGCAGAATGTGGTGGATGCCGCAGCCACGGTTTTCCACCAGCAGCGTTTCAGCGCAGACCAGATTTCGCAGGTCGTCCAGACGATTCTGCTGTCTGACGAGTTTCTCGGCACGTGGGGCGAAAAGATCAAGCGGCCGTTCGAAATCGCCGTCAGCACGATGCGGGCCACCCGCACCCAGTTCAGCTTCTCCTTAGCGGAAAACGAGTGCGACGATATGTTGTGGCAGTACGACCAGGCGGGTCAGCCGCTGTTTTCCTGGCGGGCCCCGAACGGCTACTCCGATCTCCGCGAGGATTGGCAGAGCGCCACGCCGCGGGTGATGTCGTGGCGGCTCTGCAATTGGCTGTTGGATGTCGAAAACGATAACGATATTCACTATTCCAACGTCCTGGCGCAGACCCCGGCAGACGTTCGGACTGCTCAGGAGATCGCGGACTTCTGGATCATCCGCGTGCTCGGCAGGCCGATGTCTCCCTCCGATCGGCTCGAGATCGTCGAGTTCATGGCCCAGGGCCACAATCCCAACTTCGACCTGCCCCTCGGCAACGACTGGGACACCCAGGAACGGTTGCGTTCCATGGTTGCTCTGATCTGCATGTCGCCGACGTTTCTCTGGAGGTGATGATGATTATCAAACCGACACGACGCAGTTTCCTCAAGGGGTGCACGGCCGCAGTTGCAGGTGTCGCAAGCACCCGCGTCACCAATCTCGCCTTTGCCGCGCCCGGCGACCCGAACGACGAACTTCTGGTGGTGGTCTTTCTGCGTGGCGGTATGGACGGTCTCAACGTGGTCATGCCCCGGAGCGGCGCCGACCGGGGTTACTACGAGGCGGCACGACCCGATCTCAAAGTGCCGGCCTCTGGCGCCGGCTCGGCCCTTCCCCTGAACGGCGTATTCGGTCTCCATCCGGCGGCGGCGCCACTGCATTCGCTGTATCAGGACGGAAAACTGGCAGTGGTGCTCGCGGCCGGTCTCGACGAGGCCAACCGCAGCCACTTTGACGCCCAGGAATTCATGGAGCGGGGAACGCCCGGCGATCGCACGACCTCGACCGGCTGGCTGGCGCGTCACTTTGCCAGCACCCAGAATCTCCCCGACGAGATCATCATGCCGTCGTTGTCGGTGGGCAGCACCCAGGTGACCTCGCTCCTCGGCGACACCGACGCCGTGAACCTGTCGGATGTGGACCGATTCAACATCAACAACGGGCCGTGGCAGTGGCGCGATGCCCAACGGCTGGCGCTGCGACACTTCTACAGCGGCGACAGCACGTGGTTGCACACGACCGGTTTGCAGGCTCTCGACGCCATGGATACAATCGAGCTCAACACCGCGGGGGGGTACAATCCGGCCAACGGCGCGGTCTACCCCCAATCGAGTTTTGGCGACGCTCTCAGGGTGGTTGCCGAAATGGTGAAGTCAGATCTCGGGCTGCGTGTCGCCGCCCTCGATCTCGGTGGTTGGGACACCCACAACGGCCAGGGTGATGGGTCGGGCGGTCAGTTTGCCGATCTGATCGGCAACCTGTCCGGTGGGCTCGCCGCTCTCTACACCGATCTCGACGGGGCGGGCGCCTCGAACTACACCCAACGCCTCACCGTTGTGGTTCAGAGCGAGTTCGGCCGCCGCCTGGTGCAAAACGCCGATCGCGGCACCGACCACGGCCACGGCAACCTCATGATGGTGTTGTCGGGCAATGCCAACGGTGGCGTGCACGGTCAGTGGCCGGGACTCGGCCCCGGGCAGCTCTTCGACAACGCGGATCTGGCGGTGACCACGGACTTCCGGAGAGTCTTTTCCGAGATCCTCATCCGGCGGATGGGGAACAACCACCTCGGTTTCGTATTTCCGGGATATTCGAATTACTCGCCCCTCGGAGTCGTGGGAGGGGCGGACATTCCACCCGACTACACTGCCGGAGCCGATGGTCTGTTCGCCGACGGTTTCGAGATTGGCTCCGCCGGAATGTGGTCGTCCAAGACCGGATAAACTCGGGTCGTTCGAACCTTCAACCTTCAGGCGGTCGACGTTACGAGAGGAAGCGGTCCATCTCCTCGCGCAGCAGACGCTGGTGATCGGCCTCGGCCTGGCGCAAGCCCTCGAAGAGCTCGGTCACTTTGTCGTCGATCTTGTATTCGAGGGCCCCGGCGTAGAAATCGTGGGCGCGGGTCTCAGCTTCCATCGAGATGTCAAACGCCTGGGTCAGCGTGACGTCATCGGGCACCTTGTAGAAATCAGGCATTTCCACCGCCCACGACACCTTGGCCGCGTTGCTGGGCGGCGCGTCGCCGAACAACCTCTGGCGCTGAACAACGATCTGATCGTGATGCCGCCGCTCGCGGACCGCCATCCGACGGAAGAAGTCGGCCACCTGCTGCTTGTCGTCACCGACCCAGTCGGCCAACTGTTCATAGTACATCTGAGCCTCATCCTCGATGGCAATCGCCATGTCGAGCACGTCGGTGCCGCTGAGCTTCGAAAAATCCAGATCCAATGTCATGTTGCCTCCATGCGAAACCGTTGTTTCGCGGTCGCACTGTGCCGCGACGCCGATTCATTGTCAAGGGCGCGGGCAGGCTCGTTACTGTTTGCGAAACCACTCGACGGTTGCCGGAATTCCCACCTCGAGCGGCGTGTCGACCGCCACGCTCAGCTCCTCGAGGAGGCGCTCCGATGTGATGCAGGATCGACGCTGCTCACCCGGCATGCCGGGGCCGTAGCCCGGCGCCGCATCATAATCGGCGGCCTCGGCGATGAAATCGAAGAGGGTGTTGACATCGGTCTCGACTCCAGTGCCGACATTGAAAACAGAAAAGCCGGGACGGTTGACCGCCGCCATATTGGCCCGCACCACATCCTCCACAAAGACATAGTCTCGAGTCTGAAGTCCGTCGCCGTTGATGGTCGCCGGCTCTGTGTCGAGGAGGCGCCTCGCGAAAATCGCCACGACCCCGGCTTCACCGTGAGGGTTTTGCCGGGGTCCATAGACGTTGGCGTAGCGAAGGCAGGTGGCTTCGAGGCCGTATTGACAGTGGTAGTAGTAGAGGTAGCGTTCCGACGCCAGTTTGGCGACTCCGTAGGGCGATACCGGTCTGGCAGGGTGGTCCTCGTCCGCCGGGAAACCCTCCTGCTCGCCGTAGATGGCACCACCCGTGGAGGCAAATACCACCTGCCGCAGTTTGCCCCGCCTGCCGGCCTCGAGAAGGTTCAACAGACCGAGGATGTTGACGTCGGCGTCGAAACGCGGGTCCTCGACTGAACGGCGGACATCCATCTGGGCGGCGTGGTGGACCAGGATCTCGACATCGCGGTCCACAAGGAATTGAGCGGCCTCGTCGGAGCGGACGTCGAGCACGGCGAGTTCGGCGCCCTCCGGAACATTCTCCTTGCGGCCGCTCGACAGGTCATCCACAATCAATACTCGATGGCCACCGCGCACCAGGGCGTTCGCAACGTGGCTGCCGATAAAGCCGGCGCCGCCGGTCACACAGATGGTCGAAGCCATGTCTCATCCTCCATTGCTTGCGCGCGAATTCTACCAGCGCCCCACCGAAACGGTGGCTCGGGAGTTGCTCGGCAAACTCCTGTTTTGCGAGCGCGAAGGCGGTATCAGCATCGTTCGTATCAATGAGGTCGAGGCGTATCTCGGCGTCGAAGACCCTGCATGCCACACCTTTGGCGGTCGTCGCACGCCACGGACCGAAACCATGTGGGGTCCGGCGGGGCGGGCATATGTCTATCTGGTGTACGGGCTTCACCACTGCCTCAACGTCGTCACGGTGGGGGAGGGCTCACCGGAAGCGGTGCTCCTCCGAGGGGCCGAGATCGTTCAGGGGCACGCCGGAATCCGGGATCGCAGGGGGACGACGGTACCGGCGCGGTCGCTGACCGACGGGCCCGGCAAGCTCTGCCAGGCTCTTGGAATTACGGGGGCAGAAAACGGGCTGGATCTGTGTTCGGGAAAAACAAACCTGAGCATCCGCGACGATGGGTGCATAACTGACACTACGCGAATACGCTGTCTGCCGAGAATCGGCGTCGAGTATGCGGGAGACGCGGCTTCGTGGCCGCTGCGCTACGTCAGATTGTCGAGCGTCTGAAGCAGCTCGGCTTCTTCGATCGGTTTCTTCAGGTAGGCATCGGGGTGGTAGTTCTTGAAGCGGTCGAGGAAATCGCCGAAATCCGACTTGAGCGTTTCCTGAATGCCCGTCACCAGAACCACCGGGACCTTGGCGGTCCGCTCGTCCTTGCGCAGGGCGATCAGCGTGCTCAACCCCCCGCGCTCGGGCATCATGACGTCGAGAAGGATCACGTCAGGCGGCTCTTGCTGAGCCAGGGCAATGCCCTCGTTGGGATCGTTGGCGCTCCTCACGTTCCACCCGTTGTCCGAAAGAAACGTCCCGATGTAGGTCGTGATGTCGGGCTCGTCATCGATGATCACGGCGGTCTTTGGTGCCATGGTTCCTCCCCACGACTGTTTGCATGATCACGATAGCACTGCATCGTCAACGCGGCAACGGAAATGAGATTTGAGACTGAGTATAGTGTTTTATTCTGTAATTCCTAGTTGACAGGTATGAATAATGGGAATATGTTTTTCATGTCATGAAAATCTCGACTCGTGGTCGCTACGCTCTTCGAATGATGCTCGATGTGACACGGCATGGCGGTGAGAAGGCCCCGGTCAGCCTGGCATCGGTTTCTGAGCGGACCGCCATTTCCCACGGCTACCTCGAACAGGTCGCGCTCGCGTTGCGAAGCGCTGGTCTGGTCCGCGGCGTGGCCGGCCGACACGGTGGTTACAAGCTGGCGGCTCCAGCGCACGAAATTTCGATTCGGCGGATCATCGAGGCCACCATCGGCCCGATCTGTGTCGTCGATTGCATCGACGAACCGGAGGCATGTCTTCGTTCCGACTATTGCGAGTGCCGGGTGGTCTACGCCCTCATCAACCAGCGGATCGGCGAGGTGCTCGACGAGTTCAGTCTCGCGGACCTCGCGGACCCGAAATGGCTGCACGATACAGCCGGTGCCTTTACCTCGGAGTTGATTGGCATCACTCCCGGGGAGCAACTCAAATGACGACGGAGGATCAGGAGGATCGAAAGATGGTCGAACGAAGAGTGGGCGAAAAGAAACTGCGGTTGATTGACGGTGACATCACCGAGGTCGAGGTGGACGCTTTTGTCTTCGATATCACCGAGGACGTCAAGCTGGGCTCGGGTTTCGGGTCCGCCATCCAACAGCGCGGCGGCATCGTGATCCAGAAACAGCTCGACGAGATCGGCAGCTGTCCAACCGGTGAGGCCATCGTCACGGAAGCGGGGATCCTCAAGGCCGACTGGATCATCCACGTCAACGGCCCCAAGTTCCGCGAGGAGAACGAAGAGGAGATACTCCGCAAGACGGTCAGCTCCGCGCTTGCACGGGCCGAGGAGAAGGGCGTCAAAACCCTGGCTTTCTCGCCGATCGGCACTGGTCTCTACCAGGTGCCCTTAGATCTGTGCGCGCGGGTGATGGTGGAAATCATTTCGGGGCACCTGTCGAACGGCGCTGCCCTCGACGAAGTGATGATCGTCACTCGCGACCCGCGAGAGTTCGGGCCGTTCGAGGCGCAGATCGAGAAAGGAGCCTGAGATGCACGACGTAAGCCCTGCACTGCACACTGCCGAAATCATCCACTGGATCGCGCTCGCTGTGATGGCGGTCGTCTATGGTCTTCGGATCCGATGGCTCCTGTCTTTCAACCTCGGCAAAGACAAGTCGGCGCCGGGAAACCCGGGCCAATCAAATAAGGATCTGGGCGCACGCTACGCGCTCTTCAACGTCGTGATGCCGTGGTCGATGGAGAGCACGCGGTCGCCCAAGGGCTTCACCTTCTACATCAGTTTTGTGATCTTCCACCTCGGAGTCGTGGCGGGCATCACTCTTGCTTTTGTCAGCACGATTGCCCCCGATTTCCTGCGTGTCCGTGCGGTGGCGTGGACCATCATGGCGCTCCTCATCGGAGCCTTTCTGGTGTCGGTCTACAGAATCGGGCGGAGGCTCTTCCGGCCCCTGATGCGGTTGATCAGCACACCGGACGATTACTTCTCGCTCGTGATGCTGACGGTGTGGTTTGCTCTCGGTGCCTGCACCCAGGCCTATCTCATGGGGATCTGGGGGATGACGTCGGATACCATTCAAATCGCCTATCTCTATCTGACGAGTTTCTTCCTGCTCTACGTTCCCTTCTCGAAGATCTCGCACTATCTCTACTATCCCTTCACCCGCACCTATATCGGTCGTGCCCTGGGCCAGCGGGGCAGCTACCCGATTTCGCGGGGTTAGGAGTTTCATCGTGGCAAAAGCAAAAACTCACAAGATCAAGATGATGGAAGAGCAGCTCTCGAAGAAGCTCAGCCGACAGGTTGTGGGCTCACTCGTCGGCTGCGTTCATTGCGGGATGTGCGACCAGTCGTGTCACTACGTTCTCGCGTTCCCCGACGACCACAAAATGACGCCCTCATATAAGGCCGACCAGGTGCGCAAGCTCTTCAAGGCCAACCACGACTGGACGGGCAGCGTCTTCCCATGGTGGGTTGGCGCCGACAAGGTGCCCTTGACCGACGATGATCTCGAGACCCTCAAGGACATCTCCTTTGGAACCTGCACCAACTGCCGTCGCTGCACTCTCAGCTGTCCGATGGGGGTCGACACCGCGACATTGAACCGTGTCATGCGTGGGCTCCTGACCCACGTTGGCGTGATGCCCGAGGGTGTCCGGGTCGTATCCAAGGACCAGTGGGAGCTCGGCAACCAGATGGGCGTTCTCAAGGAGGACTACCTCGACACCCTGGAGTGGATGTCGGAGGAACTCGAAGAGGATCTCGGCCACGACAAAGCGACGATCCCGGTGGAGAAAAAGGGCGCAAAGGTCATGTACTGCATCAACCCCCGGGAGGTGAAGTACGACCCACGCACCATCAAGGAAGCCGCATTGGTTTTCTGGGCGGCCGGTGAGGACTGGACCATGCCCGAAGACGGATGGGACAACACAAACTTCGGTCTGTTTTCCGGTGACGACGGTCTCGGGGGCGCCTGTGCGAAGAGGGAATACGACAAGGCGCGCGAACTGGGAGTCGAGAAGATCGTCATCTCCGAGTGCGGCCACGGCTTCCGTTCGACCCGTTTCGAGGGCGTCAACTGGGCGGGCGAGGGCACACCTGTGGAAATGGAGAGCTCGGTCCAGACGATGCTCAATTACGTCAAGGAGGGCAGGATCAAGGTCGATCCCACCAAGAACCCGGAACGGATGACCTTCCACGATTCCTGCAACAACGCCCGCAGCGGTGGATTCTTCGAGGAGCCGCGCGAACTGCTGCGGCTGGTTTCGATGGACTTCCAGGAGATGTACCCGAACCGGGCCGAGAACTACTGCTGCACTGGCGGCGGCGGTGCCATGTCGATGTCGGAGTACACGCCCAAACGCCTCCAGTCGGCCAAGGTCAAGGCCGATCAGATTCGCGCGACCGGCGCCAAGATCGTGGTCACGAGCTGCCACAACTGCGTCGACGGTTTGCAGGACCTCATCAAGCACTACGACCTCGGTTGCGAGGTGAAGCAGCTGGTCGATCTGGTGGCCAAAGCCCTGGTCCTCGACGACGACAAGAAACCCGCTGACGAAGCAACCCTGGGTGAGATTGCGGTCGAGAAAGTCGAGGTCTCCGAACCCCTGGCTGGACGCAAGATCCTGGTCGTCGACGACGAGGAAGACGTCCGGACCTACCTGATCACGGTCTTTGAGGATGCAGGGGCTGAGGTGATGTCAGCCGCAAGCGGAGACGAGGGCATCGCGATGGCTCTCGAACATCGCCCGGATCTCATCAGCCTCGACCTCTCGATGCCCGGCAAGGACGGAGTCGAAACCTTTGTCGAGTTGCGGAAGACCGAAGGGATCTCGGAAATCCCAGTCTGCGTGGTCACGGGCCACCCCGAGTTCCGGCAGGTCATCTATGACCGGCCCGTAGCGCCCCCGGAGGGCTATCTCGGAAAGCCGGTTGACGACGATAAACTGGTCGCCTACGCGCACCA
>RCNF010000746.1_pt1 | contig 16871 bp, 18 predicted proteins | sample 2041311 | NCBI WGS metagenome assembly RCNF01 (sample SAMN09708228, study PRJNA481090) | Marine sediment metagenome, whole genome shotgun sequencing project. | biome: marine sediment; feature: ocean; material: sediment; isolation source: Sewage treatment plant 2 marine sediment (STP2) ... | reverse complement strand
TGGAGGTGAGAATGGGGGCATAGGCCATCTTTGAAACCAGGTCCAGGGCCGGACGGGGCAGCGCATCCAGATCATTGAGATTATATTTCGGGGTAAAGGAAAATCCCGTGTGATCAAAGATAATGCCGGGCAGGCGATCTTCTGCATTACCGGTGATGACCTGGTCTGCCAAGGAATATTTTTTGGCTAACCTTTAGATGAGGGGTAACAAATTGCGTATCAAGCAGCAAATACCCGCCAGTGCGCAGTCGATCCACCAGATAGGCTAGCGCAATTTTAGACGCATCTGTGCGCCTGCTGAACATGCTCTCGCCAAAAAACGCGGCCCCGATGGAAACTCCGTAGACGCCCCCGATCAATGCATCCCCTTCCCAAACCTCCACGGAATGGGCCTGCCCTTGCTGAAAAAGAGCGCCATAAAGTGCAAAAATCGTATCGTTGATCCACGTCTCGGGGCGATCGGCACAGCCGCGCATAACGTCCTCGAATGCGGTGTCATAGGTCACCCGAAAGGCCCCACTGCGCATCCGCCGCCCAAGACTGCGCGAGATATGAAACTGGTCAAGCGGGAAAACGCCACGCATCTTGGGGTCGACCCAGAATACCTCGGGGTCATCGCGCCCTTCGGACATCGGGAACAGTCCAACCTGATACGCTTGCAAAAGCAGCTGTGGGGTCAATGTCGGATCGTCTTTCATTGCTACCATTGCCTTGTGGAGGTTCATTTGCAGTTCCGCTAATATCATCATTGCCGCTTTTGAAAAAGGATAGTGCATTGGCCTTCTTTGATTTTCTGCCTGAACTTGCGCAGTATGAAGGACGGGAAAATCAGATTGCACGCCTTAACAAGCGATTTGAGTTTCTGATTGCCCCGTTTTCCAAGGATATTGCTGGTGCGCGTGTTCTAGATTTAGGCGCGCATGATGGCCGCTGGGCTTATGCGTTCGCGGACGCAGGTGCTGCCACGGTGACCGCAATTGAGGCGCGCGCAGAGGTGGCCGCAGGATTTCAAAACTTCCCAGATCCATCTTTGAAGGCGTGCGTGACGATGCGTATTCAAGATGTTTTTGTGGGGCTAGAGGCCGCGATCGCAGCGAAGGAACAGTATGATGTGATAGCGATTTATGGGTTGCTCTATCACGTGATGGATCATTACCGCTTACTCGATTTGGTACGCCAGCTTGACCCAAGACTGATCATAATCGACGGCGATTTTGTGAAACAGCAAGGGGCCATCATACGGCTGGTCCGCGAGCGGACGGACAAAATCTTGAATGCGACGCCGCAGATAGCCGGGCAGGCAATCGCCGTCAAAGGTATCCCAAGCCGTGCAGCACTCAATATGATGGCGCAGGGCCTAAGCTATGACGTAACTTGGTCGGATTGGGATTGTTTAACGCCCGATCAGCGATCAGGCGTTAAAGACTATTATCTGTCGCCTGACCGCAACTTGCGACGCGCAACCTGTGTGTTGCGCCCGCTGGTGCTATAGTAGGTTTTTTTCAAGCCAATGCTCTAGCCAATGAATGTTGTATTCACCGGATTGAACGGCTTCTTCTGCCAATAGCGCGTGAAATAGCGGCAAGGTCGTATCGACACCGTCCACGATCAGTTCGCCCAATGCGCGCTCTAGTCGCGCCAAAGCTTCGGGTCGGTCGCGGCCGTGCACGATGAGTTTTCCAATCAAGCTGTCGTAGTATGGCGGGATCCGGTAGCCGTCATAAAGCGCTGAATCCATGCGCACACCTAGCCCGCCGGGGGCATGGTATTGCGTGATTGTGCCGGGGCAGGGCGTAAAGTTTGGTAGCTTTTCGGCGTTGATGCGCACCTCGATAGAATGGCCATTGATCTTAAGGTCATCTTGGGTGAACGACATTGGCATGCCTGACGCCACGCGCAACTGCTCTCGCACCAGATCGACGCCGAAGATCGCTTCGGTCACCGGGTGTTCGACCTGCAACCGTGTGTTCATTTCGATAAAATAGAATTCGTCATTTTCGAAAAGGAATTCGATTGTGCCAGCGCCGATGTAGTTGATCTTGGCTACAGCATCTGCGCAAAGCTTGCCGATCCGCGCGCGCAATTCTGGCGTAATACATGGGCCGGGGGCTTCTTCGAACACTTTTTGGTGGCGCCGTTGCAGGGAACAGTCCCGTTCGCCCAAATGAACTGCATTGCCTTTGCCATCGCCAAAGACTTGGATTTCGATGTGGCGCGGTGTCGTCAGGTACTTTTCGATATACACTTCGTCGTTGCCAAAGGCGGCTTTGCCTTCGGCGCGGGCGGATAGAAACGCCTTTTCCATATCAGCGGCTGTTTTCGCCACTTTCATGCCGCGACCACCGCCGCCTGCTGTGGCTTTGATGATAACAGGATAGCCGACTTCTTCGCCGATGCGCTGTGCGTCTGCCAGTGTTGGCACGCCGCCTGCGGACCCTGGAACGCAAGGCACGCCTAAAGCTTTCATCGTATCTTTGGCGGAGATTTTATCGCCCATGATACGGATATGTTCGGCAGTGGGGCCGATGAATGTCAGATCATGGTCTTCAACGGCCTGCACGAATGCAGCGTTTTCAGACAAGAAACCATAGCCGGGGTGAATCGCTTGCGCGCCGGTGATTTCACACGCCGAAATGATGGCCGGAAATGACAAATAGCTGAGCGCAGAGGACGGGGGGCCGATGCAGATGGCCTCGTCGGCCATGCGCACATGCATTGCATCAGAATCAGCCGTCGAATGAACGGCCACAGATTTTACACCAAGTTCGCGGCATGCGCGCACGACCCTGAGAGCAATTTCGCCGCGGTTGGCGATGAGAATTTTGTCGAACATGGGCCCGCCCTTATTCGATGATCACAAGAGGGGCGCCGAATTCTACAGGGCCACCATCTTCGACCAGAATACGTTTAATCGTACCCGCACGCGGGGCAGGGATATGGTTCATCGTCTTCATGGCTTCGATGATGAGGATGGTGTCACCCTCTTTCACTGTAGTGCCGACGCTGACGAAGTTGGGCGCGCCAGGTTCTGCGGCCATGTAGACTGTGCCGACCATAGGCGATGCTACTGCGCCAGGATGGCTTGCTGGATCAGCGCTGTCGTTGGATGCAGGCGCGGCGGCAGCAGGTGCGGCTACAGCCGCTTGTGCGGCGGCAGGCACGCTTGCTTGCATGACCATTTGTGTTTGACGGCTGACGCGAACGTTCAGGCTGTTGTTTTCACCGTAGTCGCGTTTGACCTGCAATTCAGTCAGGTCGTTTTCGCGCAAAAGTTCCGCTAATGCCTGAATAAAGCTGACATCGCTTTCGTGAGACGTTTTGTTGCTCATGTTTCCCTCGGCCATTTTGCCCATATTATTGACGCTTCTGCGACGCAACGTCACCAAGCATTTGGTCACTTATAGGGCAAGCCTGCGGGGGTGGAAAGTACACCTGTGTTTGAAATGTTCTAAGGGTCCGATTTGGTGATCGCATCTGTGGCGCTGGGTGCGGTCTGTGCTGCGGCATCGGCCGTTACGGGCTTTGCGAAATGCGGCAACATTGGCACGTCATAAGGCCGCAAAGTACGGTCATGCGGTGTGATTTCACTGGGGTTTTGTGGAAAATCCACGCCTGACAGCCGTGCATTCACAACTTGTGCAACAAACGGCTTTTCTGTTGGGCGTGTCGCCCCACTGTCTTGGGTATCGATAGGGGCGACTTTGGTCGTGACAGACCGATCAAGCACAGGTGAAGGCGCAGATGGAACCGCTTGCGTCGCTGGAAGATTGAGTGATGTGTCCATTTGGTAATCCCCGTTTTAAACATTAACAGGGATAGAATCAGCGCTGCGGCTTACCAAATGATTAATCGAAGGGAGCGAACTCCCTTCGATTTTAGATTAACGCGTGTGCTGGATTAGATCGCGAGGTATTGCGCGCGCAGTTCGTCGTTCTCAAGCACTTCGGCGGCTGAGCCGTCAAAGACCACGGTGCCGGTGTCCAAGATCACGGCGCGGTCAGCAAGCTTTAGGGCTGCAACAGCGTTTTGTTCCACGATCACAGTCGTGATGCCCTGATCACGGATAATCCCCAGTGTTTTGGCGATTTCCTGCACGATAACAGGGGCCAAACCTTCATAAGGCTCGTCCAGCAGCAGGACCTTGATGTCACGGGCAAGGGCGCGTGCGATCGCAAGCATCTGTTGCTCGCCACCTGAAAGTGTCACACCATCTTGTTTGCGGCGTTCGCCCAGACGGGGGAATAGATCGTAAATGCGCTCAAGCGACCAGCCCTTGGGCGGTGCGATTTGTGCCAGCTGCAAGTTTTCTTCGACCGTCAGGCCTTGGATGATTCGTCGGTCTTCTGGGACCAGTGCGATTCCGTTGGCCGCCGCTTGATAGCTTTTCATCTCATGCAGCGGTTTATGGTCTAGCCAAATTTCGCCATGGGTCAGTTGCGGGTCATCCATCCGTGCGATTGTGCGCAAGGTCGATGTCTTGCCAGCGCCGTTACGGCCCAAGAGCGCGAGAATTTCGCCCTCGTGGATGTTGAAGCTGACGTTTTGGACAATGTAGCTTTCGCCGTAATACGCCTCGATTTCCCACACACTTAGGTATGCAGGGTGGGTGGCCGCGTTATTGGCGTGTTTTTCGAATGGTGCGTTCATTGTGGTGTCTCCTGCGATGTCACTGTCTTGCGAGCAGCGCGCATTATACCTGTGCTTCGCCCAAATAGGCTTCGCGGACCTTGGGGTGGCCCTTGATGTTTTCGGGAGTATCTTCGACCAAGGGCATACCTTGGGCAAGTACTGTGATCCGTTCGGCCAACGAGAATACCACGTTCATGTCGTGTTCGATGATCGCCATGGTAATGCCGCGCTGCGCACGGATTTCCTTGAGCAAGCTGATTGTATTCTCTGTGTCTGCACGCGCCATGCCAGCGGTTGGTTCGTCCAATAGCAACAGCTTGGGGTCTTGCACCAAGCACATTGCCATTTCCAAACGCCGCTTGTCGCCGCGTGATAGACTAGAGGCCGTCATATGCCTCTTATCTAGCATATTGACGTCGGCTAGAATTTCTTCCGCCTGCTGCTGGATGCCTTTTTCCGCAAAGATGCTTTCAATCGCATGCATGCGGAATGACCCGTCACGTTTGGCAAAACAGGGGATCATGACGTTTTCAAAAACCGAGAGATCGCCAAAGATCTCTGGTGTTTGGAAAACGCGGCTGATGCCCATTTGGTTAATCTCGTGCGGTTTACGTCCCAACACGGATTGTCCGTCAAACATAACCGATCCACTATCCGGGATCAGCTTGCCAATCAGTACGTTCAGCAAAGTTGATTTGCCCGCACCGTTTGGCCCGATGATCGCGTGGGTCGTGTTTTCCTTAACGCTGAGGTTCACGTCGCCCAGTGCTTGCAGGCCACCGAACCGTTTATTGATGCCTTTTATTTCTAACAAACCCATCTGTCTGTCTCCTTATTCGGCTGGTTCTGTGGCGGTTGGTTTGGTGTCTTCAGTCTTTTTGCGGCGGAAGAGAGTTGCAATTTTTTGCCCACCCTCAACAAGGCCACCCGGCAGGAAGATCACGACAAGCATGAACACGATACCCAATGTCAGGTGCCAGCCCTTACCGATGAACGGATAGACCATAGCGACGACGAAATTCTCTAGCCCGTCAGGCATGAACCCGAACCAAGTGTGCAAGATCGTCTCGTTGATCTTGGAAAAGATGTTCTCGAAGTATTTGATCATACCGGCGCCAAGGACGGGGCCAATGAGCGTGCCCGCACCACCAAGGATTGTCATCAAGACGACTTCGCCTGATGCTGTCCATTGCATGCGCTCTGCACCTGCGAGCGGATCCATCGAGGCCATCAAACCGCCGGCCAAACCAGCGTACATGCCAGAAATCACGAATGCGGCCAGTGTGTAGGGCTTGGTGTTCAAACCTGTATAGGCCATGCGGGTTTGGTTGGATTTAATAGCCCGCAGCATCATGCCGAAAGGAGAGCGGAAGATGCGGATCGAAAGGTAGAATGACAGAACCATAAACAACGCCGCAAGGTAGTACCCTGTAGAGAACGTGAACAGCCATCCGCCAACTTCCCATTCGAAGCTTGATCGCATTTCAAGTCCAAACAATGCAGGCACCGGAATATTGCCAGTGGCTGACTGTGCGAGGCCAAAGATACGCGGATCGTCGAGCGCCAGTTGCAAACCTGTTTCACCACCGGTGATCGGCGTGAGCACCGAATAAGCCAAAGCGAATGACATCTGTGCAAAGGCCAACGTCAGGATCGAGAAGTAGATGCCCGACCTGCGCAAGGATATGTATCCGATCACAAGCGACAAGATACCCGCGATAGCCACACTGATGAAGATAGCTGGCAAGACGTTCATGCTTAGCAGCTTGAACATCCAAACCGCGCCGTAAGACCCTGCACCCAAGAAGGCCGCGTGGCCAAACGAAAGGTAGCCGGTCAAACCGAACAGGATGTTGAAACCAATGGCAAAGATACCAAAGATCACAAAACGCTGCATCAGGTCTGGGTAGCCTGCGTTAAACTGCGCAAGCTCTGATGCTTCGGGGAAGGGGTTCAGCAGGAATGGTGCAAACAAAGTCATACCAATGACGATGAGCAGCAGACGAAAGTCTTTCTTTTCTAGTCCGAGCATTGGTTATTCCTCCATCACGCCTTTGCGACCCATTAGGCCACGAGGACGCGTCAACAAAATGATGATAGCGACAAGATAAATGATGATCTGGTTGATGCCCGGGAAGATGTCGATCACGACAGACATCGACGCGAAGCTTTCCAGAATACCCAGCATAAAGCCTGCGGCGACCGCTCCGGGCAATGATCCCATGCCGCCGACAACCACCACCACGAAACTTAGGACCAAAAAGTCCATGCCCATATGGTAGTTGGGAGAGTTAATGGGGGCGTACATCACACCTGCCAATCCTGCGACCGCAGCCGCAATGCCGAACATGATTGTAAAGCGCTTGTCGATGTCGATGCCCAACAAGCCAACCGTTTCGCGGTCAGCCATACCGGCGCGCACAACCATACCGAAGGTGGTGAATTGCAAGAAGGCAAAGACGGCGCCGATGATGATCAGCGAGAATGAGAAGTAGACCAAACGCCAGTACGGGTAGATGATCGCGTTGGGATCAAAGCCCAAAAGGACCCCGAAATCAAAGCTGCCAACAAACGCCTCTGGTGCAGGTGTCGGGATTGGGTTCGCGCCGTAGAAATATTTGACGACCTCTTGAATGACGATGGCTAGGCCAAAGGTCACAAGAATCTGGTCTGCATGGGGACGGTTGTAGAAGTGCTTGATCAACCCGCGTTCCATGATGAAGCCGATGCTGACCATGATCGGGATCGCGATGACGATTGATATTGGAACGGCCCAGTCGATGATTGCATCACCGGTGCTTTGCCCGAACAGGTCATATATATAGGGCACATCTACTTGCAACGGATTGCCTAGAAAGTCTGTGCGCGTGGGGTCAACGACCTTGTGGCTCAGGGTCAGGACGTTGCTTACTGTGACGGCAACGAACGCCCCCAGCATGAACAACGCACCGTGGGCAAAGTTCACGACACCCAATGTGCCGAAAATGAGTGTCAGACCTAGCGCAATCAGCGCATAAGCCGAGCCTTTATCAAGCCCGTTAAGAATTTGAAGGATGAACTGGTCCATCATGCGACCTCTGATCGGTTAAGGGATTGCGCGACGCGCACGGGGGTGGACAGCTGCCCGAAAGACGGCAGGCCGAACCTGAAAGAAATGAGGGGTGTCAGGCCACCCGGAGGTGAGTGGCCTGACGAAAGGTGCTCTTAAGCGCCTGGGTTACATGTACCCAATGCACCACCAGCGAACTGTGGGTGATCAGCTGGGTATGTGACCTGTGCTGCAGGCGTAACTTCAACGATTTCAAGAAGGTCGAACTCGTTTTCAGGGTTCTCTTTACCCTTCACAACCAGCACGTCTTTGAAGCACTGGTGATCTTCGCCACGGTACAATGTCTTACCGTTGCCCAGACCGTCGAACTCAAAGTCTTCAAGTGCTTCGCCAACCGCACATGGGTTGAACGAACCGGCGCGTGTAACCGCATCCGCATAAAGCAGTGTCTGCACGTATGTTGTGTGCGCAGCCTGCGATGGTGGGAAGCCGTACTTTGTACCGAACGAGCGTACGAATGCCTTAGAACCTTCGTCCTGCAGCGACCAGTGCCAGTTTGTCGAACCAAAGATGCCTTTGACGTTTGCGCCAGCACCCTTCGCCATCAGGCGAGAATACAGTGGAACAACGATTTCAAAGTCTTGGCCGTTGGCTTGCGCTTCACGCAGACCGAACTGAACAGCGTTGGTCAAAGAGTTAACCATGTTTCCGCCGTAGTGGTTCAGGACCAGAACGTCAGCACCGGAGTTCAGAACAGGCGCGATGTAGGAAGAGAAGTCAGTCTGTGTCAGCGGTGTTTTCACAGCGTTCACAGTTTCCCAGCCCATTGCTTCTGTTGAAGAACGTACAGCTTCTTCTGTGGTGTAACCCCAGTTGTAGTCAGCTGTCAGGTGGTATGCCTTACGGTTGGTACCGTAGTTAGCAGCAAGCACAGGCGCCAATGCAGCGCCGGACATGTATGAGTTAAAGAAGTGACGGAAGCCGTTGGCCCGCTTGTCTTTACCTGTTGTGTCGTTGGAGTGCGTCAGACCGGCCATGAAGATAACGCCGGCTTCTTGGCAAAGCGCCTGAACAGCAACAGCCACACCGGAGGAAGAACCACCAGTGATCATGATTGCGCCGTCTTTTTCGATCATCGAACGAGCAGATGCGCGTGCGGCGTCAGATTTTGTCTGTGTGTCACCAGTAACGTACTTAACTTCGCGACCCAGAATACCAGTGCCGTCCAGAACTTGGGACGAGAACGTTGGCATCATGCCGCCGTCGCCGCCACCGTTCAGGTGCTCGACTGCCAGCTCATAAGCGCGCAGTTCGTCTGCACCCTCATCAGCGTATGGACCTGTTTGTGGTACGTTGAAGCCAAGAATGACTTCGCTGTCGCCTGGTGCGTTGGTAAAGCCGGTATGGCCATCAGCACGCAGATACTGTGGAAGTGCGAGACCAGCACTGGCCACAAGGCCAGTCTTGAGCACGCCACGACGTGAAAATTTCGAATTGGACATAAATATCCTCCCTAGAGATATGTGTAGATCTGATCTCCTCGACAGACCCACAAACACTGATTCAGTGCTTGCCTACTTTCCGCCATGATTGGGGCAAGCGACAACAAACCATTGAGGATGCTGGACTAATTTGTAAATTCATGCACAAATAGGGTGTTAACTTTGTAAATCGGTTTTCTTGCACCTGCAGAAAGCCACTGAAACTGTTAAAGGAATTGGCATTGGTGACACAACGGCTCGCAGGGTCGCGGATACGCGAAAAGCGCTTGGATCGCGGGTTGCGGCAGGCCGCTGTCGCGGAAACAGTCGGTATTTCGCCGTCTTATTTGAACCTTATCGAACACAATCGACGCAGAATCGGCGGAAAGCTCTTATCCGATATCGCCCGCGTACTCGGGGTTGAGCCTGCACTTTTGGTCGATGGTGCAGACGCTGATATGCTTGATCAAATGCGCCACGCCGCCAGCCAGTTCGAGGCTGACCTGCCTGCAAAGGCCGAAGTCGCCCGTGCAGAAGAAATGGCTGCGCGCTATCCTGGTTGGGGCGCGCTTGTCGTCGCGCAATCTGAACGGATCGCCGCACTTAGTGGACAGGTGCAGGCTTTGTCAGACCGCATGACACATGACCCGCAATTGGCCGGATCGTTGCATGATGTCATCACTGCTGTGTCCGCGATCCGCTCTGCTGCGCAAATTCTTGTTGGACCGGAAACGCTGGATGAAGATTGGCAGCGGCGCTTTCACGTGAACATACATAATGACAGTTTGCGGCTGGCCAGCAGCAGCGAAGCACTGGTTGCGTACCTTGAGGCGCCAGATGCTGAAATTGATCAAACCGATCCCGCCGAACAGCTCGAGCGGTATTTGGCGAAGACCGGATTTCATTTGACCGCATTGGAAGGACCAGACGCCCAACCTGCGCGTCTGGCAGGCGAAAGCGGTTTAAGGGATGGCGCGAAGGCGCTGCTTGAAGGTCATGCTATAGTCTACATCAAAGATGCGGCTTTGCTGCCGTTGGCCGCGTTCGAGGATGCGTGCCGCGCGCACAGCTATAACCCAGCAGCTTTGGCGCAGGCGTTCCAAGCCCCGTTTTCCACCGTTATCCGCCGTTTGGCCAGTCTGCCCACAGGGCAGGGTCATCCGCCTTTAGGCATGGCGATTTGTGACGCTGCAGGCGTGCTGACCCTTGTGAAATCGGTGCCGGGGTTTTCGTTACCACGTGTAGGTGGGGCGTGCCCACTTTGGCCACTTTACGCAGCCCTAAGCCGCCCCGCTCAGCCGATCCGGCTAGAGGTTGCTTTGCCCGGATCAAGTGCCACGCGGCTGTTGTGCTATGCAATTGCCGATGCGCAGCCTAGCCCACGTTTTGATGTGCCGCCGCCGGTGCAAAGCACGATGCTGGTCATGCCTGATCCGGCAGAAACCGAGAATATGGCCCAGCCTGTTGGTGTTTCTTGCCGCATCTGTCCGCGCGCTGACTGCGCCAGCCGCCGCGAACCCGCGATGAAGGGCGTGCGTCTGGAAACCGCGCTTTGACTTCACTTCAGAAGCGGGCAATAGTTAATTTCAAGAGGTGCCGCTTTGCGAAGCGGATAAGATAGGAGGCGGTGAGATGGGCAAACGCGTCCTTCTGATCGAAGATGAACCAAACATCATCGAAGCGCTTAGTTTTATACTGTCCCGCGATGGCTGGACAGTCCACACGCATGAAGACGGCACAACTGCGATGGACAAAGTGCTGGCGATGCCACCCGATATGATCATCCTTGATGTGATGCTGCCCGGACGAAGTGGCTTTGATATTCTGCGCGACTTGCGTGCCACCGATGCCAGCAAAGATATCCCTGTGATGATGCTAACTGCACGTGGTCAAGAAAAGGACCGCGAATTGGCGCAGCGCCTTGGCGCAAACCACTTTATGACCAAGCCATTTTCCAACACCGAGGTGCGTGACTACGTCCGCAACTTTATGGAGGCATGAGCGGTCCCCCTAAACCGCCGATTTTTCTGCAACGCCAAAATTACAGACAGCGCCGCGTACGTGATGCAGCAAGGTTCCTACCTTTCGTGGGCATTATTTTATGGGCGTTGCCGTTGTCTTGGGCGAATGATCCCGACGGTGGGCCAATCGGCTCTGCAGGGTTGATTTATATTTTCGCCGTTTGGGTTTTGCTGATTGTGTTGGCGGCATTTCTTGCGAGCCGCATTCACGCTGACCCACCACAAGGCTCTGCGGAAGATCCCGACACATGATGTCCTTTAACGCCCTGATTTTTGTGGCGCTATGCTATGTGACAATGCTGTTTGCCGTAGCATTCTGGGCCGAACGCCGCGCTGCTCAAGGTCGGGCGGACTTTTTGCAATCGCCTTGGATATATACGCTTTCTATCAGTATTTATTGCACGGCTTGGACCTTTTATGGCGCGGTCGGTTATGCCGCGCGCTCTGGTCTAGAGTTCGTGACAATCTACCTTGGCCCGACGCTCGTGATGGTTGGCTGGTGGTGGATTTTGCGCCGTTTGGTGCGGATTGGGCGCGCGCAACGGATCACGTCTATTGCGGATCTTGTGTCGTCGCGTTTTGGAAAATCGACAATGCTGGGCATGATCGTGACAGTGATTTCGGTTATTGCGGGCACGCCCTACATTGCGTTGCAGCTTCAATCAGTGACCCTATCCTTTGCAGTCTTTGCGCAGGTCGAGGGCGTCACGTGGCAAACAGCGGATTTTAACGCAACTGCGATCTGGGTGGCTGTCGGGCTTGCCGTGTTCACCATTCTTTTTGGCACGCGTAATTTGGATGCGAATGAACGTCACAACGGCATCGTCATGGCGATCGCGGTTGAGGCTGTTGTAAAGCTATTGGCGCTGGTTGCAGTTGGCGTTTTTGTGGTCTGGGGGATTGCTGGTGGGCCTTCGCAAATGCTTGACCGCATTGATAGCTCCGAGATTGTCCTGTGGGAGCAAAACGGCAGCCGCTGGATCAGTTTGATTTTCTTGTCGGGTGCTGCGTTCTTGTGCCTGCCACGCATGTTCCAAGTGCTGGTGGTCGAAAACACAGACGAGCGTCATCTGCACGTCGCGAGTTGGGCTTTCCCACTCTACCTATTCTTGATGAGCCTCTTTGTGGTGCCTATCGCAGTGATCGGCCTTGATCTGCTGCCAGCCGGAAGCAACCCAGACCTATTCGTGCTGACTGTGCCTTTGCATCAAGGGCAGGGTGGGTTGGCGGTTCTATCCTTCTTGGGTGGTTTGTCTTCGGCCACATCAATGGTGATCGTGGCCACGATTGCTTTGGCAACAATGGTCTCGAACCACATTGTTGTTCCTATCTGGTTGAACCGACTTGCCAACCAGCACGCGATGTTTTCGGGCGATGTCCGCTCTGTCACTTTGCTGGCGCGCAGGCTTTCAATCGCGGCAATTCTGGCCTTAGGCTTTCTTTATTACCGCGTCTCCGGCGGCGGCACAGCGCTCGCGGCCATTGGTCTGGTTTCGTTTACTGGGGCCGTGCAAATTTTGCCGGCAATGCTGGGCGGACTTTTCTGGCGCGCAGCGACAGGTATTGGGGCAGGTGCGGGGCTATTGACTGGTCTATTGGTCTGGATGTGGACCCTGTTTTTACCCAGCTTTGGCGTCGATGCCTTTATTAGCCAAGCAGTTATCGACAACGGCTTGATGGGGATGTCTTGGTTGCGCCCGCAAGCATTGTTCGGGATTTCTGGGATGGACCCACTGGTGCATGGCATCATGTGGTCGATGATTTTGAACACTGCGATGTTCGTTCTCTTTTCGCTGGTGACATTTCCGGCCCCGCTTGAACGTTTGCAGGGCGCGCAGTTCGTCAATGTCTTCGATCATTCAACGGCTGCACGTGCATGGACGGCAGCAGCGGCGGGCGCAGAGGACCTGCTGATCATGTCCCAGCGCATTATCGGTAGCGTCAAAGCACAAGATATTTTTGAACAAGAAGCAATTGCGCAGGGCAAGCCGGGTTTCCTGCCAGAAGTCACACCTGCCTTTATAGAGCGGCTCGAACGTGAATTGGCAGGGTCTGTTGGGGCGGCCACGTCCCATGCGATGATCGGGCAATTGATTGGCGGCAGCAGTGTGTCAGTCGAGGATTTGATTGCTGTGGCAGATGAAGCTGCGCAAATTCTTGAGTATTCCAATCGGCTGGAGGCGAAATCAGCAGAGCAGGACCGCACCGCCCGCGCCTTGCGCGATGCCAACGCAAAGCTAACTGCGCTTTCAATCCAGAAGGATGCATTTCTTAGCCAGATCAGCCATGAATTGCGCACCCCTATGACATCGATCCGGTCCTTTTCCGAGATCATAGGCGACGGGAATATGCCGCAAGAGACGCTGAACCGCTATGCGGGAATTATCCACGACGAGGCGATCCGGTTGACCCGATTGCTGGACGATCTGCTGGATTTGTCAGTGCTGGAAAACGGACAGGTCGTTTTGCATGAGCAATCAGGCCAGCTAGGCGCTTCGCTTGATCGCGCGGTCGGGGCCGCCGGTTTGCATGACGGCGTTTTGACCGTTGTGCGCGACCGCTCCACCGAAGACATTTCGTTGACGACAGACCTTGATCGCTTGGTCCAAGTGTTCATCAATCTGATTGCGAATGCGCGTAAGTATTGCAGCGCAGATGACCCTACATTGACGATCCGCGTGTCCCGTCAACGTGACAATGTGCATGTCGATTTTATTGACAATGGCAGCGGTATATCGCCTGAAAATCAAGAGCTTATCTTCGAGAAATTCTCGCGTGTGGCCGATCAGGGCAAGGCTGGTGGTGCCGGGCTCGGGCTTGCGATCTGCCGTGAGATTATGATGCGCTTGGGTGGCGAGGTCTTGTATCTGCCGCTTGAAAAAGGGGCTGCGTTCCGCGTGGTTTTGCCCACGGTAAAAATTGAGGCAGCGTTAGAGAAAACGTAACCTTTGCATGGTTAAAATCGCCACAATTCATCGGTGGCAGAAATATGACCGAAAGCACACATGCGACACTGCTGCGACGGATGACCCGTTCGCAAGACGCCGAAGTTGCGGAAAATCCGCTGACGTCGTCGCGCGCGGTGCGCTTGGCGCTGACTAAGGCCGCGAATGATACGGTCGGTTTGGTGCTCACTATTTCTAGCGTGGCTGAAGATGTCAGCGGGCTTGATGCGATGCTGGATGGGTTGCCTGACGGGCTGATGCTGATGGGGCTGCACCGACAGGACCGTCTGGTTGGACTGATCGCCCTTGATATGCAAATGCGCGCCGCAGTGCTTGAAATGGAAACGATGGGGGTTTTATCGCCGCAAACGGTTGATGATCGCGCGCCCACACGCACTGACAAGATGATGTGTGATCCGATGATTGCAGGATTCCTAAGCGCCTTTCCGCAAGCTGTGCGTGGCACTGATTTTGACGGGTGGGGCGATCATGTCACGCACGAAGACCGCATTGCTGATACACGCACGGCCGGTTTGTTGTTGGATGATTGTCCGTACCGCGTTGTCCAAATGAATGTGCAATTAGGCCCTGCCGATCGGCAAGGTCTGTTGTTGATGGCATTGCCCTTGGTGGAAGATTTACAAACAATCACGCCACCTGTTGCGACACAGTCCGATTGGGGCGTTGATTTCCCGAAGGCTGTGCAGGATGCGCCTGCGACAATCACGGCGGTATTGCACCGGTTCAAGCTGCCTTTGGTTGCGGCGCGGGCCTTGCAGGTTGGAACGATTTTACCGTTGACCGGATGCAGTGTCACATCGGTCAGGCTGTTGGCGGCGGACGGGCAAGAAGTGGCACAAGCGAAATTGGGGCAAAGCGGCGGTATGCGCGCCGTGCGATTGCAGACCGCTCCTTTACCCGACCTTTATGATCTTGCATCCCCGATGAGGCCTGAACCGGTACCACTCAAGGTTGAAAGTGGGGTAAAGTTGTCGGCGGATGTTGCAGCGCCAGAGCCGGTTGATCCGGCACTGGCATTTGAAGACGCCGCAGACCCGCCGGACTAGCGGTTGGCTATGGCGTCGATTTGCGGTCCCATGCCCCCAAGATCATATCCCGCAGCAGAGGTTGCTGCGATGATATCTTGAGTAGGTATTTCGCCTGCTTGGGCAAACGACCAGACAATCGACGAACGCGTACCAGACGCGCAATAGGCCAAGATGGGGCCGCTTGTTGTTGCCATATCGGCTTTTTGGTCCGCGATAAGGTCCATGTTCAACCCTTGGTGCGTGACGGGATAGTTCATGAACGCCAGCCCAGCTGCGGCCGCTGCGTCGCCAATGGCACTGGCTTGATGCGAGGGGGGGACTTCTTGGTCGGGCCGGTTGCAGATAATTGCGGTATATCCGGCCGCTGCAATTGCGGGAATGTCCTCGACCCCGATCTGGGGTGAAACGGCGAAAGTCGGGCTTAGCTGTCTGATATCCATGGTGGTCCTCCTAAACTGGGGCGGCTTGCTGGTCCAGCCTTGCGCGAATGGGCGGTGCAACGGCCATTCCTGCGATCATCGCCAAAACAAATAACAGTCCGCCAATGCCACCAAAGCTAATCGACGCGAGCGCTGGTCCCGGGCATAGACCTGCAAGACCCCAACCCATTCCAAAAAGGGTAGATCCAACGACTAAGTTGCGACCAAGTGTCGGCTCGGGCGGTGCGGGAAAGGCTGCCGCTAAAACCGGTTTGCGTCCACGGGTAAGCTGCCACGCGATCGCCATGGGAATAATCGCCCCGCCCATGACAAAGGCCAAGGTCGGATCCCAATCACCAAAGATATCTAACCATCCTTGGACTTTCGTCGTATCGGTCATGCCTGATGTTAACAGGCCCAGTCCAAACAGCGCGCCGACTATAAATGAAGCTAAACTACGCATCAGATTACTCCCAAAACATGTTTAAAGATGACAACGGTCAGACCACCCGCACCAATATAAAACGCAGTCGCCACGATCCCCCGCAGTGAAAGGCGCGAAATTCCGCAGACCCCGTGCCCCGACGTGCAGCCGTTGGCCAGTCGCGTGCCAACACCGACCAAAAGGCCCGCTACAATAATCACGGCCCAGTTGTCAGTCAGGAAAGTTTGACTTCCCCCCATCATCAGCGCCGCAATTGCAGGCACAATCACGAGGCCCGCGATTAACGCGGCACGTTCATGCCATTCATGGCGACCACTGCCATCAACAAGCCCCCCAATGATCCCAGAGGCCCCCATAACCTTGCCGTTCACAAGCAGGTAGATGGCCGCAGAAATCCCGATAAGCGCGCCGCCGGCGAGCCCCATAATCCAATCTAGTGGCATGATAAATATATCCTATTTCATATTCTTAAAGCGTGTTGATAGGCACTTTGAAGTAGCTTTTACCGTTGTCTTCTGGTTCCGGAAAATGACCAGCGCGCATGTTTGTTTGCAGCGATGGCAAGATCAGCCGAGGCATGCCCAACGTCGCGTCGCGGGTTTCACGCATGGTGACAAAATCTGCCATCGGGCGTCCTTCGCCGATATGCACGTTCAATGCCTTTTGCTCGCCTACTGTTGTTTCCCATGCAAACTCATCACGCCCAGGTGCTTTGTAATCGTGGCCTACGAAAACGCGGGTGTCGTCTGGCAGGGCCAGAATTTTTTGGATCGAATTGAACAAGTCCTCGGCAGATCCGCCAGGAAAATCACAGCGCGCTGTGCCAAAGTCAG
>RCNF010001468.1_pt1 | contig 16891 bp, 13 predicted proteins | sample 2041311 | NCBI WGS metagenome assembly RCNF01 (sample SAMN09708228, study PRJNA481090) | Marine sediment metagenome, whole genome shotgun sequencing project. | biome: marine sediment; feature: ocean; material: sediment; isolation source: Sewage treatment plant 2 marine sediment (STP2) ... | reverse complement strand
GGGTATTGACAGCAAGAACATAACCACGACACTAACATAAATAAGTCCAGCCTTTGATTCAAGGTACTTTCGAAGCGGAATATTTTGCGACATCATCATACCGAAGTATTCACTATCCCATGCCGGTATAAACTGACCAAAATTCGATAAGAAAATCCCTGTCATAAAAATACCGACAAATAGATAAATAGTACTTGTTTCACCGTAAGCATCCATTCCATAAAAAATCAATCCATAAAAAATCATGGCTAGAGATATAAACACCTGCATTTTGGTACGCTTGTTTCTCCAGATCAATTTTAAATCCAACTGAAGAAAGGGAGCAATATCGCCAAAGCGATTGGTCCATGACAAATCGGAAGTCACTGCTTCTTGAGTCTTCTTTTTAAGAGAAGCGTCTAGGTATAGCCTTTTTCTTAAGAAGGTATAATTGACTAGATATGTGCCTATGGCCAACCCTAGTGGTATCAACGCCAAAATAGGATTTTGGTACAGACTGTAAAACAGTTTACCGGCATATTCCTTAACAGGGAGAATATTGAAATATTCCAATCCGTAAAGAGCCAAAATAAGCGTACCTAAAATTATTAAAACCTTATCGCTCTTGTTGATAATGAAATTAGTGTAGTTGATTGTCAGTACCATACAGATGATTGCAAATAACCAAACCAAAACGTTCAGTGGTGGATAACCCTGTGCCAATAATACGATTGAAAAAGGTACGGCAATAAACAGGGCCATAAAGTTGTACCCAGAGAACCCCGATTTTGCGAGAATATAATGTGTTATACTGCTCTTTTTAATGGGGTTGATCAGCATGGGTTTAACATCCATTACCGGTAATTTTTGCATAAAATATCGTACGAATAACTCAATCAGAACCCAAAACAACATATAGCCACTAAGCGTGAGCATAGGGTCAACATCGGGGTAGATTTTTTTTAGAATAAAAAAGAGGGCCACGCCTAGTCCTGCGAAAGAGACCATCATATAAACGGCAAAAAAGCCCATAATTATTTTTAGTGCGAGACTTTTTCCTAAGTTGGAAGATCTAAAAAACGATTTCCATTGAAGGCTAACAAAGTGTTTGAACATAAGGGTTGGTAATTTGTTCTGTGGAGTTAGTGTTTCAAATATAACTTTTGTTACAATTGACAACAGTTTTTTTTAGCAATCCCATTTTTTATGGCCTTTGCTTTGCTTAATTTTGCACTTTAATTCAAAGCATCAATATTATATGGCCGATTTTTATGCCCTTACGGTACAAAACATAAAACCACTTACTCCGACTTCTGTTGCGATAACCTTTGGAATTCCCAAGGAACTTATCCAGACTTTTAATTTTGCTCCAGGGCAATACATCACCATTAAAAAAGAAATAAAGGGGAAGGAAGTACGCAGGGCCTATTCTATCAGTTCTTCTCCCAAGCGGGATTATGTTACCATTGGTGTAAAGCGGGTAGATAAAGGGGGTTTCTCGGAATATGCCAATACAAAATTGAAAGTTGGCGATGTACTTGAAGTAATGCCTCCTGAAGGACGGTTTATTTTTAAACGAAGTGATTCCCCTAAGAATGTGGCTGCTTTTGCCGCAGGTAGTGGTATTACGCCTATCATGAGTATTTTAAAAGCGGTTTTGGGCAGCAATCCCAATAACAGTTTTGTGTTGATTTATGGTAATAAATCGAATAAAGAAACCATGTTTTACAAAGACTTGGTTAAACTTCAGTTAGAATATGCCAATCGGTTTTTTATCTATTTCACCAATAGTAAGACCCAAGAAGAGGGTTCCCTTTTTGGTCGAATTGATACTTCCACAGTCAATTATGCCTTAAAAAACAAACATAAGGATACCAATTTTGATTCCTTTTACCTGTGTGGCCCAGAGGATATGATCCATTTGGTACGCAATACGCTTCAAGAAAATGGTGTTCAGAAAGACAAAATACATTTTGAGCTGTTCACCACTTCTGAAACGACAGCTGAAGTAACTCCAGCTGTTTCCGCAAGTGACAAGACTCAAGTAACCGTTATTTTAGATGATGAAGAGTTTTCATTGACCATGGGCAAGAACGATGTAGTCCTTGATGCGGTATTAAAAGAAAATATAGACGCTCCTTATTCTTGTCAAGGTGGAGTCTGCAGTAGTTGCATTGCTAGAATTACGGAAGGTAAAGCCGAAATGGTAAAGAACCAGATACTCACCGATGGTGAAATTGAAGAAGGATTGATCTTAACCTGCCAAGCTAGACCATTGACCCCTACTTTAAAGGTCGATTACGATGATGTTTAGCCAATACTGGCCATAAATTACATCCTATCTCCAATATATTTACAAACTGCTTGGTTTGTTATCCTTTATTTTTTTGTTTATAGAAACTTATTAGTGCATTTTGTCGATAAAACACTAAATACAGTCCATTAATCCATGTATCAAAATGTAAATTGCAATGCATAAAAAAGACTGCTTGGTTGGTTATACCCCTTCTGCCCATTTAAATAAAAACACATCGATCTGTTAAGAACATTAAAGCATTTCGACCAAATTGAAATAGGTTTTATTGTAAATTTACTTGGACACAATTCAAAATGCATAACAAAAAAGAAAATAACACAGCCATTTTAGTCTTTGCCCTATCTTCACAAGAAGAGCAAAAGCACAAAAAAATAGATAAAGGCAGTGAATTGTTCAAAGCCCTCTCCGAGCATACCCTTAAAACCGTACAAAAAACAGGGCTACCATATTTCCATTTAACGGAAAATGAACAAAAAGGAAATTCTTTTGGAGAGCGTTTCACAAATGCAATACAGACCATTTACAATAAAGGGTTTGATCAGATTATAACAATTGGCAACGATTCACCCCAGTTAACTTCTTCCCATCTGCTTGAGTCATGCTTTCATCTTGAAAACGGCAAAACAGTAATCGGTCCTTCGTCAGATGGTGGGTTTTATCTAATGGGGTTGCATAAGTCACAATTCAAGGCGTCAGATTTCGAGCAATTATCATGGAAAACTTCTAGATTGTTTCTTGAAACAGCAAAATTATTAAAGGAACATGGTGGCGAGTTGATTCGTTTGCAGACTTTTATAGATTTGGACAATAAAGCAGATCTAAAGCTATTTATAAATCGATTTAAATCTGTTTCCACACAACTTTCAGACATAATAATCTCCCTCATCTTCTTTAAGAAGTCCAAAATATTCTATTTCAAATTCATTTTTCTATTTAAATATCTTTCCGAAAACTATTACAATAAAGGCTCCCCTTTTTTACTTCATTCATAGTTCATGACAATGAAGGCTGATTTTCTCCGCCACTTGTTGCCAAACTAAATTTAAAATTAAAATTTTAATGAAGTACCTATTTTTATCAATGGCCCTATGCATTGTTGTATTAGGCCAATCACAAACTACAATTTCCGGTTTGGTAACAAATTCGGATGCAGACCCCTTGCCATTTGTAAATATTCTTTTAGAGGGAACAGGAATTGGGACAACTACAGACGAAAGTGGAACCTATTACCTTGAAGTACCCATTAATTCAGGAGTTTTGGAATTTTCTTTTATTGGATTTAAAACACAGAAGGTCTCAATACAAAATAAAAACCAGATTAACGTAATCTTATTGGGGTCCTTGGAAGAACTTGACGGGGTAGTCTTGACAGCCCTGGGGCTTAAACGTGAGACCATAGAACTTGGTTATGTCGTGCAAAGTTTGAATGCCGAAGGTGTTGCAGAGGTCAAATCAGTAAACTTTTTGGATAATCTTTCCGGAAAACTAGCGGGTGTAACCGTAACCCAAGGTGCAACTGGTGTTGGGTCTTCATCAAAAATTACAATTCGTGGGGAAACTTCTTTTTCAAATAACAATCCACTTTTTGTGGTCGACGGAATTCCCATTAACAATAATTCCATCTTCAATTTTACCAATGAGGCCGCCGCAGGTTTTCAAGAAATCGACTTCGGAAACGGCGCGATGGAAGTGAATCCAGACGATATTGAAGCAGTTTCCGTACTCAAAGGTCCAGGTGCATCGGCTCTTTACGGCACACGTGCCTCAAACGGGGTCATCGTTATCGAAACCAAAAACGGAAGCAAATCCGAAGGTCTTGGCATCAGCTACAATACAAGTTTTTTAATGGATTCCGCTTTTCGTCTCCCTGATTTTCAAAATTCGTACGGGCAAGGAAATTCAGGCCAGTTCGCCTTTGTTAATGGTCTTGGGGGAGGAACAAATGATAATATCACATATAGTTGGGGACCTCGTCTAGATATAGGCAATCTTGTGCCACAATTCGATGGCCCTGTAACCCTTGCTGATGGTACAGTGGTCCGCGGCGGAGACACCTCGCTTTATAATGACCTTTCCATTACCCCAACTCCCTTTAATTCGCATTCGGACAACTTGAAGAACTTTTACGAAACCGGATCAACTTTTATCAATAATCTCGCGATTTCATCCCGTTTTGAAAACGGAAACTTTCGGTTATCCTTTACTGATTTGAGGAGTGAATCCATCATTCCAGGAGTTAATCTTGTTAGGCAGACGATTAGTACCAGGTTGGGTTTCCAACCTACGGAAAAACTGCATATCAACTCTTCCATCAGCTATGTAAACTCACAGAGCGATAATCGCCCTTCAAATGGGTACGGGTCAGAAAACGTGAACTATTCCCTAGTAGCCTGGGGTCCGCGCTCCTTAAATATTGATAATCTCAAAAATTATTGGCAACCGGGACTCGAAGGCCTTCAACAATATTCTTTTAATTATACCTTTTTCGACAATCCGTACTTCATCTTGTTCGAAAATCGAAATTCCTTTGATCGGGACCGCGTTTTTGGCAATATCTCTGCATCTTACGACATTACTGATAATTTGACGGCAACAGTACGGACAGGTATGGATTATTCCGATGAGACCCGGCAGTTACGAAGGGCATTCAGCTCAAATCGATTTATTAATGGGGGTTATGCTGAGCACGATGTATTTTTTAGGGAAATCAATACTGACTTCCTACTCAACTATAGTAATAGGCTCAACGATATAAAAATTGATGTCTCAGTTGGAGGGAGCCGAATGGATCAAAAAGCAATTACATCACAGTCACAGACAACAAGTCTAGCACAGCCCGGTATTTTTAGGCTTTCGAATGCTGCATCGCCTATAGAAGTTTTCGAGTTCGAATCGCAAAAACGCATCAATAGTATTTACGGCATCGCCAAATTTGGCTATAAAGGTTTTCTGTTTTTAGATGTGACAGGAAGAAACGATTGGTCCAGTGCATTGGCCACTCCGTTTTCGGTAGATAATACCTCTTTCTTTTATCCATCAGTCTCAACAAGTTTTCTGTTATCGGAAATTACAGAGCTGCCCGAAATCATTTCTTTGGCTAAACTTCGTGCCAGTTGGGCACAGGTAGGAAATGATACCAACCCTTACCAAACTACTGGGGCCTTTGTCTCACAAACCCCTTTTAACGGTCAACCCACTTTTAGCGACCAAAACGTTATTGCAAACCCTAATCTAAAGCCAGAACGAACTTCCTCATTTGAAGTGGGAGCAGATATTCGTTTTTTTGGGGATAAGTTCAGTTTGGATGTTTCTTATTACAACGCCTTGACCGAAGACCAGATTATTTCATTGCCTATTGGCATCTCCTCCGGTTTTACCCAACAAGTTGTCAATGGGGGAAAGGTACGTTCAAAGGGACTTGAAATTATTGCTGGAATAACGCCAATAAGTACAATTGATTTTAGCTGGAAAAGTACATTGAACTTTAGTACAAACCAAGCTACCGTAGAGGATCTCCCTCAAGAAGAAGGGCGATTGACATTGGCTTATTCCCGTATCTATGATAGTCAAAACCAAACGGTATTTTTACAGGTCGAAGAAGGGGGGCAAATCGGTGATTTATACGGTACTGGGTACCTTAAAAATGATAATGGTGATTTTGTACTGACCAATGAAGGACGCTATATCCCCGATAACAACCTACAAAAACTAGGGAACTACAATCCCGATTTTATGTTAGGATTAAATTCCCAGTTAATCTACAAAAATTGGAATTTGGGATTCCTTTTCGATTGGCGACAAGGGGGTATCATTGTGTCACGGACAAGGGCTTTAGGCAACGTAGGCGGACAATTGGCCGAAACTGAGTTTCGTCCCGATGAAGGAATCATTGCCGATGGTGTTGTCAATGTAGGTACACTTGAAAATCCAAGTTACCAACAAAATACAGTGGCCATAAGTCCAGAAAGCTATTATCGTCAGTTTTATGACCGAAATCATGAAGAGAACAATACATATGACGCCTCTTACTTGAAATTAAGGCAATTTTCTTTTGGATACACTTTTGAAAATTTAAGTCTGTTCCAGCAGCAAGCCACGCTTCGTTTATCGTTAATCGGAAAGAATCTTTTCGCATTTTCCAAGAATCCTCATTTCGACCCTGAACAATTGGCAGTGCAAGGCCAAGGGTTTATAGGTGGAGTAGAAGACATGTCCTACGCGACTTCAAGAAGTATAGGTTTTAAAGCAGGAATTAATTTTTAATAAAATATAAGATGTCAAGCAAATATATCAAACAAATTATAGGTATTGTTTTAGGGATTTTGGTTGTTTCATGCACCAAAGATTTTGAAGAAATAAATACCAATCCAAATGCCCCTGTTGCAGTACAGCCCAGTTTATTGTTGCGCCAAGTCATTTATGATTATGGTGAACAAATGTCATATGAGGGCTTTACTGCTGGAAATCTCTTGGGACAATATACTACGGCTTTGGATTTTAACCTATTCGATAGACATAATCTAAAATCACCACAATTAGGAGGTAATCCATGGCCCATTTTCTATCAGAATCTTAGAGACAACGAGAACATTCTGAACCAGTCCTTAAAGAATGAGCCCTTTAAGGTTTATGAAGGTCCTTCAAGAATATTAAAAGCTTATATGGCGGCGGCATTGACCGATCTATTCGGTGATGTCCCATATTCTGAAGCTTATAAAGGAAAAGACCTAAGCGTTACTCCAGTTTATGATGCCCAAGAAGCCATCTATTTGGATGAAGAGGGTATTTTGGACAATCTTGACAAGGGAATCGCGGCGATTGAAAATTATACTGGAACTATTTCCTTGGAAGGAGATATTCTTTTTGATGGAGATTTAAATGGATGGGTACGTTTTGCAAATTCACTAAAGATCAAATACCTGATGAGGATTTCCGATAAGATGGATTTAAGCATGCAATTGCAAACCTTATTTACCTCTGGAAATTTCATAAATAAAAACAGCCAGAACGCCGTTTTTGACTTTACCCCTGGAGAGCCCAACAACTTTCGTTTGGCTCGATTACGTATTGGTGACTTCAACAATTTTGTGCTTTCAGAAACCATGGATGAAATCTTGACCGGTTTGAGCGATCCACGAATAGAAAAACTCTTCCGTCCATTTGGTAACAGTACCGATGATGGTTTTAATGGCTTGTTGAACGGAATAGACGCTTCACAAACCTCAATCGCCTTAGCTGATTATTCCTTGGCGGGAACCATTTTTCGAGAAAACTCAGGTCAGTTGGATGCCAATTTCATGACCAGCGCGGAAACCCACTTTCTGTTGGCCGAAGCAGCTCAAAAAGGGCTTATTACAGCGAATGCCAAACAATTGTATGATATAGGGGTAATGCAAGCTTTCGAGTATTGGGGTACGGAACTCCCACCCACCTATTTAACTGATAATGCAGCTTATGGAGGAACGGGTGTAAATCCATTAGAACAAATCATCACACAAAAATGGATTGCAAATATCATCAACGGCTATGAAGGTTGGATAGAATATAGAAGGACAGGTTTCCCACAATTGAGAACAATTTCAGCAAGTCTGAACAATAATCTAATACCTCTTCGGATGCCTTATCCTGCAGAAGAAGAAGCATTGAACTCTGTAAACTATACCCAAGCCGCTAGCAAAACAGATGGAAATAGTATAAATGTGAAGGTTTGGTGGGATGAAAATTAAGATATGATTGATACGCAAATATGGCAATGGGGATTGGTAATAGTATCGAGCATACTGCTGTTCATGCTATCCCCATGGGCAAAAAATACCAATCAGTTTTTTAAGGCAGAGCATAAAAAGAAAGCCCCAAACACTTTCATGCTTATGGGAAGCCTTGTTATTTCATGGATTTTTGCCAAAAGTATCACTAATGCGGCCAACCTAGGCATAGACTATGGCATTGTTGGTGGCGTGGCTTATGCGGCTTACTATTTGTCATTTGCAGTTTCAGGATTTGTAATTTATAAAATGCGGACCCTGGGAAACATTACAAGTATCCATCATTTCTTGATTTCCAAATTTGGAAAAAGGGCAGTCGCGGTATTTTCGATATTGATTGCCATACGTCTATTTAATGAGGTTTGGAGTAATACCATGGTCATAGGCTCTTATTTTGGTGATATAGGCTCTAATGCCTATTACTGGTCTATCTTGGTATTTACTGTTTTGACCTTGGCCTATGTACTAAAGGGCGGGCTTAGTAGTTCAATTTTTACTGATGTAATTCAAATGGGATTATTCTCCATTTTGTTAATAGTCATTCTAAGTGCTGTTTTTACATCAGAAACCTCTTTTACAATTGAAAACGTTGCAATATCCGGTACTTGGTCTTTTGATATGGGTCTTAATTTACTTTTCGCGGCAGTTTTACAGTGCTTTAGCTACCCCTTTCATGACCCGGTTTTAACGGACCGGGGCTTTTTGAGTAGTCCAAAAGTAACACTTAAAAGCTTTCTCTGGGCTGGCGTTGTGGGAGGCATATGCATTATCCTTTTCAGTATCATTGGTGTTTATGCACAATCGCAGGGTTTGAATGGTCAAGCTGCTGTTGAGGTTGGTAAAGCCTTCGGAATCTCGATTTTACTGGTCATCAATTTTATAATGATTACCTCCGCAGCGTCGACTTTGGATTCTACTTTTTCATCCTTTTCAAAACTACTTTCCATCGATTTGAAAATGGGTCAATCAATAAAATTTGGTCGTTGGTCTATGATCTTGATTGCAGTTTTGGGAACGATTCCTGTTTTTATGGATGCAGAAATCCTTTCCGCAACTACAATAAGCGGAACCATGGTCATAGGTCTTACCCCTATTTTTATGTTCTGGAGAACCAAAGCACCAGAAATCAGTTTTCATTTAAGCGTTTTCTGTGGAATTGCATTCGGGTTTCTATTAATTTTTGAGCTATTCCCGGATAGCCTTATTTTTACTACCGGCAAATATGCTGATTTGCTCTGGATTAATTTTTGGGGCATTTTGTGCTGTATAATCCTTTATTTTGCACCGACATGGATAAGAAAGTAGAACAATATGGGGACATTACAGGGAAGCTACTGATTTTCGGTGGCATCTATAGTAATTTACAGGCATTACAGGCACTAATCGAAGTATCCAGGGAACTTAATATTCCTTCAGAAAACTCTGTTTGTACCGGGGATATTGTAGGCTATTGTGCGCAGCCCGAGGAAACTGTTCAGTTGTTCCGTGAATGGGGAGCAAGAAGTATAGCGGGTAATGTGGAACTACAACTGTTCGAGGGTGCCGAAAATTGCGGATGTGATTTTACTGAAGGGAGTCGTTGTGATGGGTTTTCAAAATTATGGTATCCATTTGCTCAGGGAAGCCTGTCAATGGAATCAGTGAGATGGATGGGGGAATTACCCAAGCATCTTTCTTTTAGGTATGCTGGCAAAAAAGTGACTGTTTTACACGGTTCAGTAGAAAATGTGTCAGAGTATATATTCGAATCGACTTCTAAAGAAGTCAAATTGAAGAATTTTTATGATACTGAAAGTGATGTAATCTTGGCGGGACATTCCGGATTACCGTTCCATGAAGAAGTAGGTGATAAACTTTGGTTGAATGCTGGCGTTATTGGGATGCCTGCCAATGATGGTACCCAAAGAGTATGGTATTTGATTCTAGAGCAGGTGGATGGGAAATTAATATGCACCCATCACTATTTGGAATATGATGCTGATAAATCAAACAAACTAATGCAACAAAACAATTTACCTATAGAATACGCCCATACTTTGCTATCAGGACTATGGGACAATATGGAAATACTTCCTGAAGCTGAAAAGAAACTTCAGGGCAAGCCATATAATTTCAATAATTATACAATAGAAAATCCATATTAATACACTAAAAAAACCAGAGAAAATGGCAAATTCATATTACGACCCAGCAGACCTTAGAAAATTCGGTAAAATAACAGAATGGAGTGAAGAATTAGGTACTAAATTCTTTGATTATTACGGCAAAGTATTTGAGGAAGGGGCCCTATCTGCTCGAGAAAAGTCTCTGATTGCATTGGCCGTTGCCCATGTGGTTAAATGCCCATATTGTATTGATGCATATACAAAAGACGGATTGCAAAAAGGAATAACAAAAGAAGAAATGATGGAAGCAGTACATGCAGGAGCAGCCATAGAAAGTGGAGCAACCCTCGTTCATGGTGTCCAAATGATGAACAAGTACAATAAATTAAGTATGTAGAAATGTTTTTGGTATGGTTTGTTAGTTTTCTAAACAAACAACTACAAAGCACTAATGAATAATAAGGTAAAATGGTAACAAAATCACTACATGCAAGACACGACGAGCTTGCCGAAACAAATAAGCAATTGAATATCCTTAATGGCGGCATTTTCGCGAAAGGCGAACTACCCTACTTTAAGGACAAAATTGCCAATACAGGCCATTTTCCGCTTCGCCCTAAGAAATTGGAAATCTTACAGATCAATGTAGGTTATATGTGTAACCAAGTCTGTGAACATTGTCATGTGGATGCCGGTCCAGACCGTAAGGAGATTATGACACGAGAAACCATGCAACTTTGCTTGGAAGTTATTAATAATACAGGGGCGCATACCTTAGATCTAACCGGGGGAGCCCCGGAAATGAATCCTGATTTTCGCTGGTTTGTTGAAGAAGCGGCCAAGGCCGGCATACAAGATTTTATCGTGCGTTCTAATTTAACTATTATCAGGGCCAACAAGAAATATCACGATTTGCCTGAGTTCTTTAAAAAGCATAATGTTCATGTTATTTCTTCAATGCCTCATTATACTAGAGGCAAAACAGATAAACAGCGTGGCGATGGGGTCTTTGATAAATCAATTAAGGCTTTACAGGAATTGAATGCCATAGGTTATGGCTTGCCAGATAGCAACTTGCGTTTGGATTTGGTGTATAACCCATCTGGGGCATTTTTACCAGGAGATCAAGTTGCCATGGAAAAAGATTTCAAAAAGGCATTGAAAGAAGATTTTGATATTCAGTTTCATAAGCTGTTTGCTATAACAAATCTTCCTATTGCCCGATTTTTGGATTATTTGATTGCTTCTGAAAATTATGAAGACTATATGTATGCATTGGTCGAGGCCTATAATCCTACGGCAGTTGAAAATGTAATGTGTACGAATACTATTTCAATCAGTTGGGATGGTTGGCTTTATGATTGTGATTTTAATCAAATGTTGGAATTGAAAGTAGCCAGTAAAATCCAACATATCAAAGACTATAATGAGGATATTTTAAATGATAGAAACATTATAATTTCGCAACACTGTTACGGATGTACTGCTGGTGCCGGAAGTAGTTGTCAGGGCTCGGTAGCTTAATTTATACACCTTAAACGTCTAATTTACTTCAAATTCTACACTATTGGGTGTTCAATGAACTGATAAATAAAACACTTAAACCGACCGGCCGGTCGGTAATGTTTTTGCAATACCATGTTGTACATCGAGATTTTGTCATTTAAACGAGTTTTTGGTGAATTACATCTTTAAATCTTCATCGAAACATAAGGTCGGGGGTTCTTTGTATAAGACCTAACAGTCTGTTTTAACCCAAAACCCAAATCTTATGGATAAGAATCTAAAACGCATGGCTACCATGCAACGTATGCAAATTACAGGCTTGGAATTGTTTTACAAAAAAGGATATTACAATACAAGTGTAGATGACATTTTAAAAGAACTTTCACTCTCTAAAGGAGCTTTCTATTATCATTTTGATTCTAAGGAAGATTTCTTTACCCAAATTATCGAAAACTTATTGGTCCGTAGAGTATACAGTATGCTTATTGAGCCTATTGAAGGTCATGATAATGCTTTGGAACTTATTACCAACTGTTTTGAAAATGCATTGGAAACAGCGGTACATAATGAGCTGGACTTTGGATTTGTTCTGAACAACTTCATTAATGAGTTTAATGGAAGAAATGAGAATATAATGAAACATTTGAATGATATTCTCAAAAAAATATGGGAAGTCAATTTGATTTCAGCCATTCAAAAAGGAAAATTCAACGGACACATTGATAGACATGTCGATGCTGAAGGTGTTGCTTTATTCTTAATGAGCTCATATTTAGGTGTACGCACATTAATGGTGGAAAATTCCGCGAGTGCCCGTAAATATCGTTTTATGGCCCAGCTTAAGCAATACTTTAAATCTATTGAAATTAAACAGGCTACGATATAAGGAGTAACTTTACTATGTATCTAATAAGCGGTTTATTTTACTGACCACATCGTTCGGCTGAATGGTCTCCATGACGTTTTCATAACCTTTGGGTGCTTTCTTCCCATAAATAGATGTTGGTATTAAGGGGTAGATACTTCTGTCGGCTAATAAGGTATTATTAGGATCTTGTCCGTAAGGATAGAATCCTGCATACGGATGTGTTACCCCCCAAAGTGTTATAGTAGGAATGCCATACATGGCGGCCAAATGTGCATTACCACTGTCCATGGAAAGCATAAGATCCAAGTTTGAGATCAGGGCCAATTCTTCATCAAAAGATAACTTGCCCACAATATTAATGCATTCTTGACCTTCGTTTTCCCATTTTTCTAGAACTTCTTTTTCTTTGGTACCACCTCCGAAAAGAAATATTTTATACTTATTGGTATTATTTAATTCCTGAATCACTTTTTGCATTAAATACAGCGGATACATTTTTCCTGAAAATGCTCCGAATGGGGCTATTCCAAGCCATTTCCGGGTATCTCTCCCAACAATTTCCAAGGTCTTTTCCGACAATATTTTTTTATCCAAGAAGTTGGCATCAGGTAAAGAAAATGGATACCCCAGTTGATCAAATACATCAACATAGCGCTGGTGCGTGGATTTCAATGGGGCAAATACCTTGTTCTTTTCAGCGGTCAAAGCCTTTTTCTCTTTTCTTCCCTTGTCAATTTGTGCAACTGGAATTCCGCCCAAGCGAAAAAAGTGTTTTAGGACATTACTTCGAAGTACATTGTGTAAATCTGCAACGGCGTCTAGTTGCAAGGATTGAAGCTCTTTATACAATTTCCAAAGTCCACCAATACCTTTATGAGTGTCAGTTACATCGGCAACATGAACAGTAACGTTATCCAATCCCTCGAAAATGGGTTTTAAAAATTCCTTAGTGAGCACTGTAATTTTAAAATCCGGATACGAATCTAAAAGCGATTTTAAAACGGGTACAGTCATAGCAACATCACCCATGGCCGACAAACGAATTACCAAGAGGTGTTTTTTATTGCCCATTCTAAAAGCTATATTTTACTTTTGGCCGCGAAGAACTGGGTTCAGTTCGTCGTCATTGTACATTTTCATTTGTTTATAGACCTTCATGAACTTATTGCCAGCCTCAATATCATCCAGCAATTGATCTATTGCAGTAGATAAATCGACACGTTGTTCAAGAAGCACATTCAATTTTTGTTGGCACTTATCGATATGATTCTGGGAGGCATCTTTTCGTTCAGCCTCTTCTTGCATATGATATACTTTGAGCGCCAAAATAGACAATCTGTCTATAGCCCAGGCCGGACTTTCAGTATTTATGGTAGCATTGCCTTTTAATTGAACCGATTGGTGTTTTTTAAGAAAATAACTGTCAATATATTCCACCAAATCTGTTCTATCCTGGTTGCTACTATCTATTTTTCGTTTTAATTTCAATGCAGCAATTGGATCAATATCCGGGTCTCGAATTATATCCTCATAATGCCATTGAACGGTATCAATCCAATTCTTTCGGTACAACAAGTGTGCTATATCATCTTTGGAATATGGATTTTCAAAAGACTGGTCTACCCTATCAATTTGGTGATATTTAGAAATACTTTCCTCAAAAATACGGTTGGCAAAAGAACTGAACATTTGATACTGTTTTATGTAAAGATACCTTTATTTACTTTAAAATCATGATAGATAAAAATACGATAAAAGGGATAAATATTGAAAACATCAATACCATTTCCTTTATGTTATCGCGCTTGATCCACTCAACATAATTTGTCATTAATACCGCTGTGGGGAAAAAAGTAAGGAGAATAGGATGTAAATCATCTGTCGAAATCAAAACATTCAAAAGCAGCCCTATTACAAAAGAAAATACAATAAGGCGTGTGGTCACAATTTTACCAACACCCGACTTGCCAAGCTTTAAAAAAGTAAATATTGATAGCATAAAAAAGAGCATGGTATATATAATAAGTTTGGGACTATTAGCCCAATTCAAATAATAATCAGCATCGAATTTTATTGAAAATTGATAGTGTCTATAAAAGAAATCCTGGTTGCTGGTCAAAATCATAAAACCATAACAAATCATAAATACAACAAAACCTGCCGTAAACGGTACAATCCAATTCTTAAAATTCTTTGGTTCATAGATATAAATAGCAATAAAAACGACCAAAAGATATAAGAGCGCCCAGTCATAGAAAAGGCTTCCGAATATAATCCAAAGAGATGCATCAAAAATCTTGATTTTCAAATTCTTTAAAGATCTCATGCTTATAAGCCTTCTTGTTGCCAACAAAAGGAAAAAATTACAAACGATAGCCTTATAGTCAGTTAAGGTTTCTGGGAAAATGACCATTAAAAGTGCAAAAAAGAGAATGGTATATGAGTTAGCACCCGTCAACTTATTCCTAATAACAACGAAATCGACTATAAAAAAAGTAAAAAGTAATACTGCGAGTACAGCAACTTGCCCTAATAATTGTTCATATCCATAAATCCGTTGATAAAGAACAAAATGTATAAACCAATAAAACAGAAATAAAAAAGTAAGAACAATTATGTAATTAATTGGTTTTGTTTTGCCAAAAATGCCTGAAATCATGGGTTAGAAACTTGCTAAAAATTCAATAATTGTTTTTAATTGCTCCTTTTTGCAAAGCTCCGCTTTAGACCCTTATCCAATAGCCTTACTGTTTTATTTGACTTTGCCACATACTCTGGTGAAATTCACTATCCATTTTCCAATCATAAAATTTAGATAGTTTCTGCGGTTTTCATATTTTTGCTTTGTAAATATACTATAAGATGAGAGCATTCTTTGAGGGCATACAGGATTTATTTGTAAACGGACTTTTCTGGCCTTTTGATTTTTTTAGGTTTATGGAAAGCTGGTGGGCAGCCAATACCATAAACTGGATCTTCTTCGCTATCTGTTCAGTTGCCTTTGTTTATTGGATGCTACAGCTTAAAAAGGCTAATGATAATAATGAGGAAGACAAGTCGATTACTTCGCATTCCTATTTATAGATCAAAACCTATATCCTTTCGGAAGTTCATCTTATCAAAATGTATCTTTTTTATGTTTTGATAGGATTTTTGTAGTGCTTCCTTATAATTCTTCCCGAAAGAGGTGATAGCCATTACCCTACCGCCATTCGTTACAACATTATCGTCTTTGTTATCTGTTCCGGCATGAAATACGATTGAATCCTCAACATTTTCAAAACCGGTAATAATTTTTCCTTTTTCATATGCTTCAGGATATCCTCCTGATACCAACATTACTGTTGTCGCCGTTCGTTCATCAAGTTCCAAGTCGATAGAATCTAATGACTGGTCAGCCACAGCTTGAAAAACTTCAACCAAATCGGTTTTAATTCTTGGGATTACCACTTCGGTCTCTGGATCCCCCAATCTAACATTGTATTCTATGACAAAGGGGTCATCACCAACTTTTATCAATCCGATAAAGATAAAGCCCTGATACGGCAAATTATCCTTTTTAAGACCATCTACCGTCGGTTTAACTATTCGCTCATGTATCTTTGCCATGAAAACCTTATCTGCAAAAGGAACAGGGGAAATAGCGCCCATACCGCCTGTATTTAATCCTGTGTCGCCCTCACCTATTCTTTTGTAGTCTTTCGCGGTAGGTAACACTTTATAACCTTTACCATCGGTCAATACAAACACACTTAATTCTATACCAGCTAAAAACTCCTCGATAACAACAGTTGAACTTGCGCTGCCAAATTTAGCATCGACCAACATGGTTTTTAATTCGTCTTTGGTTTCCTGTAAGTTATTTAAGATAACAACCCCTTTCCCAGCGGCCAATCCATCTGCTTTTAAGACATAAGGTGGTTTGAGCGTTTCTAAAAATGAGTATCCCTCTTCTAAATTTTTTGATGTAAAACATTTATATGCAGCAGTTGGGATATTGTGTCTGAAAAGGAATTCCTTGGCAAATTCCTTGCTGCCTTCTAGAGTTGCAGCGGCTTTCTGAGGTCCGATTACGGGGACATCCTTAAGATCAGAATCGTTAAGGAAAAAATCGTGAATTCCGTTTACTAATGGATCTTCAGGACCAACAATCAGCATATCAATGTTCTTAGAGAGCACAACTTTCTTAATGCTTTCAAAATCATTTACACCAATTGGTATGTTTTTTCCAATCGTCGCGGTACCCGCATTTCCAGGAGCGATAAAAAGATTTTTAAGTTTAGGGCTTTGATTGAGTTTCCATGCTATGGCATGTTCGCGGCCTCCCGATCCAAGAATAAGGATATTCATA
>RCNF010000743.1_pt1 | contig 16901 bp, 12 predicted proteins | sample 2041311 | NCBI WGS metagenome assembly RCNF01 (sample SAMN09708228, study PRJNA481090) | Marine sediment metagenome, whole genome shotgun sequencing project. | biome: marine sediment; feature: ocean; material: sediment; isolation source: Sewage treatment plant 2 marine sediment (STP2) ... | reverse complement strand
GCGTGATCCCGTGTTCTTCATTATACGCGACCTGCTTGGCGCGTCTCCGGTCGGTTTCGGCCAGTGCGCGCTCCATCGATCCAGTGATCCGGTCGGCGTACATGATCACGCGGCCTTCGGCATTGCGCGCAGCGCGACCGATGGTTTGGATCAGCGAGGTTTCAGAACGCAGGAAGCCTTCTTTGTCGGCGTCCAGAATCGCGACCAGACCACATTCAGGGATGTCGAGCCCTTCGCGCAGCAAGTTGATGCCGATCAGCACATCAAAGGTGCCAAGCCGCAGGTCGCGCAGAATCTCGATACGCTCCATCGTGTCGATATCCGAGTGCATATAGCGCACGCGGATACCCTGTTCGTGCATATACTCTGTCAGATCCTCAGCCATGCGTTTGGTCAGCGTGGTGACCAAGGTGCGAAAGCCGTCCAACGCGACCTTGCGCACCTCGTCAAGTAAATCGTCAACCTGCATCTCGACAGGGCGGATTTCGATCTGTGGGTCAATCAGGCCGGTGGGGCGGATCACCTGTTCGGTGAAAACTCCGCCGGTTTGTTCGATTTCCCATTTGGCCGGGGTGGCTGAGACAAAAACCGATTGCGGGCGCATGGCATCCCATTCCTCGAACTTGAGGGGGCGATTGTCCATGCAGGACGGCAGGCGAAACCCATGTTCGGCCAGCGTGAATTTGCGCCGATAGTCACCTTTGTACATGCCGCCGATCTGCGGCACAGAGACGTGGGATTCATCCGCGAAAACAATGGCATTGTCTGGAATAAACTCAAACAGTGTCGGGGGTGGTTCGCCCGGCGCGCGGCCCGTCAGATAACGCGAGTAGTTTTCAATGCCGTTGCAGATACCAGTTGCCTCGAGCATCTCGAGATCGAAATTGGTGCGCTGTTCGAGCCGCTGTGCTTCGAGCAGTTTGCCGTCATTCACTAACTGGTCGAGCCGGAGTTTCAGCTCTTGTTTGATGTTGATGATGGCTTGTTTCATCGTCGGCTTAGGGGTGACGTAATGTGAATTGGCATAGACCCGGATGCGCTCGAATACGTCGGTTTTCTCACCCGTGAGGGGGTCAAACTCGGTGATGCTTTCCAGTTCTTCGCCAAAGAACGAGAGCCTCCATGCGCGATCTTCGAGGTGAGCGGGAAAGATTTCAAGGCTGTCCCCGCGGACCCGAAACGAGCCACGCTGAAACGCCTGATCATTGCGTTTGTATTGCTGTGCCACGAGATCTGCCATGACCTGTCGCTGGTTGTATTCAGAGCCGACTTTCAGATCTTGGGTCATCGCCCCGTAAGTTTCGACCGATCCGATACCGTAGATGCACGATACCGAGGCCACAATGATCACATCATCCCGCTCTAAAAGCGCGCGGGTAGCAGAGTGGCGCATCCGGTCGATCTGCTCGTTGATCTGGCTTTCTTTCTCGATATAGGTATCGGACCGGGCGACATAAGCTTCTGGCTGATAATAGTCATAAAAGCTGACGAAATATTCGACTGCATTGTCCGGAAAGAAATTCTTGAACTCACCATAAAGCTGGGCCGCAAGGGTCTTGTTTGGGGCCAGAATGATTGCCGGTCTTTGGGTCCCTTCAATGATCTTGGCCATTGTGAACGTTTTGCCGGTACCGGTGGCCCCAAGCAGAACCTGATCCCGTTCGCCGTTAAGGAGCCCCTCGGTCAGTTCCTTAATTGCGGTTGGCTGATCCCCGGCCGCAGAAAAATCGGTATGTAATCGCAATGGAATGCCGCCTTCCAGCTTCATCCGGGCACGGACGTCGTTGGCAGGAGCGTGCATCATTGGGCTGACTTGCTCAGATTGCGCGTTGGGCATGGTGGGCTCCGGTTGGGCACCTATACAATTGGGTTGTTTTGAGAGTGATACAAGCCCATTCTAGAGACGTCTGCTGACAGCTATTGGCAGCAAGTGAGCCAAACAGTGCCGTAATTGCGCAGCCGGTCAAGGCTTGCGCAGTTCCTCTACCAGCCAATCAAACACCAGCCGAATGCGACGGCTGGTGTTCAGTTCACGGTGGGCAACCAACCAGACATCGAAATCAAAGGCCGGCAACCACGGGGCTGCGCGTTCAACCAAAGGCTCTGCATTGCCCACACGAGACATCATAACACCAACACCTGCCCCCTGTTTGACCATCTCCCACTGAACCAGATGTGTTCCAGACATTACTTGAAAGCTATCGGGGGTTAACGTCAGCCCCAGGGCGTTTAGGCCGTCAAGAAAGGGTGCATTGTCATCAAATCCGACAAATTCGGCTTTTGTCAACTCAGCCGAGCAGCTTGGATGCCCAATCCGGTCAAGGTAGCTCTTTGCAGCAAAAAGCTCGGCTGTTCCGCTCTTCAGTTTGCGTGCAATCAAATCCGGGTCAGTGGGTTGGACGCTTCTGATGGCAATGTCGGCTTCACGGCGGCGCAGGTCGCTTAGACTATTGGTGGCGATAACTTCTATGGTGATGCCGGGATGGGCCTGTCGCAATCTGGTGACAATGCCGGGAAGAACAAAGGCTGACGTCACTTCGCTTGCAGAAATTGAGACAGTGCCAGCAACGGACTGCGATTGCCCCGACGCGGCCATGGAAACCCGGGTTGCCGCGTCGCCCATTGCCCGGACATGATCCATCAGCTCCAGCCCACTTTGGGTCAGCGTCAGCCCGCGACCTGTGCGCTGGAAAAGAATCACTCCCAGTTCGTCTTCAAGTGCGCTGACCTGTCGCCCGAGCGTTGGTTGCGCCATGCCAAGGGCCCGCGCAGCAGCGGACAAAGAGCCTTCTTCTGCAGTTATCAGAAAGGCCCGGGCCCGGTTCCAATCGAATTTGACGGTTTTCCAATCCATGCGAAATTGCATACCGGGTAGGTAAATTTAGTCAATTCCTATCTCACCCTCGCAGAGGTAGAGAGCCTCAACAATGAGCACTGAAAGCGAGTAAACCATGACCTACACAAGCAATGCGAACAGATCGAACCGGCCTGGGGCCAAATTCTGGGATCGGATGGCTAATTCCTATTCTAAGAAACCAATATCAGATGAGGCATCTTATCAGCGCAAGCTTCAAGTAACTCAAGGCTATCTTCGCCCTGACATGAATGTCCTCGAATTCGGTTGTGGAACTGGATCGACCGCGCTCAGCCATGCGCCGCTCGTTAGCCATATTCAGGCCATCGATATCTCGCCAAGAATGATCGAGATCGCGCGGGAAAAAGCGGCATCCCAAGAACTGACAAATGTCGGTTTTGAAGTCGAGACGATAGAAGAGTTTGACACGTCCGCCGAAAGCTATGACGTGGTCCTTGGATTGAGCATCTTGCATTTGCTGCACGACCCGGACCGCGCGATGCGCAAGGTCCATAAGTTTCTAAAACCAGGCGGCGTGTTCATTTCAAGCACAGCCTGCTTGGGCGACAACATGAAGTATTTTGGACCTATTGCTTTTGTTGGGCGGGTTCTTAGGCTTTTGCCGCTGGTCAAGATATTCACAACCGCAGACTTAGAGAGCAGCTTGATCGCCGCCGGGTTCACGATTGAACACGCATGGTGTCCGGGAAAGAATAAAAGCGTATTTGTTGTTGCGAGGAAGCCGGAGTGATGGATCGGGCGCGGCAAAACGGTTCTTGCTGATCAGAACGAAATTGCTCATATGTAGACAAAACAGGACGGAGCCTATCCATGCGCGCACGTATCTTTCAGCCAGCAAGAACCGCCATGTCCTCGGGCACGGCAAAAACCAAAGGCTGGGTGCTGGAATTTGCCCCGGCTTCTGCGCGCGAGGTTGATCCGTTGATGGGGTGGACGTCGTCCTCGGACACACAAAGCCAGGTACACCTGCAATTTTCGACGAAAGAGGCTGCCCTTGAATACGCGTCTGAACACAAAATAGATGCACAAGTGTCGGAACCAAAAAAGCGCAAGCCGAACATTCGGCCCGGCGGCTACGGTGATAACTTTGCAACCGGGCGCCGTTGTTCGTGGACACATTGACGTTTTGAGGGCTTGATCGCCTGCCACCTTTGTCGCAGTAAGGCAACAGCGGTCCCATAGCTCAACTGGATAGAGCATCTGCCTTCTAAGCAGAGGGTTTCAGGTTCGAGTCCTGATGGGATCACCAAGTAAATGTATAAGTTGTTATTTTAACGCTGTTTTTACGCAGCGCTGGGAGTTTCTGTTCCTGTACGGATATATTCTAGGTCAGAGCTTTTGCTATAGCGGGTTTCATCTGCCTCTGTTTCGTGACCTAGGACAGTCATACACGGTTCTGGTGTTGCCCCAGTCTTTTGAATCTCAGCAACTCCTTGGGATATCAGCAAAGCGACATTTACTGTCTTGCCATGATGGAAGATTATCGCGCTAATCGCCGCAGGCGGCAAAAGGCAGGGCAACGAGTTTATGAAACTGATTAACAATCCATATCGCGGTACTGGTTTGGAGCCGGCTTTGCTCGCGGATGTGCCATTTCCAAGTGTTGCTAGTGACCGTCCTGAAGCGCTTATGAGCAAATGTCCGTCAGCCGGATCCACACCTTTAGGCTCAGCCCCGTCTATTGCCAATAGATTTGGACTGGCTGAGCTTTGGTTGAAGGACGAAACCAGCCGTATGGGGTTAGGAAGTTTCAAGGCATTGGGTGCCGCATATGTGATTGCGGACCATGCAAGCGCGACGTCAGGGGGAAATACTGATGCGGCGTTGAGCGGGCGTACCTACGTCACCGCAAGCGCCGGAAATCATGGCCTTTCCGTCGCTGCCGGTGCCAGGGTTTTTGGCGCAAGGGCGGTCGTTTTCATTGCTCAAACCGTGCCTGAAGCGTTTGCGGTCCGCTTACGTGATAAAGGTGCTGAGGTCCAAAGGGCGGGGGCAAATTATGAAGAAAGCATGGCGGCCGCTGCCGCAACTGCCGCGGACAACGGGTGGACGCTGCTGTCTGATGCATCGTGGGCGGGGTACACCGAAATTCCACATCTGTTGATGGAAGGCTATCTGGTCATGGCTGCCGAGATTGAGCAGCAGATGAAACAAAAGCCGACGCATGTCTTCTTGCAAGCTGGCGTAGGAGGCATGGCTGCCGCTGTGGCGGCCTATTTACGCGAAAACTGGGGTGAAGGGTTTCGCATTATTGTCGTGGAACCCGACGCAGCCCCGGCACTGCAGGCGAGCATTGAAGCAGGGAAGCCTGTGACGGCCTCAGGCCCGGTGTCGAACATGGGCCGGTTGGACTGCAAAGAGCCATCGCTGATCGCCCTGAAGGGATTGGCGCGAGACGCGGATCAATTCATGACGATTTCAGATGAACTGGCCACGGATGTGTTGCCGATCCTGTCGGATAGCGGCTTTGACACCACCCAGTCGGGCGGCGCTGGCGTTGCCGCGTTGCTTGCAGAGGGTATGCGCGCCGAGTTGGGATTGAATGCAGAGTCGCGTGTGCTTGCCATCATCAGTGAGGAAGTCGCGTAATGGCAATCGAGCGTGGCTTTCCCCCCTCGGAGTACCACGCGAGACTTGAGCGTTGTCAGGGGATGATGGCACAGGCGGAATTGTCAGCTTTGCTTTTGACCACTGAACCAGAAGTCAGATATTTTACCGGCTTCCTGACCCGTTTCTGGGAAAGTCCGACCCGCCCTTGGTTTCTAATCGTTCCGGCGTCCGGCGACCCGGTTGCGGTCATACCGTCTATCGGCGCGGCGTTGATGGCTAAGACTTGGATCAAAGATATTCGAACCTGGTCGGCGCCTGATCTGGTCGACGATGGCATTTCGCTTGTCGCGGACACGTTGTCGGAAATCTGTGGGCCCAGCGGCTGCATTGGCCTCCCGACGGGGCACGAAAGCCATCTGCGAATGCCTTTGGCAGACCTTGATCGTCTCAGATCTGCGTTGCCGGACCATCGTTTGGGGCAGGATGCGGGCATTCTAAGATCACTGCGCATGGTCAAGTCTGGCCTTGAAGTCCAAAAGATCCGGAATGCTTGTCAGATTGCGGGCCGCGCGTTTTCTCGGGTGTCCGAGATCGCGCAGGAAGGCGTGCCATTGGATGAGGTGTTTCGACAATTCCAGATGCTGTGTCTGGAGGAAGGGGCTGACTGGGTTCCTTACCTTGCGGGCGGCGCTGGGCAAATCGGATACGAAGACGTCATTTCTCCCGCGACGGGAAACCCGCTGGAGAAGGGCGATATTTTAATGTTGGATACCGGCTTGGTCTGGGATGGTTATTTTTGCGATTTTGATCGAAACTATGCGATCTGCTCTGCAGATGGCATCACACAGACTGGATACTCAAAACTGATCGAGGCAACCTATGCCGGCTTAGAGGTCGCCCGACCGGGCGCAACAGCGGCAGATGTGTTTCGCGCAATGGACAAGATCGTAACCGGCGGGGCAGGTGGATCAGAGGCTGGCCGGCTTGGCCATGGCCTTGGCATGCAACTGACCGAATGGCCTTCGTTTATCGCCGGTGATCACACCGTTTTGGAAGAGGGCATGGTGTTGACCTTGGAGCCGGGCATAGAAGTCGCGCCGGGACGGATCCTAGTGCATGAAGAAGATATCCTGATCACCTCGGGTGCGCCAGAAATTCTGTCGCCTGTAGCACCGGCACATTTGCCGGAATTGAGAGGGTAGATGACAAAATTTTCATATGAGCTTGCCGGCCCGATCGGGACCCGCGCCACGCTGGGTCTGATTGTCCTGCAGACGGACGAAACAATCGAACATGATTTTCGCCGGATTTTCACCACCAATGATATCAGCCTTTATGTCACACGTGTTCCAAGCGGGTCGGAAGTGACCAGCGACACACTGGCGATGATGTCGGGAAATCTGCCGGCAGCGGCAAACCTGCTGCCCAAATCGTTGACCTATGATGTGGTCGGATACGGCTGTACCTCTGGTACAGCCGTGATTGGGCCTGCAAAAATAGCGGAGCAGGTTAAGTCGGGATGCACTGCCAAGCAGGTTACCGAACCCCTCAGCGCGCTTGTGGCGATGTGTGAGCATCGCGGGGTTCGACGCCTTGGATTTTTGTCGCCCTATATCGCCAGCGTTAGCCAAACCTTAAGGGATGCTTTGACCGCGCGTCAGATAGAAACACCGGTCTTTGGGTCGTTTGACGAAGGAGAAGAAGCGAAGGTGGCCAGAATATCCGAAAAATCACTGTATGATGCGGCCATGGCGTTGGGGCAATCATCCGACGTGGACGCTGTGTTTTTGTCCTGTACGAACTTGCGGACTTTGGACGTTAATTCGAGAATAGAAGAGGATTTGGGCAAGCCGGTGTTTTCGAGCAATCAGGTCTTGGCATGGCACATGGCGCGACTCGCTGGTGTGACGCGGATCTGTCGCAAGCTTTGCCAAGAGACGGAATGACTCGTGTTGTTGGACGCAGTTGTCCAGCAAATGCTGCGAATTGCTGGAATGTGGATTGATCAGAGGGGCGAATTGCCGTTTGCCGATCATGTGCGCGACTTCGATGCCGTCCAGTGTTGCCGAGGCTGAGTTGAAGGACTTGAATCCCTTCAATTGCCTGGTCAGTTTCTTGATGAACCTATGCTCCTGCTCGATTATGTTGTTGAGATACCTGACCTTCAAGACTTAGATCAGCCAGAACCAACCGATCAACAACAGCAGGCAATTCATGTTCTGTAGGCCGGCAAGATTTGCGCCGATCTTGTCGATGGTTCTGTAATAGTGGGCCCACTTGCCTTTCACCTTGACGTAAGTTTCGTCCATCCGCCAAGACACATCAGTTTTTTGCTTTCGTTTGTGTGCTTCCGTCGCGATTAATGGCGCATATTTCACAAACCACCGGTTCAGGGTTGCATGGGAAACCTGGACCCAGCGTTCGGCCATGATCTCCTCCGGATCACGATACGAAACCGCATATCGGATATAGAGAAACACCGAGTACTGGATGACGTCCTTCGGATAGTGGCTGCCTTTGAAGTCAATCGTCATGTTCTGATACTCAACCGCCAATTCAAAGGTCGGCGTCTATTACAGCTTGGCAAGCAGGATCATATTCTCAAATTTTGCGACAGAACCGGTGACAGGGGTGCCTAATTTTTATTTACTTTTTTGGCCTTTAACTCTAGGTTTTCCCGGTAAGGTTGTATTTTTTCTCGCCTTGTTTTTGATTTTTTTTTAATTGGAGTGATTATGGCCCTCAATCCTTTCCGTGCACTGCCTACCAAAATCATTTGTGCGACAGCGATTTTCTTCCCCCTGGAAACTATGGCGCAAGATGACGCAAATCGGGTACTCAAAAACCCGCCCAAACTTTCGCAGGAACTCGAGATCAACCCTAAGGACCGGTTGACCGCCCTTGCGCCGTCCGCGAGTTCCACGACTGACGAGGTCGTCTATGAGTTAGATATTGACCTTATTGAAAACAAAATCTGGAACCCTGCGACACTTGCCTTCGACAAGGTGAGCCTGCGCGGATATTCCGGCGATGGCGTTGACCCGAATGCGCCCTATGTCGCACCCAGCATCTATGCGAGGCCTGGCGATACGGTCCGTATGACGCTGAACAATAATCTGCCAGAGGATTTGAGTTGCAACAATTGGGATCGGGATGGGAACATCCCTCATTGTTTCAATACCACAAACATGCACACTCATGGGCTTTGGATCAATCCAGCAGGTAACAGCGACAATGTACTGTTGTCGATTAATCCCGGTGTCAGCTTTCAGTATGAATACAACATTCCCCCGAGCCATCCGGCGGGCACCTTCTGGTATCATCCTCACCGCCATGGCTCTACCGCGTTACAGGTCGGCAGCGGCATGGCGGGAGCGTTGGTGATCACGGGGGATCGGGTACCAGAAGTGGATGGTACAGGGATGATCGCGCAAACCGGGGACATTGATGTGCTGCTGAAGCCGACTGATCAACAACCCTTTAATGAACGCCTGCTGGTGTTTCAACAGATTCCATATGCCTGTCGCGACAAGGATGGGAATATTCAGGGCGACAAGAACGAAGACGGCGATACCATAAACTGGACTTGCGCGGAAAATCAGATCGGAACCATTGAGAAATACGACCAGTTTGACCCCGGCACTTGGCCCAATTCGGGCCGCTATACCAGCATCAACGGCCTCGTGCTTCCTACGATCACCCAAGCGAAAACCGGTGAGATCGAACGCTGGCGGATGGTGCATGCCGGTGTGCGCGACACAATCAACCTCAAGTTCATCAAACGCGACGAAAATGCTCCGAGCATTGATGATGCCTCGGTAAAAGACGCTAAAGGGTATATCGGTCAACATTGCTCGGGCGAAGAGATGCCCTTTCACCTAATCGCGGCGGATGGATTGACCATTGCCAATGCGATGGTGACCGACAGTGCGGTGTTCCAGCCCGGCTATCGCTGGGATGCGTTGGTGTCGTTCCGCGAAGCGGGCACCTACTGTGTGATCGACGGTATAATGCCACCTCCGGGAACGGTGGATCAAGCACCCCGGTCGCGTCAGTTGCTGGGGTTTGTGCAGGTAACGGCTGGGGATGGCTATACTGCGACGCTAGAGCCGGACGCCTATCTGAGTGAACAGCTCGCGATGGCGGCAGAAGTTAACATGCCCGCCGATGTAATCGGACAAGTCGTGGATGATCTGAACGACAATCTGTCACTCTCAGCTTTTTTGCCACATCAAAGTCTTGCAGATTTGCCCAAAGAGGGCATTGGCGATCAATATGTGAACTTCTTCATTGATACCAGCCAGAGCCCACTGATCTTCATGATCAACGGCAAGCCCTATGATTCCAATCGCATCGACCACACGCTGACGCTTGGTGCGACTGACGATTGGACGCTGACCTCTGATTTCGTCAGCCACCCGTTCCACATTCACGTCAACCCGTTCCAGATCCTCAAGATCCTTGACCCCTATGGTAAGGATGTGAGTGCTATTGATGCGGTGGATGACTGCTGTGGCAAGGTCGACGATGACGGCAATAAAGAGGTCGATCCGCAATTCCGGGGGCTAAAAGGGATGTTCAAGGACACGCTCTGGACCAAGAACGCTGGAACTGCCGATGACGGCACGCCGCTGCGCTATACCGCCGTGGTGCGCACCCATTATCGCCGCTACGTGGGCGAGTTCGTGCTGCACTGCCATATTCTCGACCATGAAGATCAGGGGATGATGCAGAATGTGCTCATCGCCCTGCCTGATGGGCGCGGTGGCTCTGCTGCGATGAAGCACAACTAACATCGTGAAATCCGTAGCCCGAGCCAGAATAAGCTCGGACTCCGGGCCGAACTTTGCCCCAGGAGGCCACTATGAATTTGGAAAAATCCAAATCCCGTTATGCAGAGGTCTGTCGTATACTTGATGCCGCAGCAGGCAAGAGTGACGCGGATTACGGCGGCCTCGGGCGTTTTTGGTCTCATGGATTAGGCGCGCTGAAATCTGCACGGGTCTTTGGTGTGGCGATGGTTGGGCCCAACGCCCATGCCTCTGGGCTGATCAAAGGATTGCTGGGCAGCGCCCCTTTCGACGAAAGCCGTTTTCCCCGCTTGCCGTGGGGGGGTGAGACCGTGGCCACGGAGGATATCCAATTCATCGCCGACTGGATCGACTCGGGTTGCCCTGAAGATGATTTCCAGATGCTCCAAGAACTGGAACCGATGTCGGCTAAGGGCGGTATCGATTGGCTGAAATTTGGAGATGTGGCAGAATTCGAAGCCTTCGAGGGCGGCGTCAATGCATTTGACTTCCGCCAGCCTGAAACTCGGCAGCGTGGCAATATCGATTGTCTATCGGAGGCCGAGCTTGAAACGCTCCGCCGCGCCTACCGCAAGATCTATGATCTGAACGATTGGCCTGCGGACCGGCGCAGTTACAATAATCAGGCCTTGATCCACCAGAACCACTGTCAGCATGGGTGGGAACGGTTCCTGCCGTGGCACCGCGCTTATCTTTATGAATTCGAACAAAACCTGCGCGATTTTGAGCCTGATGTGATGCTGCCATATTGGGACTGGACTATGCCCCATTACTGTCCTGAAACCCCAGAGCAAGGCACGATCATTCCGGACGCTCTAAAGGCCTTCTTCACCGTCGCCGCCGCCGAGATCATGGTAACCCGACTGGACCCGAAGCCGAGTACCGAGCAGATCGGACAAATTCTTGCGCTGGCAGAGCAGCGCACCCTTTTCAATCAACAACACGATGTTTTTGTCACCCTGGTCAATGACATCGGCTATACCGCTATTACTCCCTTGCCTACTGACACCAACCGTCAGATCGTGATCGACTCGTTGCTCGCCTCGAACCCGCTTTGGTATCCGTTGCGCTACCCGGCGACTTACGGCAACGGCGGTACGATCAATTCGGTGATCCACTATCATTACCCCTCAGGCGAGGACATGGATCAGATCTTGCGGCTCAACAACTTTCGCGATTTCGGTGGAGGCAGCCTCTATAATGACAGCTTCGGTTTTTTGGATCAGAACCCACATAACACTATGCATATCTGGTCGGGTGGCATGAACTTGGACGCCAAAGCGGTCACCTATGATGCTGAGCAGATGGCCGCCGCAATGAAAATGGCTGCCACGCCGCTTATGCCAAAGTCAGCTAAAGTGGCCGGGCGGAGCTTCCACAAAAAGGAAGATCTTTATTCCCAACCCGCAGTAGGCGACATGTTCAGCAATCTGACCGCCGCCTACGACCCGATATTCTGGTCGCTGCACGCAAATATCGACCGCACTTGGTCGCGCTGGCAGCAGATGAACCCGGATGGCAAACCACTGGATCAAGATGCGGTACTGACGCCTTGGTCCTACACCCAACGCGACATGCAAAGCATTGAACCCTTCGGATATGAATATGTGCGCGGTGGCTTCATGATGCCTGTTGGGCTAGAGGCGCCTATCGGACGTTTCACCTCGAAGCCGATCAAAGTTGCGCCCAAACTGCGCAACTTTCAAAGTGCCGAGGTTCGCCTCCACCGTGTGCCGCAGCTTAATCGCTCGTGCTTCGTGCGCGCCTTTCTCAATACGCCCGGCGCTGATGCCACAACGCCTGTGCGCGGCAACCCGAATTTTGCCGGATACCTCGCGATCTTTGGTCACGGCAGTTGCTATGGCGGACCGGGCCATTGCGACCTACCTCCGGCAAACCCGCGTGCAGGCGATCACCGCCCACGCCATCACAATACGCCCCGCAATCACCGGATCGACATCACTGAGGCCGCGCGGCGCATCCTTGAGACGGACGATCACCTGACCATTACCCTGGTTGTGATCGGCGCGGATTATCAGGAAGAAAAAGACCTGCTGAAGCTGGAAGGCGTCACTCTGGCGTTCCTGGATTAGGGCGAGATAAAGGGACCCAAATGGAAACCAAATACACAATTCACCCCGCGATCGGCATTGCACGGCTGGGCAATAGTCCTGAGGATTTCTATCTCGCCCCAGAAAACCCCGCCCAGCGTCCGCAGGAATGTGACGACCACGGCAATGCAAAGTTCGAGGAGGATGGGATCACACCTAAACTGGTCAAGACCTTCAAAGACGCCGAAGGCCGGATCAAACGACAAGGCGCGCGGTTTCAGATCTTTGTCACAGACGCCGACCACCCCGAAGGGCGCCCGCTCAAAATCGGGGATCACATCGAAGGCGGCGGCAATCGTGGCACTTTGATCGATATTCAGTGGCGCGTACATTTGGCGAATAAGAAATCCTCATGGTATGAATTTGCCCAACTGGAAGGGGAGCAGGGCTATACTGGCGATCACAAACGCCGCAACGCCCACGTAACCGGCTCACAGCGTGACCGCCTGATCACTGACCCCGGCCCCCGCGTCGTCAGCCTCAAATCCAACCGCAAGGCCAGTTTTGACCGCAGCGGCGGCGGCATCTTTGCGCCTACATTCCCACCGAAAAATACCTACCCCACACAGATCGACACGCTTGGCGAAATGGTGGCCACCGATGCCGCCAATCTCGTGGTGCTGGGCGGCTTTGGCAATTCCGGCTCCGAATTAACCGGCCCCGGCGAGCCCAAGATCGAGAATTATGCCAATAACGACGGCTGGTATGACGATGTGGCAGACGGCCCGGTCATGGCGCGCCTTGTGATGTACTCCGAACAGGTTGGCAGAGCCCGCTTTGTCGATGTGGAATATCCCGCTTGGGTGATGACCGGCTATCCGCGTTATGTACCCGAAATCCTTGATATCGTCACGCTCGACGACGCGGTGGAGGATATGTTTATCCGCGAGATGGCCTATGACACGTCGATCTACGGCAAGCCTGGCAGCTTTGACGATCCGCAAAAGGTGGACAGCGGCAATCAGACTGAGATCCGCTTATGGAAGGGTCAGCGGTTGGAATGGAACCCGGACTTCTACCCTATGTTCTACCGCGATGTCTGGCCGATACTATTCCGCCCGAACGAGTTCAACTTCCTCACCAACATCTTGTCCCAATCGAACTACCCTCACTCGCAAGAAACCCGAGGCACGTTTAGTGAAGAGGTGCTCTCGCAACCGCCCAGCTATTGCCAGCCGGCGGAAATGGCCAAAGCCCCGCAACTTTCCCCTGCCATGGCCGCGCATCTGGGGGCGTTCGCCAAAATCCCTTCCAAGCTGCAAGAGCATTTGGAGGATGGGCGCGAGCTTTGCGATCCGAACCTGCCAATACGCCAGTTCCTATTCCAGCTTCTGCGCCTGCCGAGCGAAGAGGATCTGTTCAAGGAAAGCGGCAAGATCAACAGCCGCCTTCACAACTTGCCGCTAATGCCGCTGCTCTGCGGAGATAATCCGATCAGCAACACGCTAACGGCGAAATTCCTTCGGCTGACCGAGCATCAGCTCTTCATCCTACGCCAATGGGCCGATGGTAAATTCATCAACGAACACCTCTCGATACCCAATCCACCCAAGGAATATAATCCCTATCGCCCTTACCCTACGGCCCAGCCAAAAACCACCAAGGCGTTGGACAAGGGCGTTTTGTCCAACATCCTTGGCGGGGCTTTCTGTCCGGGCGGCGAGATCGGCTGGATCATGCGCAACCCGTCAATATATCGAGAACCCTATCGGATCAAAGCTGACCCACAATTCTCCACGTTCCGCCAGACCGCAGCGCAGGCCAGCGCGCAGTCTGGCAATATCGCACCAGAAGATTACTCTGCCTATCTGTCTGCAGGATTGTCACAGGACAATCACTTTGATGCAGGCCTCCAGCCAGGGGACCTCACCAAATACATGTCTGTGCCGTGGCAAGCAGATTTCAACGAATGTTCTTCACAAACCATTGATGTCACCCATGAAGCTTGGAACCGGATCAACGCAGAAGGCGACAGTCGCTTGGCGGATGAGCAACAGAACTGGGACACGCTCTGGTGGCCCGCCCATCGCCCGATGCAGACCTATGTGTTGACGGGCCCGACGACTGTGTCCAGCTGGACGGAAAATTGGGCCAAAGGCATTCCCCAGACCAATGCGGGCGATCTCAAGATGGTGACCGAATGGCCAACCCTCGGATTTGTAGTCCGCAATCCGCTGCAGTCCGCCGACAAGCTCGACGTTTCTGATCCGCCGCAAGAAAAATATGTCAGTACGGAGCGCTCGTAATTAGTTTCCAATGAATTGAGAAGAGACACCATGTCCGATAATCCCTTTGTAGGCGCTTGGAGCTATCGCAGCTTTCTCAACGACCCTGACCTCACAAAATCGGCGAACGACCTGCTGCTCGCCACAGCGACGATCACCATTGACGAAGACACACTTGCGGTCCTGCGCGGAACCATCGGCGGTCCGGGCTGGTCGCTGGTCCTGCATGGTTCGCGCGAGTATGGCACTCCGATGCGAGCGCGATTTCAGGGCACAGGGATCGTAAGCGGCGAGCAATGGAAATACGACTATGACAGCTATTTGGTGCCCCATTGGCCCAATGGCGTAGATCAGCGCCCGGCCCTTGTCGGCTCGCTGATCCGTACCGTGCCCCATGCCGGGAGCGAACAAGGCACTGTCAATCCCGCGGGCGTGGTGTTCTCCTTCTTTGCTGTGAAACAGGGCTGATCCAACTCCGTGAACCAAGTTTTTGACGTTCTCATCGCTGGCGCAGGCCCGGGCGGCTGCGCGGTGGCCTTGTCGCTGAAATCTCATGCCCCGCATTTGCGCATTTGTCTGGTAGACCGCGCCTCTGAAACCGGCAGCGAGATTGGCGAGGCCGCCTCGCCCCATTTGCGTCCTATGCTGGAACAACTAGGGTTATGGGCCGCGTTTCAGGCCGAGGGTCACAGGCCAGTCTACCGCAGTCGTTCCTCTTGGGGCGCATCAGAGCAAGACGGTGTGGAGTTTCTGGAACATCCCCTTGGCCAAGGCTGGACGCTGGACCGCGCGGCCTTCAACCGCTTTCTTCTGGGTGCGGCAGAACGCGTGGTGGATCAACGCCTGATGGGCCAGATCAACGCGATCCAGCGCAACCCGGGCGGGCTGTGGCAGCTTGGCTCTGACAAGGGCACACCACTTGCGTGGGCCAAGGTCGTTGTGGATGCGACCGGGCGGGCGGCGGCCATCTGCCGGTCGCTGGGCGCTCGCCCCACACGGCACGACAAGCTGATCGGCTACTATGCCAGTGTGTCCAGCCTGCCCGACAGTGAGGCTGGCGTTCTGCTCGAAACCCGCCCCGAAGGCTGGTGGTACACAGCCCAACTGCCCGGAGCCCGGCGTGTGTTGGCCTTTATGAGCGATGCGGATTTGATACGAAAAGACATGGACTTAGGCAGCAAAGGCTTCACTGATATGCTCGCTGAAACGCGCCATATCTGCCATGTCCTTGCATCCGAGGCCCCACTTGTGGCCAAGCCGTATCCGGCGGCCAGCCAAGTAATGCGGGCCGATCTGCCCGACACGATCTTGTCCGTGGGCGATGCGGCGGCCTGTTTCGATCCCATTGCTTCCAGCGGAATCGTCAAGGCCTTGCGAGCAGGTATTTTCGCCTCTTACGCTATCACCGATTACCTGCAGACATCGCAACTCAAACCGCTACAGGACTATCGAGCATACCTGCGCCGGGAATGGAAAATTTTCCTCACAAGCTGGCAAAAATACTACGCACGCGAGCAGCAATTCCCGCAAAGCGCCCTTCTGGGCGCGTCGCCAACTCCCGCTTGCAGAGAACGCGCCGGGACACCGCCCATAGTCGGCTCGCACAACATGCCGTAAACCATCCCTCAGCATTTAACCTCCAGGCATCCACATGATCCGCAAACGGCTATTTGTAGCGTCGGTTCAATCGGCATTCCAGCAATTCTCGGTGCTCGCTGGATGGGGTCGAGTCCGGTTGGGGCGGGATTGTATCATAAATGTCTTAACTTGTTGTTTTAAAGTTACTTTTTTGCTAACAAGGGCAAGCAGAGTTTCTGAGCCCTTCAAGAATATTAACACTTTGATTCAATCGGCTATAAGTTCGAAAACCCGTTATGTTACCTTTCCGCCCCCAGTCGGCCGCGACTGCCATAAGGCGTTCATTTGTCTCTGAATGAGAATGATCTCCTACGCACGCCACCGATTTCCGTCATCAATAATCCAACGGGCAGTCTGGCTCTACAGTCGCTTTCCGTTGAGCCTTCGTGACGTCGAGGAATTGCTGGCGGAACGTGGCATTGATGGCAGGCGAACATATCTGTGGCGCGCTGTTGACGTTGAAGGCGAGGTTCTTGAAGCCCTAGCGTCCGGACCCATAAAAGTGCTTGAGCCCCAGCAGTTCGCGTGATTCACGTTCCCAAAGCGTGGGGGTGTTATGAGCTGTCTTTTCTGGTTGAGCGAAGATCAGATGGTACGGCTTGGGCCGTTTTTTCCGAAGAGCCGAGGTAAGCCACGTGTGCCCTGCCCGGCAGGGCATTGCAAAGCAATGTCCCGAGAGGGATGATCGACG
>RCNF010000802.1_pt1 | contig 16926 bp, 10 predicted proteins | sample 2041311 | NCBI WGS metagenome assembly RCNF01 (sample SAMN09708228, study PRJNA481090) | Marine sediment metagenome, whole genome shotgun sequencing project. | biome: marine sediment; feature: ocean; material: sediment; isolation source: Sewage treatment plant 2 marine sediment (STP2) ... | reverse complement strand
GGTGCCGAAACCAACTTATTGTCTTTATCCAAAACAGAGACAAAACCAGTGCCTTCGCCGCCATCACCAGACCAGATGGTAGCCAAATACACGTTTGGGCCATGTATCACAGGCCTGCATATATATGCCCCGGGTAAATCTGAGCTTTCAATAAATTCACCCTCCATCGTAAACCGCTTCAGCTTATTTTGCTGTCTTGCGGTTATCAATAGGGTGGGATTAGAAGGGTTTCGTGTATCAATGCATATACCGTGGGCATTGTTAAACAACTCATCTTCATCACCTTTTCCTCCAAAAGTATTCAGTAATTCTCCCTTGGCATTGTAATGCATTATATACTGCTCGCCATAACCATCAGCAATATAAACATCCCCATTTTCAGCTATTGCTGTTTCGGTAGGAATGTATAATTCTTTTGAGGCATATTTACCCGATTCTTTCGGATAGGTAAATACTTGGATTACCTTACCATCAATCGTGGTCTTGATAACCTCATGCCTTGAATTATCTGAGATGTAAAGCACATCCTCACCATTTTCCACATTCAAAGTAAGCCCATGAGCTCCAGGGTAGTCAGTTCCCCAAACTTCTATTAGTTTTCCCGATTTATCATATACAATAACATTGTTCTTTGTATGATTGGTTAAGAGAATAATTCTTCCTTTTGAATCTTGAACCATTTCATGGCAATCATTTACTGGGTAGAATTCTGAATTTAGGGCACCCCAGTTCATATCAATTTTATATCGATGCGAATTATGACCAATAATTACGTCTTTAAATGGAGTCATAGCATTCAAAATTGGCATTCCCGCTAAGACTCCTCCTGTGGCTAACGATGTATTTTGAATAAAGGTTCTTCGTTTCATTTTTGTGCTACTTGGATAAGACTACGTTAATATGTCCTTTACAACATGTCCCTCAACATCAGTTAGCCTAAATCGTCTTCCTTGATATTTATAGACCAATTTTTCATGGTCTATCCCAAGTTGATGCAAGAGCGTAGCTTGAAAGTCATGTACATGAACTGGATTTTGAATAATGTTATATCCAAATTCATCGGTCTCACCATAAACAATTCCCGGTTTTATGCCCCCACCGGCCATCCACATACTGAAACATCGTGGGTGATGGTCACGGCCATAATTAGTATCAGTCAAAACACCTTGTGAATAATTTGTTCTGCCAAATTCACCGCCCCAAATTACCAAGGTGTCCTCAAGCATTCCCCGTTGTTTTAAATCAGCCACTAATGCGGCAGAAGCCTGGTCTACGTCCTTAGCTTGTCTGGCAATCGCTCCGGGAAGATTATCGTGTTGATCCCAGCCCATATGATATAATTGGATGAAACGTACGTCTTGCTCTGCCAACCTTCTGGCAAGCAAACAATTCGCTGCAAAAGTGCCTGGAATTTTGGCGTCGGCTCCGTACATCTTATAAATATAATCGGGTTCATTATCGGTATTAATAACTTCAGGAACAGAAGTCTGCATGCGATAGGCCATTTCATATTGCGCTATTCTACTCTGAATTTCGGGATCTCCGTTTTCTTGAAAATGCTTGTCATTCAAGGCTGCTATCTGATCTAACATATCCCTTTTACCTTCTTTGGATATACCTTTTGGGTCGTTGAGATACAATACGGGGTCTTTTGCCGCCCTGAACTGAACCCCTTGATGCAGGGAATGAAGAAATCCATTACCCCAAAGTCTTGTATAAAGCGGTTGACCGTTTGGCCTACCAGAACCTCTTGATAATAATACGGTGAATGCTGGGAGGTTTTCATTTTCACTGCCTAATCCATAACTCAACCATGACCCTATGCTTGGTCTACCCGGTTGTTGCGAACCTGTTTGGAAAAATGTGACTGCTGGATCGTGATTAATGGCCTCAGTGTGCATTGATTTTACGATACAGATGTCATCAGCCATTTTCGCAGTGTAGGGCAGTAAGTCGCTAATCCAAGTTCCGTTTTTACCATGTTGTTGAAAACCGAATTGCGAACCTACTAATGGAAATTTGTCTTGCCCCGAGGTCATACCCGTTAAACGCTGCCCTTTTCGGATAGAATCAGGTAAATCTTCACCTCGTCTCTTATTCAGGAGAGGTTTATAATCAAAAAGTTCTAACTGTGAGGGTCCACCACTTTGAAACAAATAGATGACTCTTTTGATCTTTGCTGGATGGTGCAAAGAATCCAAAATACCTTTAAGTCCTGATGGTCCGTTATCAGCGGTTAAAAGGCCATTTTTTCCTCTTCTAAAGAAGTTGGCTCCAATGAGTGAAGCGAGTGCCACTCCACCAACGCCTAATGCCGTCTTACCTAAAAAGGATCTTCTATTGAGGATCAAAGATCGTTCTTCAAGAATTTTTTTCTCACTCATAATTATCCTCTTGTTATCGTTTCATCTAAGTTTAGAATGGTATGGGCTGTTAATGAAAGTGCTGCCCATTCGTCTTTAGGGATATTCTCCGCTGTCCGGAAAACACCTATTGAAAGGTAATCCTCAGCAATAATTTCTTGCGATTTTATTTTAGAAAGTGCTTTATTATAATAGTCATGTAGCATTTGTAATTCGTCTTCATCTGGTAAACGTGATGTGGCTTTTTGAAAAAGAGCACTTATTTGCTTGCTAATGTCATTTTCATTTGATTGTAACTCATGATAGGCCATTACCCTGGACGCTTCTATAAGTTGCGGATCGTTCAATAAGACCAAGGCTTGTAAGGGTGTATTGGTCTGTTGTCTTTGAACTGAACATAAGTCCCTTGAAGATGCATCGAAGGTCATCATACTAGGTGGTGGTACGGTCCGTTTCCAAAAAGTATAGAGACTTTTGCGATAAAGGTCATCACCCTCGCTTTGTATATAAGATGCTGTAGTACCGCCACCACCGCCTGTGGTTTCTTCCCAGATGCCTTCAGGTTGATAAGGTTTTACGCTGGGCCCACCGATTTCTTTGTTGAGCAATCCACTTAACTGTAAAGCTTGGTCACGAATAGTTTCTGCAGACAATCGTAACCTTGGGGCATGTGTCAACCATTTATTTTCAGGATCTCTTTCCATTAATTCGTCAGAGACTTTTGTGCTTTGTTGATATGTTGCTGATAGCGCGATATATTTCAATATTTTTTTTATATCCCAGTTTTCTTCTTGCATTTTAAGGGCTAAAAAGTCTAGTAGCTCGGGATGGGTCGGCAAAGCGCCTTGGTTACCAAAATCAAAAGAGGTGCTTACCAAGCCTGTGCCGAACATACGCTGCCAAAGCCTATTTACAGTGACTCTAGCTGTTAGCGGATTATCTTTTTGGAATAACCACTTCGCCAAGCCCAATCTATTTTTTGGTAAACCTTCAGGAAATGGCAGTATTGCTTCTGGGGTGTTTGGATAAACCTGTTCTGCAGGTTGGTCATAAACCCCGCGATCTAAAATATACGCTGGCCGAGGTTCTATCATTTCTTTCATAACCATTAATGGAATCTCTTTCATTTCACTCTTCTGGAAGTTTATGAAATCATAAACGCCTTTTTTTTCTTTTTCAGAAATAACCAAATAAGGTTCAGGTGTTTCTTTTTGATTAGATACCAATCCTTTTTCATTGATATTATTGAAAAAACTGAAAAGTTCAAAATGTTCTTGCTGACTAATAGGGTCATATTTATGGTCATGACAACGCGCACACTCAAAAGTAAGACCAAGAAATGCGGTGCCGAATGTTATAGTCCTATCTTCTACATACTCCACTCTATATTCTTCTGGGATAACGCCTCCTTCAAAAGTAATTTTGTGGTTTCTGTTAAAACCGGTGGCAAGGATCTGTTCTTTGGTGGGGTTAGGTAAAAGATCACCTGCAAGCTGGTAGGTTACAAATTGATCATACGGCATGTTTTTATTGAATGCATAAATGACCCAATCGCGCCAAGGCCACATAATGCGTTCAAAATCATCTTGGTAGCCATGTGTGTCTGCATATCTAGAAATATCCATCCATTCTGCAGCCATATGTTCTGCATAGTCCGGAGTAGCCAAATAATGATCAATCATTTTTTCAATGGCATTTCCAGTATCGTCATTTTTAAATTGTTTTATCTCATCAATACTTGGAGGTAAACCCGTTAAATCAAAGGATAATCTTCTTAGTATTTTTTCTTTTTTTGCTGGTTCGCTATGGGTTAAACCATTTTCATCTTGCTTAGCCCATATATATTTGTCTATCTCATTATTCCCCCATGAAGAATTAGTTGTATTAGGTGGTGCTGGTTTTTGTGGTACAATAAATGCCCAGTGTTCTTTGTATTCTGCTCCTTGTTCAATCCATTTAGTCAATATTTTCTTTTCGAATTCCGTAAGTTCTAAATTAGATTCAGGTGGTGGCATTAATGAATTTGGGTCTTCACTATTTATACGTTTCACCAATTCACTTTTTTCAGTATCTCCTGGCACAATAGCGAAATGATCTTTTTTATCCCCAAGGGCCTTGTATGCGTCTTCAGCTGTATTTAGGGAGAGCCCTGCTTCAATGGCATTTTTATCTGGACCATGACATTTAAAGCACCTATCAGAAATAATGGGTTTTACATGAAAAGTGAAATCTACCTTTTCAGGAATTTTAGCATAACCATCCCGATTCAATGAACTTTCAGATTTAGAATCATCCAATTTGCAGCTAGTAATCAATACTAGTAGAAACACTAAAACTAAGAGATGCAAAGTTACTTGCGAGTTTTGCAAATTATAAATTCCTTTTTTCTTCATGTTTACGTGCAATTAACTTTTAGAACATGTGCTTTAAGCTAATCTTAGTTTTGATTGGTATAGTTTAACACCTAATCAATTTCTATCAAATTGAGAACTAAAATGAAGAAGTACAATAAAATTCGACTAATGACGGTTCTTAGAAGCTGAATATTAAGGTCAAAAGGTAATTATGAAGCTGTAGTAGATTTCTTGTAGTTGAAGCTATATCCTAAGTAATGGAATTATTAAGTATTTTGGCCTTAACTTCATTAATATAGCTTCTGCCGATTGTATATCGAGTATTGTCAATTTCAACACTATTGCCTTCTACGACCTGCACTTTATCTATACAAATTGTGAAAGATCGATGTATTCTAATAAATTGATCTGAAGGTAATTCGTCGGTAAAACTACTTAAGGTCTTATGTACAATATATTTGCCTGTTGTTGTTTTTATTCGAATGTAATCTTTTAAGCTTTCAACAACCACTATTTCATCGAGGTAAATTTTTTGTAGTTTCTTTTTATCGACTTTTACAAAAATGCTGGGATGGTCATTCTGACCTTTTCTTTCTGCCGAGCTGTTACCTTGTTTTAATTTTATTATACGATTGACGGCTTTTAGAAATCTTGGAAATGGAATGGGTTTTATTAGATAGTCTAGTACCTCAAGTTCAAAGCTCTCCAAGGCAAATTCCTCGTGCGCTGTTGTTATGACGATCATAGGAGCTTCATGAAGCGTCTTAATGAACTCAAAACCATCCAATATAGGCATGTGAATATCTAAAAATATGATATCAACTTCATGGCTTTGTAAAAAAGTGGATGCGTCAACTGCATTTGAAAATGTATTCACCAGTTGTAGTTCCTTAACCTGTTCAACATAATTCTTAAGTACATTGATTGCCAATGGTTCATCATCAACGATTATAGCTTTTAAATCCATTATACCCTTAGTTTAAGTTCTACAAAAAATTTATTATCTCTCTCGTTAAAATTGAACTTATAGTCATTTTTGTCATAACCTAGTTCCAAACGTTTTTTAACATTGGATAGCCCTATGCCGCCACTTCGGCTAGGTATTTTGCTCATTTTTCTTTTTTCTGGGATGGTATTTGAAACGTTAAAGAACAAATCATCATCTTCAACCTTTATATCAACATCAATATGCATTTTACCAATATTCTGGTTAGCCCCATGTTTAAAGCAATTCTCTATTAAGGGGATAAGCAACAGGGGTGCGATTTTTTTATTTTCCAAATCGCCTGAAAGCTGCATGTTCACTTCGAGGGAATCATCAAAACGAATACGCTCCAAATCTATATAATTCTGAATACATTCAATTTCATATTTCAAATCCTGTTTAGGTTTTTTTGTTGCATATAGTAAATATCGCATCAATTCGGATAGCTTTAATACTACTTCAGGAGCTTTATCTGATTTTTCTAAGGTCAACGCATAGATATTGTTCAATGTATTGAAAAAGAAATGAGGGGAAACCTGGGATCTCAAGAACTTCAATTCGGTAGTCAATTGTCTTTTTTCCAGATTATGGAACTTTTTGGTTTCTTGAAGCCAATCAGCGGTTATTTTAATAGCAGTAACAAAGGATACCACATATAACTCACCGAGCATAGTAGTTATGGCATAATTCAAGGTTAGGGAATTAACCACCTCTGGAGCTTCGGGCATTACATTGGTACTGACCAAATAATAGGTAAGGTTGAATTTAGCCAAAAGCATTATTAATAGAGAAACCAATACCAAGATAGTATACGAAAAGTACTTCTTATTATAAACGAATTTTGGCATTAGGTAATACACGTTGAAATAAGCAAGGGCAATATGGATGGGAAAACCAATAAGATTGGTTTTGAGCGAATAAATTAAGTCACCATGCACACTTCCCCATCGTAACGTATTGAAAACAAAATAGATAACCCAGAAAACAAGATGGTGTTTATAAGATATGCCATAGCCTTTAGACGAATCGCCACCTAAAAAATCATCTAATCTTTCATTTATCTGCATCAGTTCTGAACAAGGATTAATTTCCTATTTATTGACGTTGGGCAATGGTGCTTAGTTGTTGGTCTAAAAATGTTCAAACTTTAGTTAAAAGTATAAACATTTAATGGTTCCTATAGCTTATCAAGATACTTAATTTTTAGATTAAAGTTGTAAAAAGTAAGAATCCTTGGAATTACCGAAAGGTAAATAAAAAGCCAGCCAAAAATGATAAAAGCTCGAATTGTTTTACCCATTGTCTTTCTACTTATTTCATCTTGTACGCTAAATGAAGTAGCTCAAAAACAGCAAAAAGCCGTTGATTATGTTGACCCATTTATAGGAACTGGAGGGCATGGGCATACGTATCCTGGTGCGACCTCACCATTTGGCAGGGTGCAGCCAAGCCCTGATAATGGTACTGCGGGTTGGGATTGGTGTTCAGGGTACAATATTAGCGATTCCATTATTTCTGGTTTCGGGCAATTGCATCTAAGTGGAACGGGAATCGGTGATTTGGCCGACATTCTTTTGATGCCTACCAAATCAAAAATGGATCTTAGTCTTTTTGGTAAAACAAGGGATTCTTTGCCTTACACTTCTAAGTTTTCACATGTAGAGGAAATTGCTTCTCCGGGCTACTATAAGGTGCTTCTAAAAGAACCGAATATTAGCGTTGAACTTACAGCTAATGATTATGTGGCATATCATAAATATACTTACAATAATGAAGAAAATCCTTCTTTTGTAATCGACTTGGGATATGCCGTAAATTGGGATAAACCTTTGGATTGTAGGTTAAAGCTAGAAGATGCGAATCATATCGTTGGACATAGATATAGTACCGGTTGGGCAAAAAACCAAAAAGTATTTTTTGCCATTGAATCATCAAGTCCAATCACCCAACATCAATTAATTGGGGACGGATTACTATTGGAGGACCAAATTGAAGTCAATGGAACCCATAGTGGCGGACAATTTTTCTTTAAGACGGAAACCAAGACAGTTGAGGTCAAAATAGCAGTATCATCTGTTAGTGTTGAAAATGCAAAGGAAAATTTAAGACTTCAGGGTAGTGCCAATTTTGAAGAGACACATAAAAAAACGGGTGAAAGTTGGAATAATGTACTATCAAATATTAGCATCGAAACACCGATTGACTCCCTAAAAACCATCTTCTATACTGCGCTCTATCATACTCAAGTGGCGCCAACTTTGTTCAACGATGTTAATGGTGAATTTAGGTTGCAAAATGATAGTATTACCAAAACAGATTTTAAGGTGTATTCTACACTTTCCCTTTGGGATGTCTTCCGTACTGAAACTCCGCTACTTAGTATTATTGATCCCACAAGAATTGATGATATGGTAAAATCAATGCTGACATATTATGACCAAAGTGGTGTTTTGCCTGTATGGGTTTTGTCCGGCAATGAGACAGGTACCATGCCGGGATATCATTCTGTTTCGGTAGTATCAGAGGCAATTATGAAAGGGCACAATGGTTTTGATGTAGAGAAAGCTTATAATGCCATGAAGACTACAATGATGGGCGATGAAAGAGGATTAAAGCCCTATAAGGAATTCGGTTACATTCCTTTTGAGACGATGGATCAATCCGTTTCTATAAGTCTTGAATATGCCTATAACGACTGGTGTGTTGCGCAAGTGGCAAAAAAATTAGGTAAGGATAAAGACTATAAATATTTTAGTGAACGCTCCAAAGCATATCAAAATTTCTATGATATTAAATCGGGTTTTCTTCGTGGAAAATCATCTGATGGAAAGAGTTTTCATGAACCTTTTGACCCAAAAGCCTCAAACCATATTGAAGATACAGATTACACTGAAGGTAATGCGTGGCAGCACAGTTGGTATGTTTTGCATGATGTTGAAGGGCTTATCGAGCTACATGGCAGAAAGGAATCCTTTGCTCTTATGGTAGAGCAGCTTTTCACCGAAAGCTCTGACTTGAGTGGCTATAATGTATCTCCGGATATTTCAGGATTAATCGGTCAATATGCTCATGGTAACGAACCCAGTCACCATATAGCCTATATGCTTAACAAAGCAGATGCTCCTTGGAGAACGCAATATTGGGTCCGTGAAATCATGAAAACACAATATAGTACCCAACCCGACGGGTTAAGTGGTAATGAAGACTGTGGTCAAATGTCTGCTTGGTATGTCATGAGTGCAATGGGTATTTATCCCATGAATCCAGCTTCAGGGGAATACGAAATAGGAAGTCCTTTATTTGAAAAAGTCACCATAAAATTGCCTGAAGAAAAAGCTTTTGTAATAAATGCTCCGAATACCTCTTACAAAAACATGTATGTGCAATCAGTGAAGTTAAATGGTGAAAGTTTGAATAGAACATACATTCTCCATGATGAATTGATGGCCGGGGGCACTCTTGACTTTGATATGGGCCCCATTCCAAATAAAAAATGGGGGATACAAGATAATGCAGAATAAAAATATATGAATATAATAGACGTATCTATAATCGGAGCATATATAATTCTAACACTTTTTGTGGGTATCTGGGTCTCCAAAAAGGCATCTAAAGGATTAGAATCTTACTTTTTAGGGGATAATGGTATAAAATGGTATTACCTAGGACTTAGTAATGGTTCGGGTATGTTCGATGTATCTGGGACAGCTTGGATGGTAGGCATTCTATTTCTTTATGGCGTCAAGAGTTTTATGTTCATGTGGTTATGGCCAATATTCAATCAGATTTTTGTAATGATGTTTTTGGCAACATGGATTCGAAGGTCAAATATCATGACGGGTTCCGAATGGATTTTAACCCGTTTCGGAAATGATAGGGCCGGCAGGGCATCTCACTTAATTGTAGCAGTTTTTGCCATTGTATCCGCTATTGGTTTCATTGCCTATTTCTTTGAGGGCGTTGGCAAGTTTATGACCATTATTCTTCCTTGGGACTTTAGTTTGTATATGGGCGAGATGTTATTGCTTAACTCTGAGCAATCATATGCCTTGATTATCATATTTCTGACTACCATATACACTATCAAAGGAGGAATGTTTTCTGTCGTTGCCACAGAAGTTCTTCAATATATTATTATGGTCATTGCCGGATTTTTAGTAGCTGGTTACGCTTTCTTTGCAATAAGTGATATTGAAATTACGAGTGTGATTACTGAAGAATGGAAAAACATCTTTTTTGGTTGGGAACTGGAAACCAATTGGGATGAAAAGTATCAGGCATTTAACAATCTGATAGATTCAGAGGGATACAAAATGTTCGGAGCTTTTATCGGGATGGCTTTGTTCAAAGGTTTTTTTGCGAGTATTGCCGGACCTACGCCGAGTTTTGACATGCAACGTATCCTCTCAACAAAAACGGTTAAAGAAGCGGCTTATATGAGTGGGTTTACCAATTTGGTATTGTTTATTCCTCGGTATTTGTTGATAGCAGGAATCGTTGTTATAGCCTTGGTGGTATTGAGTCCCGAGATGATAGCAAATCCTTCATTAGCTGGTGGTGATTTGGAGGTATTGCTTCCAAAAGTCATTAATTTCCATGTTCCTGTTGGAATTAAGGGTTTACTTTTAGCAGGGCTATTGGCAGCATTTATGTCTACATTTTCTGCTTTTGTAAACGCAGGACCTGCTTATATCGTAAATGATATTTATAAAAAGTATTTTAAACCGGAAGCTTCCGATAGGCATTATATAAAGGCAAGTCATATTGCTTCTTTCCTAGTGGTCGCTTTAGGTGTATTTATGGGATTTTTCGCAGATTCAATAAACTCACTGACCTTATGGATAACCAGTGCGCTTTTTGGGGGCTATGTTGCTGCTAATTTTTTGAAATGGATCTGGTGGCGTTTTAATGGCTGGGGTTATTTTTGGGGAATGCTTGCCGGTTTGATTGTGGCTACCCTACAATTTGTCTTGGATCATAACAAAGATAGTTTTTCGGAGGGGTCAATATTATATGAATTGGCAAATTGGCATGCCATTTATCTGTTCCCTATAATTTTTGGTTTCTCTTTACTTGGATCTTTCTTGGGTACTTATTTGAGTAAGCCAACGGAAATGAAAGTATTGACATCTTTTTACAGTACTGTACATCCCTGGGGTTGGTGGAAACCGGTTTTAGAGACTTTGAAAAAAGAAGGAAAGATAATTGAAAAGAACAATGAATTTTCGAAAGATATGCTTAATTGCGGTATTGGGATTATATGGCAATCAAGTATGATAGTATTACCAATTTATTTTATGATCAGGGATTATCCAAAAGCATGGATGGCGTTGGCTATTTTTGTGTTGACTTCAGTTATATTAAAATATACTTGGTTAGATAAGGTGCGTAAAATCCCGAACTGAAGAAATAAGATAGAATTTAAGTAGGAACAATTATGAATATACCTTGGCAAGAAAGACCTAATAATTGCGATGATGTTCTTTGGCGTTATGCTGAAAATCCAATAATTGAAAGGCACGACATACCCTCGTCAAATAGTATTTTTAATAGTGCGGTTGTTCCTTATAAAGATGGCTTTGCGGGAGTTTTTAGATGTGATAACAAAGCAGTTCAGATGAACATTTTTGCTGGATTTAGTAAAAACGGAATCAATTGGGAAATAAACCACGATCCTATCGCTATGAAAGCTGGTAATACCCCTATGATTGAGTCAGACTACAAATACGATCCCAGAGTGGTTTTTATTGAAGACAGATATTGGATTACATGGTGTAATGGTTATCATGGGCCAACAATTGGTATAGCTTACACCCATGATTTTGTAGAATTCTTTCAGTGTGAAAATGCTTTTTTGCCTTTCAATAGAAACGGGGTGCTGTTTCCTTCAAAGATTGGTGACCGCTATGCTATGTTGAGCAGACCCAGCGATAACGGCCACACCCCTTTTGGGGATATCTATGTTAGCTTTAGCCCAGATATGAAATATTGGGGAGAGCATAGATGTGTAATGAAAGTATCTCCTTTCGAGGATAGTGCTTGGCAGAGTTGTAAAATAGGTGCGGGCACAGTTCCTATTCTGACCAATGAAGGTTGGCTAATTTTTTATCATGGGGTTATTAATACATGCAATGGATTTAGATATTCAATTGGTTCGGCAATTCTTGATGAAAATGAACCGGATAAAGTAATATATAGAACGCAACCTTATCTTTTGGCCCCAACTGAATTATATGAGCAAGTTGGCGATGTACCTAATGTAGTATTCCCATGTGCTGCTTTGCATTCATTGGAAGAAGATAAAATCGCTATTTATTATGGTGCGGCAGATACTGTAACAGCATTGGCCTTTGGGTATATCTCTGAAATCATTGAATTTACTAAGAACAATAGTTTATAATCAAAAATGAAAAACATGTTGAACAATAAAAGAACTATAGGTTTAATATTGTTCCTCTTATATGTGGGGAGCGTATGGGTGGTTGCCCAAGAGGTTCCACGTCAATATATAACGTATAAGGCAGTAGAAGATTTAAAAATTGATGGATTAGGCGATGAGGACTCCTGGAAGAAAGCACCTTGGAGTGATACTTTTATTGATATTGAGGGAAAAAAGGAGCCTACTTACAAGACCCAAATGAAAATGCTTTGGGACGATACTTGCCTGTATATTTTTGCAAAATTGGATGAACCGCATGTATGGGGAACATTAAAACAAAGGGATACGGTGGTTTTTTACAATAATGATTTTGAGATTTTTATTGATCCCGATGGGGATACCCATAATTATATGGAATTCGAAATGAATGCCTTGAATACTATTTGGGATTTATTACTGACCAAGCCCTACAGAAACCATGGAATAGTATTGGATAGTTGGGATATTCAGGGGATAAAGACGGCGGTTCATATTGATGGCACTTTGAACAATCCGAATGATAAGGATACTGGGTGGAGTATTGAAATAGCTATTCCTTGGGAAATATTAAAAGAAGCGAATACCCATAATAATATTCCGGTAAAGGAATTTTGGCGCTTTGGTTTTTCAAGGGTTAATTGGGAATTTGACTTAGAAGATGGTCGATATTCAAGAAAGAAAAATAAAAACGGAAAGTACCTTTCAGAAAACAATTGGGTATGGTCACCACAAGGGGTAGTAAATATGCATGAACCAGAGAAGTGGGGCTATGTGTATTTTTCCGATAAGGAAGTTGGTGCAAAAGATAATTTTGACATTCCAAAAGACGAGCACTTAAAATGGTACATGTTTAGTAACTTTAGAAAAGTACTCAGTGCAGAGGATGAATTTGATAAGGCAAAAGCCCAAGTGAAATCGGATTCTAAAAAAGTATTGGGCGAATCCATATCATTAGAATTTGAAGAACATAGTTCAGGGTGGAATATCTGGACAATAAGTCCATTCACTGGTAAAAAGTTGATTATCAAAGAGGATGGTAAGTTTTTAATCCAAGACAATAAATGAGATTTTTTATACTGATTTTCGTGATTTTTATAGTTGGTTGTGAACAAAACAACAAGCAGGTTAGTAAAACCATTTCCAAAGAAACATCATTAATTGAGTTTGTAAATCCTTTAATGGGCACAGACTCTGATTTTAGTCTATCAAACGGAAATACATATCCTGCAATCGCTACTCCTTGGGGAATGAATTTTTGGACTCCTATGACCTCAAAAATGGGCGATGGTTGGACATATAAATACCACGATAAAAAGATTAGGGGAATTAAGCAAACGCATCAGCCAAGTCCGTGGATAAACGACTATGCTGCATTTTCGTTAATGGCAGTTACCGGTGATTTAAAGTACCAGGAAGACGAACGTGAATCTTATTTTTCACATAAAGCAGAAACCGTCAGGCCCGATTATTATAGTGTGTATTTAGCTGATTATGATGTGGTTGCTGAGGTCGCACCAACAGAAAGAGCGGCACACTTCAAGTTCACTTTTCCAGAAAATGAAAAATCATTCATTCTGTTAGATGCTTTCAATAAGGGATCGATGGTGAAAATATTGCCAAAGGAAAGAAAAATAATAGGGTACTGTCGAAATAATAGTGGTGGCGTTCCAGAGAATTTCCATAATTACTTTGTGGCGGAATTTGATACTGATTTTGAATTAAACCATACATGGGAAGATGAATGGAAATTGAATAAAAACACCTTTGAAAGTTTAGGAGACCATGTAGGCGCCATAATTGGTTTCAAGACAAAAAGAGGGCAAACTGTTCATGTTAAGGTGGCTTCTTCCTTTATTAGCCCAGAACAGGCACAATTGAATCTTGATCGGGAAATTGGGAATGATTCTTTTGATGCAACACGTGAGAAAGCGAAAAATTCTTGGCAAAAGGAATTGAGCAAGATTCAAATAGAAGATGATAATATAGATAATATAAGAACTTTCTATTCTTGTCTGTATCGCGTATTGTTATTTCCTAGAAAAATGTACGAGTTAAACCAGGCTAATGAAATTGTACATTATAGTCCTTATAATGGTGAGGTTCTACCAGGTTATATGTTTACTGATAATGGGTTTTGGGATACATTTAGGGCTGTTTTCCCATTTTTTAATTTAATGTATCCAGAACAGAATAGTCATATTATGGAGGGTTTGGCTAATACCTATAAAGAATCTGGTTGGCTTCCCGAATGGGCCAGTCCTGGTCATCGGGATTGTATGATCGGTTCGAATTCTTCCCCTATTATAGCCGATGCCTTTTTAAAGGGAATTGAGCTAGGTGATACTGAAGTATTGTTAGAGGCGATGGTCAAAAACGCAACAACATCCAACAGTAGACCTTTATCCAATGGTAATGTAATAAGTTCCGTTGGTAGGGAGGGTGTTGATTATTACAATAAATTAGGATATGTACCTTACGATGTCGGCATCAATGAAAATGCAGCCAGAACCTTGGAATATGCCTATGCCGATTTTACCATAGGGCAAATGGCAACCAAGATGGGGAAAACTGAATTAGCGAATACTTTTTACAAGCGTTCCTTGAATTATAAAAACTTATTTGATCCTTCGACAAAATGGATGCGTGGCAAAAATGAGGATGGTAGTTTTCAGAGTCCATTTAACCCTTTGAAATGGGGAGATGCCTTTACTGAAGGTAACAGTATTCATTATACTTGGTCTGTTTTTCATGACATAAATGGATTGATCGATTTAATGGGTGGAAAAAAAGATTTTGAAAACCAATTGGATGCTGTTTTTGAAATGCCTCCAGATTTTGACGCATCTTATTACGGATTTACAATACATGAGATTCGCGAGATGCAGATCATGAATATGGGCAACTACGCTCATGGAAACCAACCCATTCAACACATGATTTATTTGTATAATTATGCCAATGCTTCATATAAGACACAAGAAAAAATAAGGACCGTTTTGACAAAGTTATATGCTGCCACGCCTGATGGGTATTGTGGCGATGAAGATAATGGTCAAACGTCTGCTTGGTATGTATTTAGTTCGCTTGGGTTTTATCCTGTTACCCCTGGTGTAGATGAATATGTTATTGGGAGTCCTTTATTCAAAAAAGCTAGCATTTATTTAGAAAATGGGAATCGTTTTGAGATTTCTGCTCCAGAAAACAGTAAGGATAACTTTTATATAAATTCTGCAAGTTTGAACGATGCTGAATATGATAGATCCTATTTAAAATTCGGGGACATTCAAAAAGGCGGAAAATTGAAATTTATGATGGATAGCAAACCCAACAAGGAATGGGCTAGTGGGGAAGATGCTGTGCCCTATTCCTTAAGTAATAAAATAAAGTAAGATGAAACATTGGAAAACCCTTCTTATGTTGTTTATTTTTTGTGGGTTTGCCGCTGCGCAAACCGATACTAAGAATGAACGCCTGGAATGGTTTAAAGATGCCAAACTTGGAGTATTCATTCATTGGGGATATTACGGCGTGAATGGTATTACTGAATCTTGGTCGCTCTACCACAAACGAATTACCTATGAGGATTATATGAAGCAAGGTGATAAATTCACTGCTGCTAATTATAATCCAAAAGAATGGGCAGGCTTATTTAAAAAGATTGGAGCACAGTATGTGGTAATGACTACAAAGCACCATGATGGTGTGGCCTTATGGGATACAAAATTGAGCCATCTGAATGTGGTGAATAAATCCCCTGCAAAACGTGATTTGGTTGCTCCTTATGTTGATGCTTTGAGGGATAAAGGACTTAAAGTGGGCCTTTATTATTCATTATGTGATTGGTCGCATCCCGACTATGATGTGGTATTTCCAAGACCCAACACAAAGAAAGATTATCCGCAGAGAGGACAAAAGAAAATGGACACCTGGGAGCGTTTTGTTCTGTTTTACCAAGGACAATTGCGAGAGTTGAGTTCGCAATTCAATCCAGATTTATATTGGTTTGATGGGGATTGGGAGAAATCCCCAGAACAATGGCGGTCAAGGGCTTTAAAGGATTCTTTGTTGAAATGGAATCCGAATGTTATTGTCAATTCAAGATTGAATCAATATGGTGATTATAAGACACCAGAACAGGGTATACCTGTCGTACGTCCAGAAGGACCCTGGGAATTCTGCATGACCATGAACGACAATTGGGGTTATTTCCCATCAGAAAGCCAACATCACAGATTATTCGAACATTTGTTGAGGTGATTTCCAACGGCGGTAACTTATTACTGAATATTGGTCCCAAACCCGATGGCACCATAGCCAATGAACAAAGAGAGCGGTTAGAAAGTCTTGGAGTATGGATTGAGAAACACAAACCAGCGGTTTATGAAACCACGGCCGGATTGCCTTATGGTCACTTTTACGGACCCACTTTACTGTCTAAAGACCGTAAAAAGATTTATTTGTGCCTGTTTGAAGACCCCAAGAATTATATCCAATTAAAAGGTATTCAAAATAAAGTAAAAAGCATAAAGGTTTTAGGGACCAATGAGGAATTAAGTTCGGAACGGAATGGGGGTGCAGCATGGAATAATATACCTGGAATCCTTCGAATAGCAATTCCCAAAAGGGAAAATTTAGACAAATATGTGACGGTTATCGAAGTTGCCCTCGAAGATGAATTGGTGCTGTACCGCGGCCATGGTAATGCTGTTGAATTAAATAATTAAAACTCAATGCTGAATGAGGGCTTGTACACTTAAGATCATATTATCTCTTCTTTTCTTTTTGTTTATGGGGAGCGTTATTGGG
>RCNF010000741.1_pt1 | contig 16930 bp, 17 predicted proteins | sample 2041311 | NCBI WGS metagenome assembly RCNF01 (sample SAMN09708228, study PRJNA481090) | Marine sediment metagenome, whole genome shotgun sequencing project. | biome: marine sediment; feature: ocean; material: sediment; isolation source: Sewage treatment plant 2 marine sediment (STP2) ... | reverse complement strand
AACAATCAACTCTTTGTTCGTAATGACACCCCCCTACATTCAGCACTCCATGAAACATGTCATTTTATTTGCATGGACCATGCTCGTCGAGAAAACCTCGATACCAATGCAGAAGGTGATTATGACGAAGAAAATGGAGTCTGTTATTTACAAATTCTGTTAGCTGAAGAATTACCAGAAATGGGCAGCCAGATGATGATGAAAGATATGAATGAATGGGGTTACACGTTTAGATTAGGGTCATCCCAAAGCTGGTTTGAACAAGATGCAGAAGATGCCTTGGATTGGCTCCAGAAACATAACTTACTCGATTCAGCTAATCTTCCTAATTATAAGCTACGACACTAAATACCATACACTTAACTAGTTAGTATCTCTTTCAAACTTTTGCAATAGAGCCGTTGCATACACAGCTATACCTTCTTCTCTGCCAGTAAAACCAAGTTTCTCTGTGGTTGTAGCCTTAATACTGATCTGATCCAACGAGACTCCTAAATCTTCAGCTATAACTTGTCTCATGGTTAAAATATTCGGCGCCATCTTGGGACTTTGCGCCACAATCGTACAATCACAATTTGCAAGTTTATAAAACTTAGAAATCACTAGTTTATACACACTTTTTAGCAACACACGACTATCTATATTCATATAATCAGAATCAGTATCTGGGAAATGCTGCCCTATATCACCCAATGCAAGCGCACCAAGCAAGGCGTCACATAAAGCATGGATCAGAACATCACCATCTGAATGAGCTAATAAACCATGCGTATGCTCGATTCTTACTCCGCCCAATACAATATGATCTCCCTCAGTAAAAGCATGCACGTCATAACCATTACCAATTCTCATCATGCTGTATCACCAATATTTTTATTCAATAAAAAAGTAGCATATTGAATATCTGAAGGAAAAGTCACCTTAATATTCTCATGACCACCCATTACAAGCTGAGGATGCTCTCCAACTGCTTCTAAAGCAGAGGCTTCATCAGTGATCGTGATTAACTTCTCCTTACAAAACTGTAACGCGCTTTTTAACGGGCCGATTTTAAATAACTGAGGTGTTAACGCATGCCATAGATGATCTCGCGATTCTGTTTGTGAGATTCTAGATTGATCAGGAAAACATTGGTCTGAAAAACTCCGCTTCATAGTATCGCGCACAGGCGTTGCTAAAATACCGCCAACACCTTCACCGGATCTAATCTCAAGTAAGGCATTAATATCTGATTGAGACACACAAGGGCGAGCGGCATCATGCACCATCACCCATGTATCATCATTAACTCTTTCTACCATGCTTAAATAATCAAGGGCTTGCTCAACAGAATCACTTCTCTCTTGCCCACCTTCAACGGTGTAGATAGGCATATCACCCGATTTGATATTTAGTTGCTTCCAAAATGGATCATCGGAACTCAGGGCTACGATTATCCCGGCCACATCTGGACGATGCTTAAAGCACTCAAGCGTATGTTCTATGATTGTTTTATTTCCAATTTTGAGGTATTGCTTAGGTTGCTCCAATTCCATTCTTGAGCCTACACCAGCGGCAGGAATCACAACCCAAACGGATGAGGTTTTGGTATCAGTCATTACCTGTTTTACCTTCTTTTGCAGAAGGTACTGTTTTAGGGTCGCCAACAACTTTGGAGCCATCAACGACTTCTTTACCAAGAATCTTTTTTGACTCTTTTTTAGGCTCTGGCTGAAGCACAACTTCGAAGAAAGTTTCACCCTTTTTAGTCATTCCAAGCTCACTACGCGCACGTTCTTCTAGCGCATCTTTACTCGAAGCAACATCATCCAGTTCAGCCTTAATTTTTCTAATTTGCTCTGTTTTCTCAGCATTCGATTGCTCTTGAAGTACTTTACGATTCTCTATTTTCCACAAATCTGGAAAACTACCTGGACCTACCCATAAGCCTGCTAGGAGCAAAATCAAGACTAATGCAAAAACAATTAACAAGGCCTTCATAGATATCTATCTTTCAGTAAATTCGGAAAATACTTAGACGCAGTATAATCCACCTCGGTTTTTTCAACAAACACAAGGCGGATTCACGAGAATCTTTCTTAAAGTAGCAATGAAAAAATAATCTTAAGCTAAGTGATTCAAGACAGATGTCTGAATGCAGATTTACCAGCGTATACACCATTGCTTCCTAACATCTGTTCGATGCGAATCAACTGGTTATATTTAGCTATTCTATCTGAACGAGATAAAGAACCTGTTTTGATTTGGCCCGCGTTAGTTGCAACAGCAAGATCAGCAATAGTCGTGTCTTCAGTCTCACCAGAACGATGCGAAACAACCGCAGTGTAGTTAGAATCATGTGCCATTTTAATCGCTTCAAGTGTCTCTGTAAGCGTACCAATCTGATTAAATTTAATCAGAATAGAATTAGCGATGTTCTTTTCGATGCCTTCAGCAAAAATCTTAGGGTTAGTCACATACAAATCATCACCCACTAACTGAATTTTGTCACCCAAACGCTGAGTAAGTACAGACCAGCCATCCCAATCAGCTTCGTCTAAGCCGTCTTCGATGGTGATAATCGGGTATTGATTTACCCAACCTTCAAGATAATCAACCATGCCTTCTGCATCAAAGGTCTTACCTTCTGAAGCCAGCACATATTTACCATCTTTGTAGTACTCAGAAGCCGCACAATCCAAACCTAGGTAAATATCTTTACCTGCACTGAAGCCTGCATTTTCAATAGCTTCAAGGATAACTTCGATAGCTTCTTCATTAGATGAAAGATCAGGTGCGAATCCACCCTCGTCTCCAACTGATGTATTCATACCTTTCTTAGAAAGAACAGATTTCAAGTTGTGGAATACTTCTGTTCCGTATCGAATAGCTTCTGCAATGCTATCAGCACCGACAGGTACTATCATAAACTCCTGCATATCAACACTATTGTCAGCATGCTCACCGCCATTGATGATATTCATCATTGGGACGGGTAACTGGAACTTGCCAGTCGTGCCAAACTCATTACCTAGTGATTGATAAAGTGGCAAACCATTATCATTTGCTGCGGCATGAGCAACAGCCAAAGATGCACCTAATAGTGCATTCGCGCCTAAGCGTGACTTATTGTGAGTGCCATCCAGTTCGATGATTGCTTTATCGATAGCCTTCTGGTTGTTCACATCCATGCCTTTGATGCAATCCGCAATCTCTCCATCAATATTAGCAACCGCAGTTAATACGCCTTTGCCCATGTAACGAGATTTATCACCATCTCGCAATTCAATAGCTTCACGAGCGCCAGTTGATGCTCCAGAAGGAACGATTGCACTACCTTGAGTACCATTAGCTAATGTAACCACCGCTTCAACAGTAGGATTGCCACGAGAATCTATAACTTCTCGTGCCGTAATATTTGAAATTTCAGACATGATGTCTCCGTTTATTAAAGTTTAATTTATCGAGACTTTTTACGAGAATAACGATAATGATAACAAGGATAAAAAATTGTTATTACTTCATCACAGGCTCGTATTCAGACCCTTTATACAGTATTTGGTTTGTAACAATAAACGACATTAGAAATCATTCTGTATCAATCCGCATTAACATTCATCAAATAGACATTAATGGCGTTTTGTGGAAATGAGCTGTACCTAACTACATAAGCAGACTTTCAAAAAAGCCCTATAAGTAGGGGGGTGTGTTTCTGTAATCGTTTTAAAGTGTTTCTTCCAGAAATGGTGATGATTTAACCGCTTGGTCAATTTTCAACAGCATTTCAAGTAATTCGCGCATGCGTCCCGTTGGCCATGAGTTTGGTCCATCACTCAATGCTTCTTCTGGGTTCGGATGTGATTCCATAAAGATACCGGCGATACCCGATGCCATTGCTGCACGTGCAAGCACAGGAACATGTTGGCGCTCACCACCGGAGCAATTACCTTGCCCACCCGGTTGCTGCACCGAATGCGTTGCATCAAAAACCACGGGGCAACCTGTTTCGCGCATTGTCGCTAAACCACGCATATCCGATACTAAGGTGTTATATCCAAAGGTATAACCACGCTCACACACCATGATTTGTTCATTGCCTGTAGCTTTGGCTTTATCTGATACGTTCTTCATATCCCAAGGCGCAGTAAACTGACCTTTTTTGATATTCACAGGAAGTCCTTGCTTTGCAACATTTTGAATAAAATTCGTCTGGCGACATAACAATGCTGGGGTTTGTAAAACATCTACCACGGATGCCACTTCATCTAAAGGCGTGTCTTCATGCACGTCTGTAACAATCGGGACGTTTAAATCTTTTTTGATTTGTTCCAGAATGCGCAAGCCCTCTTCCATGCCAGGCCCACGATAACTATTGTGTGATGAACGATTCGCTTTATCAAACGAGGCTTTAAAGATGAATGGAATTCCGAGCTCATCCGTCATTTCTTTTAGGCTGATCGCAATCTCAGTGGTGAGCTTTTCTGACTCAACCACACAAGGGCCAGACAATAGAAAAAACGGCTGATCTTGACCGACTTCAAAATTACATAATTTCATGATTTATTCCTATTTCTACCTGGAAAGATAACTTGATACTTAAGTAGCTACTCACATTAGAATGCTAGCTAGACTTATTATCTCGATATTCTAAAGCTGCCGTAATAAAGCCTGTGAAAAACGGATGCCCAGTACGCGGATGCGATGTGAATTCTGGATGCGATTGACAAGCCAGGAACCATGGATGATCAGGCAACTCAATCATTTCAACCAAAGTTTTATCATGAGAATAACCAGACAATACCAGACCATTATCAGTCAGCACTTTGCTGTAATTATTATTAAACTCATAACGATGACGATGTCTTTCAACAACCTCATCAGAGTCATAGGTATCATGAGCCAGCGTACCTTTTGTGAGGTAACAGGTTTGACCACCTAAACGCATAGTGCCACCCATATCAGAATCATGATCACGTTTTTCAAGCTCCCCTTCTTCAGTCATCCATTCAGTAATTAAACCAATCACCGGATCAGGCGTATTTTGATCAAACTCGGTACTATTCGCGTTTTCAAGACCTGCTTTATGGCGCGCGTACTCAATAACAGCCAACTGCATACCCAGACAAATCCCCATATATGGAATTTTATTTTCGCGCGCGTATTGGATCGCGCTAATCTTACCTTCAACACCACGCGAACCAAAACCACCAGGAACCAAGATAGCATCGACGTTTTCAAGTTCGCCCAAACCATCTTTTTCGATCTTTTCAGAATCGATATATTTAATGCTTACTTTAGACTCAGTTTGAATACCTGCGTGACTTAACGCTTCGTTCAACGACTTATAAGACTCAGTTAAGTCAACGTACTTGCCCACCATCGCGACAGTGACTTCGCTTTTTGGATAAGCCATACGGTTCACAACCAATTCCCAATCTGAAAGATCGGCTTCTGGTAGGTTTTCTAATTTCATTTTTTCAACGACGATTTGATCGAGGTTTTGCGAGTGCAGCCATAATGGAATCTTGTATATATTATCCATATCAAGTGCTGGAATAACCGCACGTTCTTCTACGTTGGTAAATAGCGAGATTTTACGGCGATCTTTATCAGGGATAGGTCGCTCACTTCGGCACAAGAGAATGTCTGGTTGAATACCAATTGAACGTAATTCTTTTACCGAGTGTTGTGTCGGTTTAGTTTTCAACTCACCCGCAGCGGCTAAATAAGGCACTAGGGTCAAATGCATAAATAAGGCGTTACTACCCTCTTCTACACCCATTTGACGAATCGCTTCTATGAAAGGTAATGATTCAATATCACCTACCGTACCGCCAACCTCGACCATCGCGATGTCATAGCCTTCTGCGCCTGCACGAACCGAACTTTTGATTTCATCAGTAATGTGTGGAATAACCTGAACGGTTGCCCCTAAATAATCACCTTGTCGTTCTTTACGAATAACCGTGCGATAAATGCGTCCTGTTGTGAAGTTGTTTAATTGAGTAGCTGTGAAGTTTACGAAGCGCTCGTAATGACCCAAATCCAGATCCGTTTCTGCACCATCTTCTGTTACAAAAACTTCACCATGTTGGAAGGGACTCATAGTTCCAGGATCAACATTAATATAAGGGTCAAGCTTCATCATGGTAACTTTTAAACCACGGGCTTCAAGAATTGTGCCTAATGAAGCGGCTGCAATACCTTTTCCTAAAGAAGAAACAACACCACCGGTGATGAAAATATATCGTGTCATAAAAGGTTTTCCGCTTCTGAATAGTTACCATATATCTAGATTTAACTAGATAATTATCAGGGGCGAATCCTAACATATCAAGATGCTAGTAAACAGAGTTAGCATTCACTAAATTACCATCTTCTTAAAGAAATTCTAATTAATTATGAATATAGTTAAATAAGAAAAGTCACCCCCCTACTTTTATAAGGTTTTATTAATATAATTAAAAAGAAAACCTTACCCTTCGGGTCGTCGTCTCTACGTTCCAACGCTGTCTTCGCTGCGCTAAGGCTAACACTTTTTTTGGTTAGTGCGTTGAGTTAACACTCATTAACCATTATTCTCATAACTTGTTATAAACATATTAATCAGGCTGAGAACTCAATGAAGAAACGCGCACCACAAAAAAAGAATCCTAACCTTCATTTACTCTGGCCGACACCAATCCTGATTAAGAAATTTGGCCAACACCAAAAAGTGAATAAAGACCTATTAGAACTCTTTGGTAAACATCGCAGCGCACACCAAACTGTTAAATCCGAGATGTACGCCAGCACCGATGATATTTACGCGCAACACAAAGACAATCCAGCCATTCAAAAGCTGGTGAAGTTTATTATGGATGGCGTTTTTGAAATCGCCAGCGAAGTGAACGCACCCTACTGGGGACAACCCAAAGACATCAATATAGAAATCACTGGTCTATGGTTTCAAGTAGCTAATGGACACACTTTTCATGAAACACATGTCCACGGCAACTGTGCATGGTCTGGGGTTTATTACGTACAATCAGGCGATGCTGATAAATCAGCCGAAGATGTAGAAAAAGGTAAAATGCCCAATGGCGTAACACGCTTTTATGGCCCAAATATGGAAGCCTCTGCAGGCGGACACGGCGAATTTGGTAATGTCTATTTGCAAGATACCCATTTCGACTCATACCCTGAAGATGGAAAACTCGTGGTCTTCCCGCCTCACATAAAACACATGCCATTCCCGTATTCAGGCGAGGAAGATAGAGTGATAGTGTCTTTCCATGCGCGCATTCATAATCCTTCTGGGTTTAAGTATGGGTATACAAATTCGTAGGTAAAGACTGTTTGCCAAATAGTTAAATTAATGACACCCGTACTTTTAGGCATGTTCGTATACTTTAATTGATCTATTCTGCACGACTTTAAAAGTTTTAAACGCAAGACGGGCTTTTTTAACCAAAATTTGGTTACTGTAACTTGACAGCTTTTCTTTAAAATCGGTTGGCTTCAAATCGCACTGCGCTCCAATAATGATCTCTTTTAATACAAAGTCATCGCTAAATTCAATAAAATAATGGCCGTTGGTTTCTCTTTCCTTAAGTGGGACAATACCTCTGTATTCGCGCTCATAACTCCACTCTTTGAATTTGTATCTCACTGCTTCAGACAATAACGCGGAATTAATCTTGTGATTATCTAGGGTTTCACCAATTTTAAATGGTCTTCGTGTTGAGATATATTTAACCTTTTTGAGTATGACATCACTAACATCAAAGCCAAAACAGATACCTTTGTGTTTATCCCCGTAATGACTCCACATGACCGGGTTTTGCCATTGGCTGCTGAAGCATACTAGACCAGCTTTAGTTGAAAAATAATTTCTAAACTTTTTCCAAACTAGTCTTTGTTCTTTATTTGATATGTTAAACGCTAACAATTCAAAAGGGTCATTTAAGTCGTCGAATAGTGAGGCTTTTAACCATTTATTTTGGATAGCATCTAAAGCATATTTTTCTTGTGTGAGGTAGTAAACACGCATATTGATACCTAACGTTAAAGCATTTATACCACCTGCCACCCAAAACCCACCTGTTCTCCATTGCCTGAAGAATCAACAAATCTCAACACGGGTGATATACCGAACAGGTGGTATTAAAGTTCTGGTTGGGCTGAACTGCGGCTTGCCTGTGCCATGGTTTGATCAGTTACCCTTTTATATAGGGGATTGCTTTTTTTACAGCCACGAAGTCACTAGTCACTGGCTTCACGGTGTTGCAAACAATCCCTGATTTTTCAGACAATAGGGCATAAACTTTCCTTGTTTGTTGATAATCTAGCATGATTTCCTGTAGGTTTCGAGTAAATATAACAGGGCAGACATGCGCTGGCATGACCGCTTTTTTAAGCGGTCAAACTGAAAAGGCATCTCTACTGCCAGCCTGTCGGTATCTCAGTCGTCAGGGGATTCCCTTGCCTATGAGTGGCTCCAGGCGTGACACAATCACCATTAATTCCGATTTGCATCTCTGGCAGGGGATTCCCTTGAACTCTCCGCTTGCTGGACGGTTTGCTGGCGCTTCATCCTTTTGGGACAGCTCTCCTTTACGCAGGGCGATCGCTGCTTTTATCCGGGGTAGTTTCTTTGCGCGGCAGGCATTGGCGAGCCAGCCGTAATGCCGGATACGCATAAAACCGTCCGGCAGGACATGCTGCAAAAAACGCCTCAGGAACTCTTCTCCGGCCAGTTCCATAACTTTGTGCATCGAATCGCGGTAGTCTTTATAGCGAAAGCACACGGTGTCATCATCCATTGATACAATGCGCGATTCAGCCAGGGCGATTTTGCGGGTGTAGCGGGACAGGTATTTGACGATGCTGGCGGGCTGCGTCAAGGCGTGTTTGGCATAGACAACCCAGTCCTGCTTCATCAGTGCGTCGAGTGTACAGTTGATTTCACCTGCCGTTATTATTCGCGTCATTTCGCCTGCTTTGTCGGCTTTGCGTAAGGCACTGACCATTTTTCCCCGGAACAGGCGTGACAGCACCTGCACTGGAAACAGGTAGGTGCTGTTGGCCGGATGCCATTCACCGGTCTTGCCCAAGGCTCCGCCGGGAACCAGGCAATGCAGGTGGACATGCTGGCCCAGGTTCTGCCCCCAGGTGTGCAATACGGCGCTCATGCCGATCTGGCCGTTGAGGCGTTTGCCATCCTGGCCAAGCCTGTCCAGTGTTTTCCAGGCAGACTGGAACAGACATCGGTAGATCAGCCTGGGATGCAGCTTTGCCCAGCCGTTTAGCGTATGTGGCAAGGTAAAAACAAGATGGAAATAAGGAGCATCAACGACCTGTGCCAGCTGCAATTGCTCCCATTGTTCGCTTGCGTTGTGCTGGCAACGGGGGCAATGGCGGTTGCGGCAGGCGTGATAGAGAGTATGTTCGTGATGACACGCTTCACAGCGTAACTGAAAGCCACCTAACGCCTGTGTACGGCAGGCAAGAATCTGGTTGCAGGCTTTATGCTGTGCGGCAGAACGTTTATAAAGACTGTCATACGCCGCTAAAAAGCGTTGCATCACCTCTGAGAGCCGTATCATGGGTCAACCCCGGGCAGTTCGGCCAGTAAATCAATACGGCGGTTTGCGGTTTCCGATGCCGGTAGCCAGTGGGTATAGCGCATCGTGGTGTTGATGCTAGTATGCCCCAGGATGGATTGTAACTGGTTGATTGGCATGCCCGATTCGAGCGAGTGGGTGGCAAACGCATGGCGCAGCGAATGGATGCCGCCACGTTTGCGGATACCGGCCTGCCGCTTGCTCCGTGTATACACCTTCTGCGGCATCGTCTCGGAATAATGCGCAACGTTTTTATCATTACTGGGAAACAGCCATTCCCTGGAACGGTGTATTTTCCAGAAAATACGCCAGTCCTGTAACAGGCTGGCAGGTATCGGCACCAGGCGGTCTTTGCCTCCCTTGCCCTGTACCACATGTAACAGGAGATGTTCACTGTCAATATCCTGTACACGGATCCGCACAAGTTCACCCAGGCGCAACCCGCAACCGTAGCTGGTACGTAACAAAAGGCGGTGGTTGAACAGGCGGGGGGTTGCCAGTAACAAGCTGACTTCACGGCGGGACAACAACTCGGGGATACGCTGTTTCAGCCTGGGTAGGGTAAACCTGTAATCGGCAAACTCCCGACTTTCAAGCACCCTGGTAAAGAGAAAACGGACACCGTTAAAGTAAAGCCGGCAGGTCGAGGGGGATAGTGCCTTCTCTTTCACCTGCCAGAGTAACCAGTCCTGAACTTCCTGGGGTGTTATCTGCCCAGGGGAACGATGAAAATAACGTGACAACGCGCTAACCGCATAGAGATAGCTTTCGATGGTACGGGGGGAATAGCCTCCCATTGTAAGCTCATCCAGCATACGCTGGCGTAAGGAAAGGGTGTTCATGGGTATACCTCCTTTAATGATTCAGTTATGGGGTAGTTAAAGTGTGGTATAAAATGAACAGGACTAGGTGGTAGATAATGATGAGATGGGCGATGAGTGCAACAAACAGGCCATATTATTTTGTTTTTAAGCGCCCAAAACCTTGAACGATGCTTGATAGAATCTGGATCGGTTTGAGTAGAGACAATAAGATAGAATCTAAAGGAGTAAAAACAGGCACGGCGAGTTCTGTTTTGGGTTTTTTGGCGCACTTTTGTTGTTTTTATTTGTTAAGCAACAAGGATGAAGCTTGGTGGGTAAGACGTTGCGCGATGCCATGGCAGGCTACCGCGGTAGCGGTTTAGTTCAACAGTGCATTAAAATAAGGTAGCTGACCTTTTAATATATTATCGAGCCGCTAAGTTTTCGAAGTGTTTTTAGGAATGTCTCATAAGTCATTTATTTATAACATAATTAAGTTAACCTATCATATCTTCTTTTCGAGAATTCAGGATAGTGGCATTTCTTTTTAAATGATATTTGATTGAGGCCTAGAGTAAAATATCCCATTCCAAAAGCAAACGAGCACCGCAGGAAATAATAGATAAGGATGAAGGTTGTTTGAGCGACGATAGGAGCGAGTTCCCTTCATCCCTATTATTTTTGAGGAGCGCAGTGAACCCGCAGGGTGCTTTTGTTGGGCGGATTTTTTTGGTTCCGTTTTTTTGTCCGTACAAAAAAATGAACTCGTAGCCAGAAAACAAAAATACGAGGAGAAGTAACAAGCCCCTAAGCTACGAAAAATCAGTACTCAGATGAGCTTTCTGACTATTGGTTAACTCTGAAACGAAATCCTTATGATGTTGAAACATTTTCAGTAGTGTATCGACCATTGTACATCGACGATTCCTTACGGAATCTACGATGGACTTTTCTGGCTCTTGGTGAGCCTAGAAAAGCCACCCCCCTACTTTTAGGCACTTTTTAACTAATTAGATCAAACAAATGCAAATGCAATTGCATAAACAATCAATCCAACAAGAATCGTCTTAAACGTATGCTTAGTCACCCAAGCCGCAATCACCGCTGCAACCAACGCGTATAAATGAGGATTACTAAAAGCAATATCCAACTTGCCATCGTGCACCAAACTAGTTTGCGCGATTATCGCCGTTAACACGGCAATAGGAACAAACTCCAAAGCACGACCTAATAAAGGTGGAATGCGAAACTTACCCGCCATTGCAATAGGCAAATACCTTGGAATAAATGTCAGAGCCATCATGCCAATAATCAACAACCACTCATTCATTGCTGCCACCTTTTTTTATAACCACATCGATCGCAGAAGCATTATCAACAACAACGCCATCAACAACTTCTACATAGCTTTCGCGAGATAAAAACAATCCCACCAAAATAGCTAATAAAGACGAAAACAATAAACCCGTTTGATGCGGCCAGCTAAAGGTTAATAAAGCAGAAACAAACGCAGTTCCCGCGCATGCCCATTGTGCTTTGTTTTGCAAAATCGGCACAACAATTCCCACAAAGGCAACCACCATAGCGACATCTAAGCCCCACTTGGTAAGATCAGGCACTTGCTGCCCAAGAAATACACCGATCAAGGTACAACACTGCCAATTGAAATACATGGCAAAGGCAGCGCCTAGGTAATACTTTTGGAAATTCGGCATATTAGGTTCATCCAATAAACGCTTACTCAGCGTGGCGTAAGCCTCATCAGTTAGCCAAAACGACATAATTAAACGTAGCTTTTGCGGCAGTTCACCCACTAAAGGCATCATGCTAATTGAGTACAACATATGCCTGAGATTAACAATAAACACAGTGAGTAAAATAACCGGCAGTGCCGCACCAACACCCACCAAAGTCACAGCTACGAATTGAGAAGAACCCGCAAATACAAATAACGACATACCAATAGTCGCCATGATAGAAAGACCATTAGCCTGAGCCAAAGCACCGTAAACAATACCAAAAGGGGCAGCAGCAACTAACAGAGGAATAATATCCCTCGCACCTTGCCAAAATAATTTCGTGGTTTCTTTCATAGGCGCAAGTGTAGTGCATGTAAACCATTCAACAAGGTACAAATTTGTATTTTTTTGATACTGACAGTTAAATACTAAATGAATTAATGCACCCCCCACCTTTTAGGGTGTTTTCTATGTTTTTTTGAAATTAAAGCCAAGGATTTAGTCTAGAATCAACCTATCAAAACTAACTTTTATTGAGGAATCAAAATGGCAGATGTACCCGTATATATGGTGGTGAATTTACATATTACTGATAAAGATGAATACCGAAACTATGAGAAGAATTTCTTCCCCATCCTAAAAAAATATGGCGGTCAATTTCTTACTTATGATGACACGGCTGAAACATTAGAAGGCACATCAGCTCGCGAAGGTCGCATGATTATTTTTAGTTTTCCTTCAGAGCAAGCTGCCAAAGATTGGTATGCGGATCCGGATTATCAAGCAATATCGGAACATCGTCGTGCAGGTACAAACATGGAGTTTTTGACGATGGTTAAGGGTTTACCAGCTAGGGACTAATCCTAGGGACAAATAAAGTGCATTTAAAAATGCCCCCCCCCCACCTTACCATGAGATTGCCATTTCGTTTTTTGAAATGGACAACTCATGTATGCCAGAGCTTAAAGCTAGCTCACCGATAGGCGATACTAGATTTTAGCGTGTATTTAGGCAGTTTTTCGTTAATGGCGTGTTTTTAAAGCAAACCACGCTCAGCAAATGAAACAATATCATCGCCGATTATAAAGTGATCCAATACGCGCACATCAATGAGTTGCAGCGCATCTTTCAGTTTTTGCGTGATCATATTATCGCTTTGGCTAGGTTCAGCCACGCCAGATGGATGATTGTGCGCTAAGACAATTGCCGCTGCATTGTGATGTAACACTCGCCTGATAACTTCTCGCGGGTGTACGCTGGCGGCATCGATGGTGCCCCTGAATAATTCTTCGTACTCAATGACTCGATGTTTATTATCCAAAAATAAACAGGCGAATACTTCAAAGGGATATTGTTGCAAACGTGATTGTAAGTACTTCTTAACATCACTGACATTACTCATGGCATCGCCGCGATGGATTTTTTCTTCGAGATATCGCCGGCTCATTTCTACCACAGCCTGCATTTGTACAAACTTTGCCTGCCCTAAGCCTTTACCCTGACAAAAACTCTTCTCATCAGCACTAAGTAAAGGACTTAATCCACCGCTTTCGGCGAGTAAATCTCGAGCTAAATCGACCGCTGTCTTTCCTTTAATTCCGGTACGTAAGAATATAGCGAGCAACTCAGCATCGGTTAACGCTTCTGCTCCTTTATTGAGTAATTTTTCGCGGGGTCTGTCTTCAACGGCCCAATCAGTAATTGCCATAAGTACGGGGGTGTCCTTTTGCTTCCTTTGCGCTATTTATTAGAAGAATCAAGACGAAACTATTCGATTCATCTCGTCATGTAACATGCAAAGTTCTCGGGTAATTTGGTATAATTGCTGTAATTATGTCATTTATAACTAATAAACAAATACTTATAGGGATAAGCGGTGGTATTGCCGCTTATAAAACCGCCGAATTAGCACGCCAGTTAATCAAAAATGGGGCCGATGTCAGGGTGTGCATGACAAAAGCAGCCTGCGAATTTATTACGCCACTAACGCTTCAAGCGCTTACGGGCAATCCCGTACATACCGACCTTTTGGATGTTGAAGCTGAAGCTGGAATGGGCCATATAGAACTGGCACGTTGGGCTGATCTGATTATGATCGCACCAGCTAGTGCTGATATTATGGCACGACTCACTCACGGCCATGCTAACGATCTGCTGTCTACAGTCTGCTTAGCGACAGATGCACCGATACATTTAGCGCCTGCGATGAATCGTTTGATGTGGTCGAATCCTGCAACTCAGCATAATGCTCAGTTACTGCAACAACGAGATATTACCTTACACGGACCTGCTGAAGGCGAACAAGCTTGTGGAGAAACCGGTGCAGGCAGAATGCTTGAACCACTAGAATTAGCAGATGCGCTTTTAGCGTTAGAGCAGAGTCTTCATGCTTCAAATAACTCACTTAAAGGCAAAACAGTATTATTAACGGCTGGCCCAACAAGAGAAGCTATCGACCCTGTGCGTTACATTACCAATCGCAGCTCAGGAAAAATGGGATACGCGATTGCCGCAGCCGCTCAGCAAATGGGAGCAAATGTAATCCTCGTATCTGGGCCTGTTGCATTAGAAGCACCAACAGGTGTTGAAAGGCACTTGGTAGAATCTGCCAAAGACATGCATGCAAAAACATTATCACTCGCAGATAAAGCAGATATCTTTATCGCAACAGCCGCGGTAGCTGATTATTCACCTGCAAACATATCTGATCAAAAAATTAAAAAGTCTGAAGATGATTTATCTTTGAAACTTGCATACAACCCTGACATCTTATTTGATGTATCTCACAAATACCCTGACCTATTTAGTGTAGGCTTTGCTGCGGAAACTGAAAATTTAATCGAGTATGCGCAAGCAAAAATGCAACGTAAAAAGCTGGATATGATTGTTGCTAATCCAGTGGGGAATAATAAAGGCTTTGATAAAGATACTAACCAGGTAGAAATTCTCTATAAAGACGGGGAAAAAGAAAAGCAAATTTCTATCCCTGAAACTAACAAGTCTGAATTAGCTTTCAAGATAATGAGAGTTGTTTCTGAACATTGTTAGTACAATATTAATGCTTTGTTAGGACTTACTAGGAAAAATTAAAATTTTGTTAAACCAATTATACATGATCAACACTAATCAATAACCAGCATGTCATAAACGCATGCAAAACAAGGACTATACACAATAATGCACGAACCGAATTACACCGTAGACTATAAAATTCTTGATAATCGTATCGGCGATACGATCCCTTTACCTTCATATGCAACCTTAGGTTCTGCAGGTATGGACCTTAGAGCTTGTATTGACGAGGCTTTGCTTGTTAAGCCAGGCGAAACACACCTAATACCTACCGGTATTGCTATCCACATTGAAGATCCATCGCTAGCTGCGACGATATTACCTCGTTCTGGTTTGGGTCATAAGCATGGCATTGTTTTGGGTAACTTAGTGGGACTCATTGATTCTGATTATCAAGGTCAGTTATTCATATCTTGCTGGAATCGCAGCGACACTGAGTACACGATCGAATCTGGTGATCGTATTGCTCAATTGGTAATCATTCCTGTTATTCAGGCAACACTCAATCTAGTGGAATCATTTGATGATAGCGAACGAGGAGCTGGTGGCTTTGGACACTCTGGTCAAAAGTAAAAAAATCAAGAACGAGATCAACAAAGACATTTTCAAAGCCTATGACATTCGCGGTCAAATAGGCAAAGAATGGTGTTCAGATAATAATTTCCATGATGCCTTTTTGATTGGGCAGGCAATTGGGAATCAACTATTAGAACAAGATTCACCAAATATAATATTAGGCCGCGATGGCCGAATTTCTAGCGAAGCTATTTCTCAAGAACTTATCAAAGGTCTCTTGAGTTCTGGTTGTAATGTCACAAACATAGGTTTAACCGCCACACCTGTTGTTTATTTTTCCTTAGATAACCTCAAAATACCCAATGCAGTGATGATCACTGGCAGCCATAACCCATCTGATCATAATGGCATTAAAATTGTTTTCGATTCTCTACCTCTAACCGCCAACGAAATCGAGTCGTTATATTTTGATATAACCGAAAACGATTACCCTAAAGTTAAAACAGGCACGCTGACAGACTTTGAATCTGCAAACGACGATTACCAGCAAGCCATATTGCAAGACATCTCAATAGAAAGAAAACTGCGCGTAGGTATTGATTCAGGCAATGGCGCAACTTCGCTTTTTTCTGAAGATCTCTTCAATAATCTGGGATGTGAAGTACACCCTTTATTCTGCGAATTAGATGGGACATTCCCTAACCATTCCCCAGACCCAACCGCACCTGAAAACCTTACGTCATTAATCAAGCTTGTTAAAGATAATTACCTTGATGTGGGTATCGCTTTTGACGGTGATGGTGACCGCATGATTGCGGTAGACAATCTAGGCAATATTTTATGGCCAGATCGCATCATGATGTTACTGGCGGATAATGTGCTTCAAGCATTTCCTGGGGGACGGATCGCATATGAAGTAAAGTGTAGCTATTTACTGCCTAAAGCGATTCGCAAAGCAGGCGGACAAGCTGCGATTTGTGTTAGTGGCCACTCTATCGTTAAGCTTGAGATGAAACGTTTGAATGCAATTATGGGCGGTGAATTTAGCGGTCATATCATTTTACGAGACCGTTGGAATGACTTTGATGACGGCCCTTATGTTGCTGCCCGGTTCTTAGAAATTTTATCAAACACAACTAAATCAACGTCTGAAGTATTTCAAAAAATTCCTAACGGGTTCTCTACTGAAGAATACAAACTTAGACTGACAAGCCAT
>RCNF010000766.1_pt1 | contig 16933 bp, 16 predicted proteins | sample 2041311 | NCBI WGS metagenome assembly RCNF01 (sample SAMN09708228, study PRJNA481090) | Marine sediment metagenome, whole genome shotgun sequencing project. | biome: marine sediment; feature: ocean; material: sediment; isolation source: Sewage treatment plant 2 marine sediment (STP2) ... | reverse complement strand
AATCCTGATTACGATGATCTGTTCACACCGCTTGAATTCATGACGATGTTTTCATCGATGCGCAGGCTGGATATGGGTCGGGAGCAGATGCTTGCAATTCTTGAGCGAGTCGGCCTCGCAAAATGGGAGGAGGTCAGAATCAGGAGTTTTTCGAAGGGGATGAAGCAACGGGTAAGCCTTGCGCTTGCACTTCAATCCAATCCGGAGCTATTGATCATGGATGAGCCCACTGGAGGGCTGGATCCAGTTGCCAGGAAGGAATTCCGTGATATTATCCTCGAAAACCAGCGCGGTGTATCGGTTTTCCTCTCATCCCATCTGCTCTCAGAAGTAGAAACCATATGTGACAGGGCGGTTATCCTCTCACAGGGGAAGAAGGTGATCGAAGGCAAGCTTGATGAACTCATGCGCACTGAGGACCATTATAGAATTACGTACAGAGTATCCGATGAACCGGAAGAACTTGAGATTCACGCTGCATCACTCCAGAACACTATAGATGATCTAAGAGGAAAAGGATACAGTATCATCAGCGTGAACCCTCTTTACAGGAGCCTTGAGGATGTCTTCCTTTCGGCCACAACCGGAGTTGCGAGATGAAACCTGTTTTTACTTTCGCTCTGATGACACTTAGAAATCTTCTCAGAAGGAGAACTATCTGGGGTATAAGTATTGTGATCCTCATCGCCCTTTTCGGTATTGGCCAGATACCTTCGTACGGAGTTTCCAACGAGGGCAGATTCTTAATCGATTTTGGTCTTTTCGGACTTGAGATCGGAGCCCTTCTCCTGGCTATAGGACTGGCTTCCAACATCTATCCCAGAGACAGAGAAAAGAAAACTGTTATGCCTCTCATCGCTGTACCACTCTCCCGGGGACAGTACCTCATGGGAAGGTTTCTGGGGGCTGCCATAGTTGAAACCGCGGCAATGCTCACGGGCTGCATCGGACTCATGATAATTCTTGTAATGAACGGGCATAATGTTCCGGTTGATATGCTGCCCGCAACAGGTCTTCTGCTGGTGGAAGGATGGTTCCTTCTTGCAGTTGTCTTCTTTTTCAGTTTCTGGACATCTCCTCCGCTTAACGCACCGCTTACCGTTCTTCTGTTCATAGTATCCCAGTTTTCCGTTTCCGGATTTGTAAAACTGTTTCCGCAGGCTCCAGGTCTCATGCAAACCCTGAGGCTGTTTCTGCCCCATATGGATGTATTCCACATCAAAGATCCGATAGCCCATGGAATGGATATTCCGGGCCTGTACTTCCTTCTCGCGACATTATACGGACTGGCTTACATGGCTTTCATGCTTTCTCTGGCTCTTGCGGTCTTCAGAAACAGGGATCTGAAATGAGATGGATCGCTGCTGCTCTTATAACAGCTGTGCTGTTCTCAATGGCATGCAGAACGGATTATGACATAGAAGATGCTGCCACTCCTGAATACCTTGGTACCGATCATGATGATGAATGTGATGAGTGTGAGAATGAAGATGCGGAACATACTCATACAGATCATGAACATGAAACGGATACTGCTGACCCGGGCTCGATACATGAGGAATCAGATGAGCATGATGCTCTGGAAACTTCCGGAAGCGAAAGACATGTCCATGAGGAAGGTGTAAGAAACCACGGCACAGGTTGGTTTTTCAACCAGCCATGGGCAGCCAGCTTCATCTGGGGTAAGATGGTTAGAGACATCGTAATACTTCTTTCTCTCTCAGCAGCCGTACTTCTAGTGTCAGGGTACAGGAGAAAGCGCCAGTGATGAAGAGATGGCTTCTGTATCTGCTTGCTGTTCTGTTTCTAACCATAGCGGTTATTTCCGGTAGAATCGCAGGTGAAACTGCATGGGAGAACGAAGCCGCATCGGAAGTGGTTTCAAGCGGCCTGGATGAAATAGGGAGTATCCTCGCCGATCTTCTCTGGCTCCAGCTTGATCGGTACCATCATATATGGATGTACCAGGGAAATGAATGGATGACAGCTACGGATTACCTCCCTCAGCTCTGGCTCATAATAAAACTGGATCCCTCTTTTGCTGAAGCTTATATTAACGGAGGTTATCATCTCACCATTAATCTGGGGTACCAGGAAGAGGGTTTAAGACTGCTGCAGGAAGGTGTGAGACAGTGTCCAGATAGCGAGAGGATGCGCTGGGAAAGACTCATAGTCCTGTGGCAATCGAATTATTACGGCTCCAGGGCAACCCAGGAAGCAGCGTGGGATTACATGACTCTGGTCAAAGAGAAACGCGGACATATAGTTGATCCCTGGAACGAAGCGAATACCTCAATGATACTGGAATTTTGTTTTGAGAATGACAATCTCAGGCGCAATCATATGGAAATTTCCGAACGTTACGGTGAAAGGCGTGATTTCATTAGATTTGCCAGCCGGAACGATCTCTGGAGACCGTCTCCATAATCAGCGGGATTTCTTTTCCCTCAGGAAATGATCATTTATCTGAATAGCTCTGCTTCGACCTATTCCCGGGATTTCCATGATCTCTTCAACGGTTGCAGCAGCTATTCTTTCAGCGCTGCCGAAGTGTGTCAGCAACCTTATCCTTGTTGTTGAACCTATGCCGGGAATATCGTCCAGAACGGATCTCAAGCTTCCTCTGGATCTTTTCTGCTGATGGTAGTGAAGAACGAATCTGTGTGCTTCATCCCTTACGCTTCTCAGAAACGTAAGGGGAGTTGAATCCATCGGAAGCCTTATTTCTCTTTCGGATAAACCGCAGATAAGCAGTTCTTCCCTCTTGGCGATCGCTACGAAGCGGATAAGCTTCTGCCACGCTCCACCAGCTGCTGCTGTAGCGGCCCTCAGCTGGGTAATCCCTCCATCTATCAGAAAGATATCGGGATGTTCATCTTCAAGTGATGAGAGGTACCGTTTAACCGCTGACGCTATCATTGCGGGGTCGTTTCTGCTGATCTCATCCGGCATCGAGAATCGTCTGTATCCCGACTTGTCCGGATACCCATCCCTGAAGCTTACAATTGCTGCCACAGACCATGATCCCTGTATTGTGGAGGCATCAATACAGATTATCCATCCAGGTGGTTTGTCAAGGCTGAAGATATCAGCGAGGCTTTCAAGGGCTGCTCCCACCTTCTCTTTTCCGGTTGAAGGGTGCTTCCAGCTCAATCTGACAAGGAACTGATCGAGGTTTTTCTGTGCAAGCTCCAGCAGTTCACGATTTCCGCCCCTTTTCGGGACGGTTATTCCTACTGAACTATTACGTTTGGATGAGAGCCATTCTTTAAGAGACGAGTCATCATCGGGTTTTTCCTGGACAATGATTTCCCTGGGTATGTCACCGGTCTGGGAATAGTACGATTTCAGGAGAACTGAAAGGCGCTCGGACAATGTGGCGAGTTTCCATCTTCCATCGAAAGGGATTCTCACAACACAGGTAAATCTGCCTCCGCGAACTCTCATTATGACTCCCCAGTTCTCTTTTACAGCCGCAATGTCCCTGTTGACAGTATCATTTATGCTTGCAGGGGCCGGCCATCCGAAACTTCCAAGGCGGGACAGGAGATCACGAAGCCTTCCCGCTTCCTCATAATCCCTGTTCACAGAAGCCCTCTGCATCAACTGTTCGAGACGATTTCTTGCCCAGTCCCAATCCCCCTTCAGAATCCTCGATATTTCCTGCACATTATTACTGTATTCATCAGGACTGATTCCTCCTGTGCATGGAGCCGGGCAGCGTCCCATCTGCCCCATCAGGCATGATCTCGATTTTGATTGCGGCTCTGTTCCGCTGCATCTCCTCAATGGAGCAGTATCGAGGAGAAAATCAACCAGTTTTCGGAGGTTTCTTGCATCGGGATAGGGGCCGAATCTTGGACGTTCCTTTGGATTGCTGCGTTCCCTGGTTATCAGAAGTCTTGGATAAGTCTCATCGAGAGTGATTTCAAGGTACGGATATCTGCCTGAAGTCCTGAGCCGGACGTTCAGCGGCGGTTTCCTTATCCTTATAAGTTCAGCCTCGAGAACAAGAGCTTCAACTTCCGTTCTGGTAATCGTCCATTCAACCGAAATCGATTTTTCCAGAAGGAGTTCATGACGGGCATCACCGATGTTTGAAAGATGTCCTCTAAGTCTGTTTATCAGATTCTTCGCTTTACCGATATAAAGTACGGTGCCGTCTTTGTTCAGAAAGCTGTAGACACCGGGAAGAGCCGGTGCACGCGTTATCGATTCCCTAAGACTTCTTGAAACTGCCACGTCTGAATGCCAGTGAAAATACCGATCTGGCGCCCTTCCCTCCCGCCAGTGCGAAAACAATCAGGAATAATGCGATAGCACCTATGGAGACACCGAGGATTGCCAGGACGCCGTTCAAGGTTGAAGTCGATGCGGTCGATGCTGCCCATGGTGAAAGTGTCATAAGGAATAGGAAAGAAACAGCAGCTGCAGGGATCATGGAGAGCCATGCGGCAGTAGAGGATCGCACTACCGCTCCTATTTTTCTTCTGAGAGCAATTCTCAATATAAAGAAATTCACAAGTGCAGAAACGCTGGTCGCCAGCGCCAGACCGGCAAGCGGCTGCGCTAATCCGGTTTTTATAAACAGGGTTGTAAAGACAAAGTTAAGCACAATGTTAAGCCCCATGCAGCTGATCGCTATCTTCACCGGGGTCTTCGTATCTTTCATTGCATAGAACACAGGGACAGTGATCTTAACAGCACCATAGAAGAGAAGCCCGGCAGAATAGTAGATAAGTGCGGAGCTGGTCAGCAATGTGGATTCGGCTGTGAAAGCTCCCCTTGCAAGCAGAACATGAACTAGCGGTCTCGCCAGAAAGATCATGCAAAGGGTAGCAGGTATCATCAGCGCTGCAAGGGCAAGTGTTGCCCTGCCAAGTGTTTTTCCAGCATCCTCGAGTTTACCCATTGCGGTCTGCCTGCTGAGTGTAGGCAGCAGTGCGGTGGCGAGGGAGATTGCAAATACCCCCTGCGGGAACTGCATTATCCTGTTTCCATATGCAAGGGCAGCTACGCTTCCGGGTTCCAGCAGTGAGGCTATCATCTTATCCACAATTATATTGACTTCAGCTGCCAGCAGCCCGACAAGTGCGGGAAAGGCCAGTTTTCCGATTCTCCTTACTTCGGGGCTTTTCCAGTTGAAATCGAGTCTGAAGCTGAATCCTTTCTTCTTCAGAGCCGGTATCTGGATCAGAAGCTGCAGTAATCCTCCGAAAAGGACTCCTATCGAATACCCCCAGACTGGCTGCTGAGGAAACACCCAGCGGGATAGAAGGAGAATACCCGCGAGCGCTGAAAGATTGAACAGGATCGGGGCGCTTGCGGGGGCCAGAAAATGCCTGTGGGCATTCAGTATTCCACCCATCACTGCCGCGCACCCAACCAGAAGTATGTAGGGGAATAGAAGTCGGAGCAGACCTGTAGCAAGCTCAGTCTTTCCGGGGATATCGGAAAATCCGGGCGCAAATGCCTTAATCAGAAGGGGAGCAGTGAGCATTCCGATAATAACCACGAGGAGAAGAACCACACCTACAAGCGTCAGTACTCTGCTTCCAAGCTGGAAAGCATTTTTCCGGCTGCCCTTCCCAAGGGTTTCCACATATGTAGGGACAAAGGCAGCACTGGTTGTGGATTCACCGAAAAGTCTTCTGAGTGTGTTGGGAATAATGAATCCAAGAGTAAAGGCATCCGCAGCTATCCCGGTTCCAAGTATGGCAGCCTGGGCGATGTCCCTGAACAGGCCGAGTATACGGCTTGTCAGGGTAATGCCTCCCATGAGACCTGTAGCCCTTGCTATCTTCGAAGCCTCCTGACGCGGGGTTCCTAGATCATCCAGACTGTCAGTATCGTCTCCATGCATTTCCGGGTTCATTCAAGCAGGATTCCTTAACTCCATTTCATGGGTTCAGTGTATGCTCAAGTATTGGCCGCAGCTCCTCACGAAGCAACGGGTTCAGATTCACAGCCCGCCGGGCTGCCTCGATGGAATCCTCATATCTGGCGTTGGTCCATAGAGAAACAGCGTAGTTTTTCCATAATGTCGGGGATCGGGGGGCAAGTTCGAGTGCTTTCTCAAACTCCACAGCTCCCCGTTCCGGATTACCGGAAAGCGAAAATTGCACCCCCCTCAGATTGAAAAGATCCGCCCCGACGTAGCCTCTCTCCTGGGCATCCATAAGATATTCAACTGTTTCATTCAGGTTACCCGAGTCCAGATAGTGTTCAGCTGCAAGCATGGATGTTAATCCGGATCTCTCCATCCCAGGGTAAGTTACAAATAATGAGATGGTAACAATGATTGATGCCGGAACAATCGCCATCCTTATATTTTTCCAGTTCGGTATCAATGATGCCGACAGAAACCAGAAAGCCGGCAGGGAAACTAATCTGAACCTTGCTGAAGGGAAGAAGATGAATGCGGTTAAGATGCAGCTGCAGATTACCGATACAGCAGTTAAACACCAGAAATTGTGCTTTCTCCTGAAAATTCCGGCTGTTCCAGCGGACATTCCAAGAAGAGTCAGGGGAAGAAGAATGATCAACCCTGTTCTTTTCAGAAGCCATCCGGTTTCAAAGTTTCTGCCGGGGCCCGGAAGGGAGAAGAAGGCAAGATACTTCCTCCCTCCCATTGATAGCCATTCAAGCGGTGAACTGCTGATCGAAGTAAAGGCTCTATCCAGAAATACAGCATCACCGTCTGACCGGCTGGTTCCCGTTGATACAAGTTCTTCGAATTCCGTTCCGGGTGGTGTGCTTATAAGGTTCCAGTCGGTTCCAAGCCAGAGGTTTTCACCTCCATTTGATGCTATGACCGGTCCAGCTCCAGAGGATAGGTTAAAGATGATGACAGGTATCACGGCAATAGCTGCGAAGCCTGTGAACACAAGCCATTTTCGGAGATGAGACCTGAAGGAAAAGATAAACAGGAATAAAGGAACAAGAGCGAGTTCAGCCCTGAGCAGGATGGCGATTCCCGCAAGAAATCCTGCAATGGCTGTTCTTCCACTCTTCAGAGACAGAAGTGCGAATGCGATGAGTGCCGCGGCAGGAACAGCTGGTAGAATCTGAGAACCGAAGAGTATCATGAAAGGAGAAAGGATAAGCCCCGATGTGCATATGAAAACCCAGATACCGCTTCTTTTTCTGAATGCGAGGTAGAGTGCCAGCGCCGGAAGAAGAGAGAACAGTGATATTACTATACGGGAATAAATTACGTTGTCCAGCAAATGCAGCAGTTTAGAAATTATAAACATACCTGGAGGTCTTGAAAGGCCGGAAACCCCCGGAATGAAGGGACTCATTGAATAGGTTACCTCATCAACATACAGCCCTTCAAGCGGTAATAAACGGTCAATGGAAGAGAATGACCAGATCCGGAGGCAGAGTGCTGCAAGGAGGATTACCGACAGTAAAAGCGGTTTTGAGTATTTCATTCCGAAAATTCAAACACAACTGGGAAGGGGCGTAAAACTCCGGATGTGTCAGTTAGTATTACCCTGTTATCTATTATTTCAATAAACTGATAAATCGGGGAGTAAACAGTATCGATTCCCGATAACTCCCATATCCTGTTTTCAGAAACGGGGATGCATTCAGGCTTCATCCAGTCGAAGAGGGGCAGATATTCGGCATAACCTGTATTCTCCCCGGGTATCCACAGCTGTCCACGAACAGTCAGCTTCATTTCAGTAGCAAGATCGAACGGGTCGGATACAGTCAGGGAATCGGGAATTATTGTTCTTCCGCTCAGCCATGACCATTGCGTTAGCGAGAGGAGCACTTCCACTCCCGAAAGTCCTGCAAACCTCCTTCTGAGCATCATGTCATACCAACCGCTGCATGTAATCTCAAGGCTGAATGTCCCTTCTTCAGGATTAATCATCCAGTACTCAAGAACTTGATTTTCTTCCCTGGTATTCGGAGGCATGGCCCTGATAGTGCCGTTTTCAATGATGTACAACGTATCAGGTCTCAGAATGAACGATGCTGATGTAAGGTATGCCGAAGGTTCCATGAACCAGCTGTCACCGAGCCTGACAAGAAACCTGTTCCATCCCTCTGGAACGGGAATACCGTAATCGATACTGCTTGCAGGGACAATATCGGCTTCCATGCCCAGCTCTCTGCACATCGCGGCAAATACAAGAGCGATCTCAAGTGCTGTTCCCCTTCTGTGATCAAGTATTTCCTGAAGGCTGCGAACCGAGTACAAATCTCCTCCCTGCACCGCAACGGATGGATTGATGCTGTTACAGAGAAGACTCCTTGCCCTTTCTGCCTGTGCATACTGGAGAGCACCTGCAGATGTTGCCTGGAGAGCGGCTTCCCGGAGGTCAGGAGGATAGGGTGAATCAAGAATAACTGTGATCTCCTGCAGCATGTAACCTTCAAGCTCTTCAAAGCTGCTGAAGGGTGTAATTATTAGAAGACCGGATGAATCAGTTGCCGTAAATTCAAGCTCATCGTCGGTTTCATTAATGTCGTAAGCTGTTCCATACCAAGAGATATCCTCCAGCATATCTCCGCTGACAGTGAACAGGGATGTATCGGGTCGGATACCTTTGACTGATGGAGATAGAACCGCCCAGGGACCTCTTTCCCAGTTACCGCTCCAGTCAGATATGGAAATCCTGTAATCAATTGTCATGCCCTCCATCAAAGCGGGGAATGCGGTGACGAATGCCAGCTGCCAGCCTCCGCTGCCCGTAAGCGTATCCGATGCCCAGCCCGGTATCGGACCTGAATCACCTTCAGGAAGGCCGAAAACGGCCTTTTCGAGTAAGATTGACTGGGTTTCGGGATTGAAGCCGCGGGTGATCCTGCTGAGAAGCCGATCACTCCCCTGCATGCCCCTGATCTCGATTGTCCGTTGCAGGGTGTCCTGCGAAAGCGAGAGTGAAACCGAATAGAATGAGATCGTTGATGGTGCCGGAGCAGCATACGATGCGGCAAGAATGCAGATAACGATAAGCTTCTTCATCGTCTGAACATCACAGTTCTGGAAGAAGCTGAAAGACCGGTAAGAAGACCCTGCCTCATATCCCGCAGCTGGTCTCTGTCCGGAAACGCAGGCTGAAGGGTAAGGTACTCTTCCAATACAAGCGAACCGCCTGAAAGAGTGACCCTGACGCTGTAAGTTTCTGTTTCGGAGGGATGGGGCAGTTCAGGATGACCGGAGGGCAGATCGGTGAGAATAACCCTGAGATGAGCTGTATAGGGCGTTTCAACATGAATATCTTCTCTGAAACTTGGAAGTATGTACGCAGCTGCCCTTGAGCTTACGACATCAAATGTTTCAAGTCCTGGCAAAACCAGATAGAGTATTTCTCCTGTCTGCACTACGCCGCATTCCCATCTTCCCGTACCTTCAACCCTCAGTGGTGTACCTGTAGAAGAGGGATTCCCATCAACCAGGAGTTCTGCACCTGGAAGAAGTCCGAAAAGTCTTTCGATAAGCAGATTCCTTTCTGCAGGCTCAACTGCTGAAATCATCGAACTGAAAAGTTCTTCGGCTGCTCCTCCGAAACTGATCGAAACAGTTCCGGAGATTATCGATGAGTCTTCACTGAGAGAGCCTTCGATTAAGATCGAAAGAGTGTCTTCAGCGGAGTAATCGGGGAAGTATTCAAGTGGAGAACCCGAGGGCGTCAGAGGCAGGTATCCCCAACCTCTCAGTGTATATGTAAAACCGCTTGAAGAAAAACTGTTCGTTGGATCGAAAAACAGGATATTTCCGGTGGAATCTCTCAGCTTAACAAGCATATGATCGAAACTTCTGGAACCTGGATAAGACGTCAGATCGCTCGAAACAGATGTCAGTATCGCAGTGGGTTCGAATCCAGCTCTGCGGAGAAGCCAGAGAAGAAGAACTGTTTTGTCCCTGCATACACCTGACATCTCATCCAGTGTCTGCACGGGGTTACGCGGGGAATAGCCCGGGTCCGACCCCCAGTTTCCGCTGAGGTATTCAATCTCCCGTGAAACCCAGCTGCAGATATCCTCAGGCCTGTTGCCAGCCATCCTTATGATGGAATCGGCAAGGGTTGAGTAATTTAGCATGCAGTCTCGGTCGAGTACGGGATATAGCCCCCTGCTTACATCCTCAGGCAAATGACTGGAAACGGTTACAAAGGAACTTATGGAGGCAGGATCAGGGGAAAAGGGCAGGTAAGGAATCGGATCTGAGGGTGGCGATCTCCAGATCATGCATTCCGTTCCGCTATTCTGTGCATAGCTCTGATATTCAAATACACCTTCCGATTGAATGTGAATCTCCCTCGCGGAAGGCCATAGTACCTTGAATATGCCATCATGGATGCTGTCCCTGGAGGCGGAATAGAATGTGTAGGAATAGAAATCCCCCATTGGCAGATACCTGATGTTCCTTCTTATTTCAACCTTTAGAGTATCACCGATCTCTATTCCCGGGAATTCGATAAGAACCTGCCTGAGGGAGCTCTCAAGCCTGCCGCCTGCCAGAAGCGCACTGTGGGGGTCTTCCCGCAGGATGGCGTGGTCTTCCCCCCTTCCCGAACGCCAGTGGCTGATTGAAGCGGTTACCTCAAGGGACTCCCACGTGTTTCTGAAGGAGGCCGATATTTTCCCGTACCGTTCCACACCGGCAGCGGTAAGAGGAACTATTATCTCACGAGTGGTTTCGAAATAACCTGAATCAGGTGATGAGCAGTCAAGGGTGATGCTGTGTTCAAGGTATACAGCGTCCGGCATTGATATGAGAAACAGGAGTAACAGCGCCAATATCAGCTGCTCCCGTCAGTGAGCTCCAGATCAGGTGGGACAGCGCTGGAGGTTCTGTTGGAATCCAGCAGGGTAAGGCTAACCATGGATCTGCTTATAGCGTCAACATCCGAATCAAGCGGGTCAACAACAGGTAAAGAACGGTATCTGTCATAAGAGAAAACCCGGCCGGGCTCAAGCTGTCTGAACGATATGTCCGCAGCAAAGCGGGCCATCTTTGTCCATTTCATGCCTTCTATTCCATCGGGTTCAACTTCCGGCACGTTGATATTCAGTATCGTCCCTGCAGGTATTTTACCTGCAATATCTTTATTCATGAGTGATTCAAGAACGAAAGACGCTGTTCTGAAGAATGGTTTCGGGGTGGACGAGGTTACCTGTACACTTATAGCGATTGATGTAATATCCCAGAGCGCGCCTTCCGTTGCAGCTGCAACGGTTCCGGAGTAAAATACATTGTTAGCAAGGTTTGCGCCGGGATTGATCCCTGAAATGAGAAGATCCGGGCGGTTATCCTTCATAACCTCCATCAGTGCTACTTTAACACAGTCTGTTGGAGTGCCTTCAAGTGCCCATTTGCGGAAACCTTCTTCTCTTAGCTCCATTGAGGAGTAAAGGCCGAGAGCATGGCTTGTACCGCTGCAGTGATGCAGTGGAGCCACAACCCATATCTCATGATCCTGCTTCAGCAGATTTTCAAGCGCGATAAGGCCGGGCTGGTCGTACCCATCATCGTTTGTAAGGAGTATTCTCATTCTCTCAAAGGGACTTATGGATGGTGAACCTGTGTACGGTTCCCAGCGAGTAATCTGTGGGAACGAAAGCGTAGTCAAGCGTCCAGCTGCCCGCAGAAAGGCCTATGCCAGAAGTAAAATCTCTTGAATCATCAAGAAATCTCATTCCAAAGCGGAGTTTCAGCCATTTCTGCGGTGTGTATTCTATCCCGCTTCCGGCTGAAATTGCGTTATCCAGAGGTTTTCCGAGTTCCATTGATACTGCAGCATCCCCCAGAGGGAAATGAAAACTGTACCTGCCTCCAAGTTTCCAGGTTGCAGGCAGTCTGAAATCATCTTCAACCATTGTGACCGAAGGCCCAATATGCTGCAGAGAAGCGGCAAGTTCCAGACCGCTTGAAGGATGAATAATTACACCTGCGTCAAAAGCGATTCCTGTAGCGCTTTCCATCCAGATCTTCTCGCGGATGAGTTTCATGCCTATGCCAAGATCGAACATCCCAAGTCTTATACCTGCTGCCGCATGGATTGATATATCCCACGCAGAAAAAGTTGTAACAGGCTCTGAGGTGGCTGTCTCCCGCATTTCAAGGTTTCCCACATATACGAAGCGTGTGCCGAGGGCGCACTTAACGTTGTTTAAGCTGAAATTCCAGGAAAGAAAGTTCTGTGTGGCATCACCAAGCCATTGGTTGTGACCTGCGGAAATGCTGCCTCTATCAATCGATGCAAGTAGAGCCGGGTTCGTGAAAACGGCCAGATCACCGCTGTTCAGAAGGCCTGTTCCTCCGAGGGCTGCCGCCTTTGCGCCAGGATTGATTTTCAGAAAACTGAAAGCCCCGGCACCGGCATCACGATAAACCTCGTCCGATGAGAATGTCGGAAGCACCATGATAATCATAATTGCAGCAAATAATATAGTTTTCATTTATCACCATTCTGAATATACCGTTGGATGTATTATCATCATCTACCTTCTACTGCGCAAATTGACAATAGTTCCACTTCAGGGGCAAGAATACGGACAGGAGACATACTTGAAAGCTGTACATTTCGCGACAGGTAAACATGACGGTATATGGAACATGGCTTTCGACAGGTATTTGATGGAGCTTGTAGGGAATAACAGGTGGGATTTTGTTCTTAGAACCTACGGTTGGTATCCTGCATGTGTTTCAATAGGCAAACTTCAGAAAACTCAGCGTGAAATCGACTCTGATAGCCTTATTGCAGACGGTTACGGGTTGGTGAGAAGGCCGACAGGCGGCAGGGCTGTATGGCATGAAACTGAATTGACGTACAGTATAGTAGCGAAAATTGATCATCCCGCAGTATCGGGCTCAATAAGCGAAGCTCTGAAAAAGACGGCAGCACCCATGGTTAAAGCTATGAATTCTCTCGGGATCATGGTCTCGGTAAGCCCCACGGAGAAGCACAGGACAGGCGGCCAAAGAACGGCCAGTAATCCATGTTTTACATCACATGGCAAATGGGAGGTTGGAACCCCTGACGGTAGAAAACTCGTTGGAAGCGCGCAGGCTCGAAGCCGCGGAGTATTTCTCGAGCACGGATCAATACTGTTCGAGAACGATCAGCTGAAAATACTGAACTACCTTCCGGAAGATACTCCTCCCGGATTGAAGAAGATACTCAGCAGACACCTTACAGAGGGTATCGCATGTATACATGAATTAGACCCGGGTCTTGAAATACGTGACATGGAGAGCGCACTTCATGTATCCTTCTCGGATATCGCTGGAGACACTCTTGAATACATGCCTCATGAAGAACTTGAGACAGAACGTCTTATTCAACTTGAACGCGAGTGCGGAAATGACATATAAAAAGAAGCCAGCGTGGCTGAGAATGCCATCAAGAGGATCGGAAGAAGCAGCAAAAGTAAAGTCTATTCTAAGGAAATACAGCCTCGATACGGTATGCAGGCAGGCAATGTGCCCTAATCTTGGGCACTGTTTTCAGCGTGGTACAGCTACTTTTCTGATACTTGGGAACCTATGCACCAGATCCTGCCGTTACTGCGCTATAGAGCATTCAGAGGGCGTTCTGGATAAACCTGATGCCAATGAGCCCCAGAGGCTGGCGGACGCTGCGGCGGAGATGGAACTCAGGTACGTTATAATTACATCTGTAACAAGGGATGACCTTCCGGATGGCGGCGCATCGCATTTCGCCAGAACGGTTGAAGCCGTAAGAAAGAAGATACCCGCTGTGCGTATCGAGGTTCTAACGCCTGATTTCCGGGGCAGCAGAGATGCTCTTAAGCTAATTGCGGATGCAGGACCTGATGTATTCAATCACAACCTGGAGACGGTTGAGCGCCTGTTTCCCGATGTAAGACCCGAAGCCTTCTACGACATGTCCCTTGAAGTGCTTGAATGGTACGGCATGCACGCTCCCTCCACTCCCCGCAAGAGCGGTCTCATGCTTGGACTTGGAGAAACTGAGAACGAAATAAGAAATGCTCTTGAGGATCTCAGGGATAAAGGTGTTACAATGCTTACACTGGGGCAGTACCTTCAGCCTTCGCGCAGACACTGGCCTGTTGAGCGGTATGTAACGCCGAATGAATTCGATGCATGGAAAGATGAAGCGCTCTCCATGGGTTTTGATTCCGTAGCCTCCGCCCCCCTCGTGAGAAGTTCCTTCCATGCGGATGAACAATAGGCCCGACCCCATTATTCGCCGAGTTTGTAGCTTCTTATAGAGTGGACCGATTCACGGTCGAAGGTTAGGAGACCTATCTCCTTTATCCATCCCCTGATTGGAAGACTGATGATATCCATGCAGGTATTGATCGCTTCAGAGATGCATTCCGGCGGCAGACCAAGGGTAAGTGAACAGTGGGGTACCCATGAGTCGGGACGGTAGTTCCCCTCCGAGAAATCCTTCATTTCCTTGAAGATCCTGTATAGTTGATCATGCACGATTAACAGTGAAGGTGTAAAAACAGGACCGAGGAATACAGTTCCGCTTTCGGGACCGAAAGTTGCTATGGAAGAAAAGGTAACCGGAAACACCCTGTGGGTACTGGCAAAGTCCGAAAGGTCGTCCAGGATGAATTCGGGATCCAGATCCTCCCATATTGCCAGAGTGAGGTGTGGTTTGCCTCCTGACCGCAGAAGCGGTGATGATAATCCCCTTGTTCTCAGAATGCTCCAGGCACGTCTGATCCTGCATTCGGTCTCGCTGTCAAGAAACAGACATATATCACATGCCATTGTAAATCACTTCCATCATGTAATTGCACCGCAAGTCATCCAATGTATATGTTTGCCTTCATGGAAAACAGTACTTTCAGGAAATATACCCACGGATTGGTTCTCGCGCCGATGGCGGGTTCCACGGACTCTGCATTCAGGCGTATATGCCGCCGAATGGGGGCAACAGCGGTCGTGACTGAGATGGTCGCAGCTGCTGGATTATCAAGAAGATCCGTCAAATCACACAAACTGCTCCGCTTCCATTCTGAGGAGAAACCAATAGGTGTTCAGCTTTTCGGCAACAGACCTGGAGATTTTGAGAGAGCGGCCGAGCTGGTTTCGAAACTTGGTTTTGATTTCATAGATATAAACGCCGGGTGTCCTGTGAAAAAAGTGGTCAACAGCGGTTCAGGCTCAGCCCTTCTGAAGAATATCCCGGCGCTTACAGCTGTTGTACGGGCTGTTTCATCCAATACATCACTGCCTGTAACTGTGAAGATCCGCATAGGATGGTCACCGGAAGAACCTGTTTCAGACAGCCTTCCCGCTATTCTCGCTGACGAGGGCGCCTCAGCTATTGCAGTTCATGGAAGATACAGGTCGGATATGTTTGCAGGGGAAGTAAGAAAAGAGGAGGTTGAACGGATTGTTCGAAATTCACCTGTCCCCGTTATCGCAAACGGTGATTCGAGAAGCGTTCGTAATGCACTCGACCTTCTTGATGCAACCGGTGCTGCCGGGTTGATGATAGGCAGAGGTTCGCTTGGTAACCCATGGATATTCAGGGGACTTGCTGCAGGAGAACCTCTTGACGCCTCTCCCCTTCCGCGGGAAGTTATATCCACGATCTGGCAGCAGTATGAGATGATGAGTGAGTATATACCGGTAGATCATCTGTATAGTATCCTCAGAGGACAGCTGCTCCATTACATAAGAGGGTTCAGGGGTGCTGCGGAGCTCCGGGGCAGAGCTGTGAGGGTGGATTGCAGAGAAGATCTTGAAGATATTCTCACTGAACTTGAGGAACTGCTTAGCGAGGAAAGGCAGCGGAATTCATGAGTAAAGCACTGGCAGCCATTTTAATTCTCTTAATGGTGTCCTGTGGAACACAGGATACCGTTGTTCTGCCTGAAATAAGAGAATACGCAACTGAAGAATGCTGCAGATACACCTGGCAGGAAAACGACGGATGGGCATTCATTGCCTGGGCTATAGAACTCGAGGGCGGAGCTGAGGCACTCGCGATACAGTCAGGATTTTCACCATCGGAGCGGCCGCAGCCGGGAGAAGAAATAATCCTCCCGCTTCCGGAAGAACTCTCCGAAGCACTTGAGAACCGCCTTGAATCCGCACGCCTGGTCAGGGAAGCTACGGATGTTCTTCAAACCGGGGACACAACCTCGGTCAGGAGGCTACTGGAATCCGCAATGCAAAGGGATCCGCAATGGTCCATTCCGACCTACAATATTTCTCTTATAATCCTTAAACAGGAAGGCCCCTCTGCCGTTCTTGAGCTGCTGGAACCGATTGCCCATAAATACGATGCCGCTCTAATACAATCCGAGATCGCCTGGAACAGCGGTGATCCTGATGAAGCGCTGAGGCAGCTTGAGATATGCCTGATGGACGAATCCCCTCCCTTTGAAGCACTTGCGGCAGCAGCCCTGATTTATACTGTCACAGGCCACTATTACCAGGCTTCAGGTATTTGGAGGGAAATACTGTCCAGTCATGAAGCGGATGCTTCAATTAGACTAATGGCTGCGAAGTACGCTATCCTTCACGAAGAACGAAACAGATGATAAAGATCAGTTGGCGATAAATCCAAGTTCGGTGGTGTAGAAATAGTGAACCTCATCGTTGGTGCTTATTATCTTGATATCAAGCTTTGAATCAGCGTTGTAATCGTCTATCTCCAGGAAGTCCGGAATCCAGTTTACAAAGAAAACCCTTTCCTTTATTGAATGTCCCGGTTCCTGCATGGATATAACGAGTTCGTTCATTTCGCGGGATTCAAGAAGTACAACTCTGATAAGCAGACCGTGTATCTCCACATTCTCGGTGTAGATAACCCTGTTCACAGCGCATGAGTTTAGAGTCAGGAGAGTCAGCAGCGTTAAAAGAGCTGCGGTCCTGAAAAGAGTAGAAAAAATCATTTTTTCGCAATCACTTTTTATTAGGAATTTACATTTCACGCTGAGATATACTACATTGTTA
>RCNF010002194.1_pt1 | contig 16939 bp, 12 predicted proteins | sample 2041311 | NCBI WGS metagenome assembly RCNF01 (sample SAMN09708228, study PRJNA481090) | Marine sediment metagenome, whole genome shotgun sequencing project. | biome: marine sediment; feature: ocean; material: sediment; isolation source: Sewage treatment plant 2 marine sediment (STP2) ... | reverse complement strand
TCAATAGACAATGTGCCAGTGGGCACTTACAAAGTACGTATATGGCACGAAACGCTCGGGGAGACGACCATGGACGTTACTGTCACGGCAGGAGAGCAAACCGTTTTGGATCAGAGCCTGTCCGGACCCGGGTAGCTCGCGTCAGGAACGATATGCTCTCTCCCTAATAATAAAATTAAAGCGAAAGCCGGGGACTGGAAATGGAATCTGACGAATCAGGATCGACACTGAACGACCTCGTTGACCGATCCTTAATCTTCAAATGGCTACTGAGCGGCCTGTTCTGGCTCATGTTCGCGCCGTCAGTTGGCATGGCTGTTTCCACGATGTTCAATTATCCCGATTATCTCGGCGATAATTTGTACCTGACTTTTGGCCGTCTACGTCCGATGCATGTAAACGGTGTAATTTTCGGTGCATTCTCAACGCTATTTATCGGTATTTGCTATTACGTCGTACCAAGGTTGACTGGTATTCGAGTCTGGATGGCAGGGCTGGGTCATGTACTTGTCTGGGCGTGGAACTTCGCGTTGGCTCTGGGAATGACAATGCTGGCCATGGGATACAACCAGGGCATGGAAGCCGGCGAGTTACCACTGGTCGTCGATATCCTGATCTTCGCGGTAATGGTCATGCTGACCGTGCAGTTTGGAATGACTATTGTCAGACGCAAGGAACCGCAACTTTACGTTAGCCTTTGGTATTTGATCGCAGCTTTTGTGTGGACGGTATTAAACCTGATCCTCGGCAGCTTTATCATTCCGTACTGGATTCCAGGAATCAATAACGCGGCATTCCATGGTTTGTTCCTGCATTACATTGTCGGGCTGTGGATTACGCCAGCGGGTTACGTGATCATCTACTACTTCCTGCCAGTTACCGTGCGCAGTCCCATTTACAGCCATAAGCTGTCGCTTATCGGCTTTTGGTCGCTGGCACTCTTCTATCCATTCGTGGGCATTCATCATTATCTGTACAGCCCGATCGCAGACTGGGCCGAGACATTAGCCATTATTACGTCAATGCTGCTAATCATCCCCGTGTGGACCGTTTTGCAGAATTTCTTTGGCACGATGATCGGTCGCTGGGATAGCTTCGGGAAAAATCTGTCGGCGAAATTCCTGATTATGGGCTCACTGATGTATCTGATCGGTTGTTTTCAGGGATCGGTCGAAGCGCTCAGGTCGATTCAGGAGCCGACTCACTTCACCGATTTCGTCATAGCCCATTCTCACCTGACTGTATTTGGAACGTTTGTCGTCTGGGCTATTGGCGGGGCCGTGTATTTGATCCCGAAATTGGCCGGTCGACCGCTGTGGTCCTTCAAGCTCGGAAACTGGTCGTTCTGGTTGATTACCATCGGCATCTCGACCATGGGAATCGGATTGTCCGCCCAGGGAATTCAACAAGGATATATGTGGATGGCCGGCATCGAGTGGCTGGACTCGATGGTGTCGATGAGGCCGTACTGGCTGGTTAGAACTGTCGCAGGCGCATCGATGGATATCGGCATGTCGCTGCTGGTTTATAACCTCGCGCGAACGATTATTGGGGAGACGAGCGCCACCGGAGCAACACTGGAGGGTGCGACGTCATGACTATGAAAAATATTGCATTGTTTGCAGGGTTTTTCTTTATCACTCTTGCGACATTTACTCAGGGTCTGTTGCCGGCGCTGCAACCCGAGTCTACTCAGACGAAAGTCACCAAGGTCGTGCGTACGGATCTGGGCGAACTCAAGTGGACGATTGGTGAGGCAACCGACTACTCGGATGAGCAGTTAAGAGGGCGCAACGTCTATGTAAGAGAGGGTTGCTGGTATTGTCACTCACAATTTGTCCGTCCGGTTACAGGTGAATCTCGCCGTTGGGGTCCGGTATCGCAGTCAGGCGAGTATGCCTTTGACCAGCCACACATGTTTTCCACGCGTCGAATCGGCCCCGATTTGACAAGGGTCGGTCTGAAGTACAGCAATGAATGGCATCTGGCGCATTTCTGGAATCCGAGAGTTCTGGCGCCGGATTCGATCATGCCACGGTTTTCGCAGCTCTTTGAAGGACCGTTTGCTGCGCAGATCACAGCCGATGACGATGGCAATCAGACCATCGTGCCGCAGGAAAACCTGAAGACCCTGTTTGATTTCGAAAGTACTGAGCAAGTGTTGATAACACCTGGAGCGGATGGTCTGGCGTTCGTACCGGAAAAAGGCAAGTACCCCGTCATTCATACGCCCAACGACGAATACACGGGCACTGAAGTTATGCTTGTTTCATCAAGCGAAGATCTTGATGTGTTGATCGCCTACGTCCAGAAGCTGGGGACGAATCGTGGTAAATGGAGAGATTTGTTTGAACCACAGCGGGTGGGCGTGTCAGCTGTCACTATTCCGAAGTCGGAAGAGTGGATAGAGTACGGCGAAGAGGTGTACGACCGGCGTTGCGTAGGATGTCACGGTGCCGAGGGAGATGGTAACGGGGTCGCCGCTACCTTCCTGGCGGTTAGGCCGCGGAACTTCAAAGCGGGCACGTTCAAGTTTCGCTTGACGCCCAGTGGGTCGCTGCCTACGGATGGTGATCTGTTACGCACAATAAGTCGTGGTGTGCGTGGTACGGCGATGCCGCCCTTCCACAACATGACAGAAACAGACCGGTTGTCGGTGATTCAGTACATCAAGTACGAACTCGCGGTAGACGATTCCGATCCTGAATACCCGTATGCCTACTTCTCCGAAGAGGAGCCGGAGCCACCGATATTTATCGGACCGGTCCCGGAACCTGGAGCAGAGATGGTGGTGCAGGGCCGAGAGGTTTGGCAGCTCGCGAAATGCTGGGAGTGTCATGGTGACGATGGACGAGGAGACGGCGAAAAGGCAGCGGGGCTGGAAGATGATTTCGGATTCCCGATTCCACCTGCTGATCTCACCACCGGGCTGTTCAAGTCAGGCTCAGGTGTCGCTGATATCTTCCGATCAATTACCACCGGCCTTAACGGCACGCCGATGCCGTCGTATGGTGATTCTTTCTCCGACGAAGACCGGTGGGCGCTGGCCTACTTCGTGACGACATTGTCGGCCTACCGGGATCCATTAACGGGCGAAGAGCTCGTACTGGGCGATGCGCACCGACAAGCACTTAACGATCCCGAATTGCGCGCAGACTCTTCAAGAGCATCTTATGTTCCAGGTGTCGAGCAACTCGTTCTCGACGGATCCAGTTATGCTGGGAGTGCATGGGCGGACCGCCGCGGTTTGGAGCGCGTTGGTAAAGAGGCCCTGGTGGCCGAAGATACGAACTCCGAATCCGGAGGAGAAACGCAATGATTGAACTGACTGTCACACAATTTTTCGTGGCCTTCTGCATGAGCATGGGCGCATTATGCTTTTTTATCTGGGCCGTTCTTTCGGGTCTCTTCGTCGATGTCGAAGACATCAAATTCCGTGTCTACAATCGCGAGGTTAGCGACGATGAATAATTTGGCTAACGATGATGAAAACAGGCCGATCACCGGTGATCCGGCAGATGAGGTTGAAGAATTCGCCGGCGGCGAGGTGTCGGCAAGACATGGACGAGTTAACGGGTGGCTGATGGTTGTCTACGCGATCCTGTTCGTGTGGGCAATTTACTACGGAATAACCTATTGGGGCGGACTCGGCCCAGGGCTGGACTACTAATGGATATAAAATACTCAAGCCGTGGAGCGAAATTATTGCTTGCGGCATCTTTGGTAAACTTGTTTTTTCTGTTTTCCGAGCTTGCATTTAATGTGCTCGGTGTAATTCTGTCCTGACAGGCCATAGGATTATGACACTGTATGAAGCTATTGCGTTCTGGATATTCATCACCTTTACCGTTGCTTTTTTCGCCTGGGTGATCATTCTCGCGGCAAAAAAATAGGCTCTATCTACCGCTTGCGCTAGAGTCAGCACATGGTGATAGGTCAGCTGGTTCCCATCTTCCTCGCCGGTGTCGCCGGCAGTTATCATTGTATCGGCATGTGCGGTGGAATCGCGTGCGGCCTTGCCCCGGATCCAAACAGCAAAGTCCGCACAATCGTTCGACAGTGTTTTTATAATAGTGGTCGCGTCGCAACCTACGTGTTTCTAGGGGCAGTCGCAGGGTCACTCGGATTCAGCGTTGCAGCCAGCGGCTCGGCCCTGACTATACTAGTACTACAAAAATCCCTCGCCGTAATTGCCGGATTGCTGATGTTCGCAATGGCGCTGAAGTTCTTGCGGTCTCCGCGGCGTAATGAATCAACGCCGAACCAGGGCGAAAAGGTCATAACGCTCGTACAGGTTCCGCTGAACACGCTGCTGAAGAGTCCTGGCGCTTCGGCCCCACTCGCGCTCGGTGTACTCAACGGGTTCTTACCGTGCCCACTCGTATACGCATTTCTGGCGCTCGCTGCGACAGCTACGGAGCCGTTGGCTGGCATGACAATCATGGGGGTTTTCGGTCTGGGAACGTTTCCGGCCATGCTCGCTGTCGGCTGGTTCGGAAACCGCCTGCGGCAGTCCCAAAAGCGGAAAATGATGAAGGCTGCGGGTTGGCTAATTCTTGCTTTCGGTTTGTTGACGATCGCGAGAGCATTTCTGTCTCCAGCCGGCCAGCATTTGCACTCGGTCGGATTGTGACAGTCGTTGCATGTGATCATTGTCAGCTGCCTGTCGGCAGGCTCGGGTATCGTCGAAAGATCAGCGGCAACAACCGGGCATTTTGCTGTTATGGCTGTTACCTGGCATTTCAGGTAGGACGTGGCGACTTCGACGATGCGGAAGTCGCGAAGTTGCTTATTCGGTTGGGAACGGGTGTTTTTCTGGCCATGAACATCATGTTGTTCAGCCTGCTGACCTATTCAGGGGCACTGGACGATTCCGATCCTGCGTTACGATTCAAGATAGCCGTGCTGCTTACCATTTTGGCAACACCCTTGATTTACGTTTTGGGCGGACCGTTCATTGCAGGCGCCGTTCGGGCCGCACGTCGCGGCCGGATTAACGGCGATACTCTGGTCGCGATTGGCGTTGTGGCTGCCTATTCATACTCGGTATTGGCGACGATTCAGCATCAGTCGACAGTTTATTACGACACGGTTGCGATGGTGCTGCTGTTGTTTACCGCAGGACGCTTACTGGAGGCAATCGGTCGGGCAAGAGCAGCGCGAAATCTTGAGCCGATGTTCGCTGCTGAAAAAGCGACAGCCTGTGTTTTGGAAGGTGACCAACAAATCGTGCGGCCCGTTGACCAGATCGTTGGCGGCGACATCGTGCAAATTCAGCCGGGAGAATTGATTCCTGTCGATGGAGTCGTTCTGCAAGGCGAAAGTGAGTGCAATGAAAGCATGCTGACCGGTGAGTCTGTGGAAGTGGCCAAGTTGAAAGGAGCAGCGGTGTACGCCGGAAGCATAAACCTTGGCGGGCGCCTGTTGATTGAGACGCGAGCGGCCGGTTCGGCGACGCGATGGGGCAAGATTTGCGAATCTGTCAGAACAGCCATACAGACTGAGTCGGAGATTCAACGCACGCTCGATCGTGTAGCCGATGTCTTTGTACCGTTTGTGTTGTTGCTGGCAATCGGTGCAACATTCTACTGGTCACATCATATCGCTGTTGCAGAAGCACTGATGATTGGTCTTGCCGTTCTGGTTGTCGCCTGTCCGTGCGCCCTGGGCCTTGCAGCGCCGCTCGCTAATACGCTGGGGCTCAGAAAAGCGGCGCAGGGCGGATGTCTGGTACGCAGCGGCCGCTTGCTTGAAGCATTGGGAGGCGTGCGACGAATCGCCATCGACAAGACCGGTACGCTGACCCAGGCGCGGGCGGGTCTGGTGGGCATTGTTACGCATCAGGTCGAAGCGGATGTCGCAATTCAGCACGCCGCTGCTGCAGAAAACGGGTTGCATCATCCGTTGGCGCACGCAGTTCTGGCGGCAGCCCGGCAGCGGGGCCTCAAGCTCTTGCCGTCCGACAACGTCCGCGAGCATCCTGGTATGGGCGTCACGGCAAACGTCGAAAATAAAACGGTCGTTGTAGGCAGGGCAGCGTTGTTCGAGAGTCTGGGATGGGATATCACTCGCAATATCGCGCAGCCCGCAGTTCTTCCAGGGGAAGACATTACAACGCAGGTTTTAGTAGGTTGGGACGGCGCGGCGAGGGCGCTTCTGCATTTCGTCGATCCTCTGTTGCCCGAGGCAAAGTCCCTCGTTGCCGAGTTGCATGAGCTGGGCATGCAGACGCGAATTCTGTCCGGTGATTCGGCGGCCGTTACTGAGAAAATTTCCACGGAAGTCGGCATTAGTCATTGGCGGGCCGGCCTAACGCCGGAAGCTAAACAGGCGGAATTGCGGAAGTGGTCGGAACTCGAACACGCAGTTGCCATGGTTGGTGACGGACTCAACGATGCTCCCGTCCTCGCTGAAGCTGCGGTCGGCATTGCGGTGGGTGGAGCCACAGATCTGGCGCGGGAGACAGCGGATATTGTATTGCCAAAGGGCGGCCTTTCACGTGGCTGATCAGGCTGTCCAGGCAGGTACAGAAAACGATCTACCAGAACCTGGCATGGGCACTGAGTTACAACGCAGTGGGCTTGTTGCTCGCCGCCATAGGTCTGCTTCAACCGGTTGCCGCAGCTGCGTTAATGGCCGGATCCAGTTTGTTGATCATCGTTAACTCGCTGCGACTGCATCGATTCGACGACGAAGTACGACCACGTGATAATAGCAACGGTTCATCGTTGCTTGCGAGCAGGGAAATTGATTCGGTATGACGCAGTCGCCTTTCGTCATTCGCACACGGTGCTGTGCTCCTGGCGTTCTTACCGGGCAAGGGTCCAGGTTGGTACGACGCTCCGAGCGAAGTTGTTGTCGACTATCACGTTGCTCATTGTCGGCTTCATCTCGGCAGGCAGCGATTCTGACCAGTCGACGATTGCGCACGACGAGAGGGAAACCGTGGTCGGTATTATCCAGGCGGTCGAACAGGGCGTGGATCGCCCAAGGGCGTGAGCAGAATGTCGCGCCGCTAGAAATAGGTTCTGACGCTGGTTGCGACTTCCCGCTGTTCGAATCGAAACTCGCCACCTGTGGCACCTACTAGTAACAGTTGTCCGTTTTCGTAGGCTCCGCTTCTTGACCAGGGCGGAAGATCGTCCGCTACGGCGTGCCATTCACTTTCACCTCGCGAGATGAGCCTTGAAGCAGGTTGACCGGGTAACAACAGTACCGAACCGGACCCGTCTTTTGTAGACACCGCTCGTGGAGGTTGTCGACCAGTCCAATTGCCTCGTTCTTCGTCATCGAATACCCGATCCGCCTGGTCTCGGCCAGGGGAAGAAACCATGGTCAGTTTCTTACCGGTCGAACCGTCGTGCCAAAGCACTTCGTTGCCCGCGAATATTGGCCCTGCCATCGGGCAGCCGGCCAGCTTCCACAAAGGGCTAGTCACGGCTTGTGGCGCAGAAAATTCAAGGTCTTTGTTTGTCGTGATTGCATAGGGATCTCGAAATCCTTCTGCGGTCGTATTTCGAAACGCGATTTTCAGCGAGCCCTCTTCGGCATTAATGAATGTACGGCAACATCCGCAAATGGAAGTCTGTTGATTCACAGTGAGGTTTTTTTCCTGGACTGCGCCATTAGAGACCTTCGCGTAGTAAAGATCTGCCGGTTCCTCAGCGAAGTCTTCGGCGAAGCGGGAATCGATCCAGGTCGCGTGCAGATCGCCGGATTGATCAAAGCTGATTGAAGGGAATCCGCGATAAGCAGGTTCTTCGGCCTGATCAAGTCGAATTGATGGTTCGAAACTGATGCCCCCATTAGTACTGGCTGCGGCGCGTATCTGCGCTCGATTGTCAGACCACGCGAGCGCAATCGTGTTGTCCGATGTCACCGCTATCGCCGCGCGCATCCCATCCAGGGCGATGGATTCCACCGTGTCAGTCGCATCATTCACCCGAACCGGTGATCCGAACGCACCGTCTGGAGTTCGAACAGATGAATATAGATTCGAACCTGTCTCGCCTGATTCACGCCAAGTTAATACCAGCGTGCCATCCCTCAGATAAGTCATTTGAGGCTCAAAGACTCGTCTGGTGTTTATGAATTCCAGTCCGACCGGTAATTGCGATCCAGATTTCTCCGCCGAGGCACTGGCTTCCAATGAACTGGACGGCGCGGCCGGCTCAGGTGCAGACGCCTCCATGCACCCGGAAATCAGCAGGTTGGTAGTAACTACTATAAGAATCAATTTTTTCATTAGCATTCTCAGCGGTGCCTCGGTCGAGAAAGGCGATGTCTATACTTGTCTAGGGAAGTAAGATACGCTGGTTTGCGTTCGAGCTCAATATAGATAAGAAAAACAAAGGAGAGCAAGCGATGCGAACGTCCACACGCGTTTTGGGAACAGTGGTGGTGTGGGTTATTTCCACGTTGGGTGTCGTTGCCGAGGATTCGGATTCCGAACCGGTGACCTACGTTTTGGCCGGCGCACTATTGGATGTCGAGTCTGGTAAGACATTGCGAGATCAGGCGATCATTATCGTTGGAGACCGGATCTCAGAGATCGGCCCAAGTTCGGACCTAACGCGTCCTCGTCATGCGACGCTGATTGACTTAAGCAGTCTTACAGTCCTTCCCGGCTTAATTGATGCGCACACACACCTAAACAGCAACCCCAATCTGCACGGTTATCGCGCGCTGGAGGTGTCGGCGCCGCGAACTGCAATTTATGGCGTGGTTGGTGCCGAGGCCACCTTGATGGCCGGATTTACGTCAGTACGAGACGTAGGTGCGGAACACTATGCGGATATCGCATTGCGGGATGCGATTGAAGCGGGTGAGATCATCGGGCCGCGGATGAAAGTCTCCGGCCCGCCTCTCGGCATGACGGGTGGACACTGTGACAGCAATCTATTGCCGCCAAGATTTGAACAGCGATCAGAAGGTGTTGCTGACGGCCCCTGGGCGGTGCGGGCCAAAGTGCGGGAGAACATCAAATACGGAGTCGATCTAATTAAGTTTTGTGCGACTGGTGGCGTCCTGTCCAAGGGTACTGAAGTCGGCGCAGTGCAGTACACACTGGAAGAAATGACGGCGCTGGTCGACGAAGCGCACGCTCATGGGCGGAAGGTCGCGGCGCATGCACACGGCACGGAAGGCATAAAAAGGGCGATACGAGCCGGAGTTGATTCAGTTGAGCACGTCAGTCTGATTGACAAGGAAGGACTGCGTCTGGCCAGGCAGGCCGGAACCGCGCTGGTGATGGACATCTACGTTGACGATTACATTATCGCCCAAGGCGAACTGGCTGGCATATTGCCCGAGTCTCTCGAAAAATCTCGTCAGGTTGCGACGAACATGCGAGAAAACTTGCAACGCGCGCACGAAGCAGGCGCGAACGTCGTTTTTGGCACTGACAGTGGTGTTTACCCGCATGGCAATAATGCGATTCAGTTCAGCTACATGGTCCGCTTCGGTATGTCTCCGCTGGAAGCGATCCGCTCTTCAACGCTGAAGGCAGCCGCTCTACTCGATATGGATGCCGATATAGGGTCGATCGCACCGGGTTACTTTGCCGACCTAATTGCAGTGGACGGCAATCCACTGGAGGACGTTACCTTGCTGCAAGATGTTCGAGTCGTTATGAAAGGCGGCAGAGTCATCAAAGCTTTGGAGTTACGATGAGACAACAGCAATCCCAATATCTCCTGTCCGCCGTACTTTTGTATGCGTTTGGCGCGGCCGCAGCACAGGATATCCTCACGCCAGAGCAACTGATTGATCGCTATGAGCTTGGCGAGCTGCAATGGGCTGCGGACGGCCAACGACTTGCAATGGTCGTAAAAGAGCCGGTCTCAGAAGACGGGCAGGCAGCGAATATCTGGATGTACGAGGCGGGTGCGGATCCAATTCGCCAACTTACTTGGAACGGTACCTCAAATCACCAACCTAGGTGGTCGCCAGACGGAAATAGGCTGGCGTTCCTCTCGACCAGAGACGAGGACAAGACCCAGATTTACCTTTTGCCCATGACCGGCGGCGAGGCGCAAGCACTCACGAAAGCGGCGGCAGACGTCGTCGGATTCGAGTGGTCACCTGATGGCAAAACGATCGCATTCGTTTCCGCCGATCCCGTTCCGGAACGGACAGAGGAAGAGAAGAAGAGCAAGGACGATGAAATAGTCGTCAGCGAAACGATCAAGCCGGTGCGCTTGCGGGTGATCGACATTGCCACTGGCGATACGCGTTCGCTGACTGACGATAAATGGCGCGTATCCGCATTTGCCTGGCGCCCGGATGGAATGGCTCTGCTCGTTTCTGCAACCGACAATTTCGCCGTGGAACTCCTGACAGACCGCTTGTTTTCGGTCAGCCGAGACAGTCAGGAAATGACCGAACTGGCTCGACCGGATGGACCCGTCAGCAACCTGTCCGTGTCCCCGGATAATCGATTTCTCGCCTACATTGGATCAACCGAGGGTGGCCCGGTACCGCACGGCTTATACCTGCAGCCACTCAAGGGCGGAAATGCTCGCGATCTGACCGGTAAGGCGTTGGATCGAATGATCGAAGATTTCAAATGGGCAGATGACGGTGGTATTTGGGCGTTGACGGTTGATGGGCTCAGCGACGAGCTCGTACACCTGTCAATTGATGGCGCGATACAACAGCGAAAGTCGTTCCCCGGGCGAGCCATCACGGGCTTTGATGTGGTGGGATCTGTGACTGCTTTTATCGGCGCCAGCGCCGTCGATCCAGACGAATTGTGGATGTCTACAGCGTCAGGGGATCAGCGTATCAGCGACCTGAACAGTAATTTCCCGGAGTTGGTTGCGCCTGAACTCATTCACTTCGACGCAGAGGGCGGGGCTGAGATTGAGGCGGTGTTGTTCACACCAACGCAAACACCCAAGCCGCGGCAGGGATGGAGCACGGTGTTGTTAGTCCATGGCGGCCCGTCGGGCCGATGGAGACACCAAATTAATGATTGGGCACAGCTTCTGGTTGCTCGAGGATATGCAGTGTTGGCCCCCAACATCCGGGGCTCCAATGGTTACGGCCTGGACTTCATTCGATCAAATCGTCACGACTGGGGAGGTGCTGACTTTCGCGACGCTATGGCGGGCATTGACTACCTCATTGAAAGCGGCATCACCAATCCCGAACAGCTTGCAATAGCTGGCTGGTCATACGGAGGCTATATGTCCGCATGGGCGATCACACAGACGAATCGTTTTAAGGCTGCTGTTGTCGGCGCGGCGATGACGGATCTTGCAGTTGAGTACGGTACCGAGACTGCCGAGATTAATGCCTACGACACCTGGTATCTAGGGACGCCTTATGAGAATCAAGACGACTTCGTACGCATGTCGCCTATGACTCATATCAAAAATGCCGGCACACCTGCACTCATTCTAATTGGTGAAGAAGATGAAATCGATCCGATCGGTCAAAGCAGGCAGTTCCACCGAGGGCTGAAACGCTACGGTGTTGATACCGAACTCGTAACCTATCCGCGCGAGCCGCACGGGATAAAGGAGTATCACCATCGCATTGACCTGATGACTCGGGTTGTTGACTGGGTCGAAAAATACGTCAAGTAAGCTGGCCACTCGATATCACCTCACAGAAGCGTCTTATTGGGTATTTTCATCTCACTGATTTTGACCGATCCCGGACTACGACCCGAATGAGACATCGGTTCAACATCTTCTAGTTGACCTAGACTTGTCTAGACAGGTACAGTTCCGAATATAATTTAAGAAATTCAGGTGAGAACTGCGTACTTCGGCATTCACCTGTGCAGATTTGACGGCTTGACGAGGAATCGCAGTTCTATTCCATCGAAATTCAAGCACGTTTTTGTGTAATCAAATGGGGGTAAGACCATGAATTTGAAGAAAAATGCATTGCATCTCACGCTTGCAATTATGTGCGCTGGCGCTGGTGGTATGGCCATGGCGGCCGACGGCGACGACGGTTTGGCGGGCCTGGAGGAGGTTGTTGTTACCGGTTCGCGCATTAAGGGGTCGGAGTTGGACAGCGCCAGTCCGGTTACGATTATTGGCGCTGAAGCTATTTTTGATTCTGGAATTTCCAATGTTGAAGATCTTCTGCAGGAAATGACCGCTTCAGCAGGTCCCGCAGGCAACTCGACGAATGCTTATTGGACCAGTAACGGTTATGGAACGGCTCAAACCAATCTAAGAGGATTGGGTATTAACCGCACGCTGGTATTGTTGAACGGCCGCAGGATAGTGAACGGTGGTACGGGCGCCAATTCGTCAGTGGATCTCAACATGATCCCTACGGCACTGATCCAACGCATCGAAGTGCTTAAAGATGGCGCTTCCGCTGTGTACGGTGCAGATGCTGTAGCGGGTGTGGTCAACATCATTACGAAAAAGAACTTCAGTGGTGCGAAGCTGGATGTGAAATACGGTGCGACCACGCAGTCCGACGGCGAAAATACTGAGATAAATTTCACCTTCGGTGGTGACTACGACAGAGGCAATATTGCTGTCAATCTTAGCTATGTAGAGACCGGACTGGTACTGCAATCTGATCGTCATGCATGCCCGGTTTTCGAGGACGCCGGTGAACTGGTTTGCTTTGGAAGTTCGACCACCATTGGTGGGCGTGCTCACTTCCTTGATGGTACAGAAATTCAGTTCAATCAAGTTGAAGGTGGGGACGGAGATTTCTACGAGCCGTACAATAGCGCAGCTCACGGTTTTAACTGGTTTCCGTTCCTAAATGCCGTAAGCCCGACAGAGAGAATTAACGTCTCCGCTTTCGGCACGTATGAAATTTCGGATTCGCTAAATGTGTTTACGGAAATACTCTATGCCAATCGCCAGGGCGATCAGATCGTTACGCCGCGGAGAATTCGTACCACACCGGTCTCAGCTGCTTTTCCGCACAATCCAACCGGTCAGGATTTGTTTATAAAAAATCGTCGAATGGTTGAGATGGGAGCTCCATATTTCTTCCAGGAAACGGATACGGTGCGCATCGTGACGGGTCTCGAAGGGTCGTTCGGTGATGGTTTTAGCTGGGATGCGAGTGCTAACTATGGCCGCAATACTGGCCGCGACGGATGGACATTTGATATCGACCACGGGCGTGTTTCGGAAACCTTGGATGAAAGCATTTGTAGCACAGTGCCGGGTGCCGCAATTCCTTGCGGCGATTACTTTGGTGTCGGCGAACTAACGCCCGATTTGCTCGAGTACATCAAATATAGGCGCGAAGGTAGTGGCGGCAATCAAATGCTATCTATTGCTGCGAACCTGTACGGTAATGTGATGAGCCTGCCGGCAGGTGAAGTCGGATTCGCTTTGGGCGCAGAGGACCGCAGTGAAAAAGGCTGGCGCGACCCCGATTCAACCGTTTTGAAAAACGGCGGAGAGTCCGCAATAAGCGGCTCGGCGGACGTCACAGAAGTGTATGGCGAACTATCTATACCGCTGTTGTCCGATGCACCGATGGCGAAGAGTTTGGACCTTACTCTTGCTGCCCGATGGTCTGACTACAGTGCTTTCGGTTCCAATGCGACCTACAAACTGGGTGCAGTTTGGCAAGTTAATGACCAGCTAACCTTCAGATCTGTGGTCTCTACCGCCTTTCGCGTGCCGACTATTAGTGAACAGGAAGGCAGCACCAACCAGGAAAACCTGATAACGGTAGACCCCTGCGAAGGAGCAACGGGTGCGATAGCAACCAACTGTCTGGCTGACGGTGTACCCGGTAATTTCGTACAGAACGGTACTACTGTCCTGACAGGTGTTGGCGGAAATCCCGACGTAGAACCGGAAGATGCGGATACGGTGACGATTGGTATCGTTTTTCAACCTGCTTTCCTGGAAGGGTTTACGGCAACGATCGACTATTTCGACATTGACGTTACAAATGCGATAAATGCCGTCGATGGTAGCGATCAACTTCGCCTCTGCTATACAGACCCCTCAGTGTATGCGGAGTTCTGTAACTCATTTACGCGTGACGCTATCACCAACCAGGTGGTCTTCCTTAATAAACGTCCGGTTAACGCCGCCAACGAACAAGTTAGCGGCATCGATTACGCGTTTACCTATAATACGGAAATAGCTGGGTTCGACTCGTTGTTCTCGATACGTGCGACAAATTTGTTGACGCACGAGAACCAGGCAAACCCGGCCGCAGAAATCGAGATTCTGCGCGGCAAGATCACAGCAGATCGAGGCAGTTTTGCGAAATGGCGCATGAACATGAGTGCGAAAGTCTCTGCCGAAAAGTGGTCGGCGGGTTGGTCAGTCCGAATGATCGGCGAGGCGGACGATGAAAATGGTGGTGGCCCAATCGGCAGCTCGGTCGACAATATTTTCTACAATGATCTGCACTTTAACTACTTTGTTAGCGATCAATTAAAGCTGTCCCTCGGTGTCGACAATGCGTTCGACGAGAAGGCACCCTTTATCACTTCGTGGAATGACGCCAATACCGACGTATTCACTTACGATCTGATGGGTCAACGTTGGTTCATGCAAGCCAGCTACGAGTTCTAGTTGGGCCTACGTTTTGGCCGTGAATTTGCGCTGGCCAACGAGAGTCATTCGTTGGCCAGTGCTCTTACACGGCTCGCTCGATGGAATCTGCCGCACGCGATCTTTTCTTATTAGCCAACTCCGATCATCGTCGATGATTGCTGAGACGTGTATCCATGAAGGCAATAAAACTTTCTCGAAAAATCCATAAGTGGGCCGCTTTGGTTCTCGGAATACAGCTGTTCTTATGGGCACTGAGTGGATTCTATATGGTGGCGGTGCATATCGATATTATCCACGGCGACATGCTGGTCAAGAATGCCGAACAAAATGTCAGTCATGACGACCGCTTTGACGTGCCTCTTGAGCAATTAGCGAGTCTCTACCCTGATGCCCATAGCATTACACTGAAAGCAATGATGAACAGACCGGTGTACCAGGTAGCCGGAAAGGACACGATTCTTCTGGATGCCCGTGACGGGCAACAAATTTCTCCTCTTGATAAAGAGACCGCCACTGACGTCGCGATCTACCACTACGCAGGTAAGGGCGCGGTTCAAAACGTCCAACTGATAGAGAGCAACCCACCAACTGAGCTTCAAGCTCGGTCGTTACCGCTCTGGCGCGTGGATTTTGACGACGTCTGGAACAGCAGCTTTTACGTTGATCCTGACACCGGCGAGTTCACCACGAGGCGACATACCTTGTGGCGAGTTTTTGACTTTCTGTGGATGCTCCACGTCATGGACTACGATGAGCGTGAGGACATTAACAATTCGGTCCTGCAGGTATTCTCCGTCCTCGGAACGATTTTTGGTTTGAGCGGAGTTTGGCTGCTGTTTTACAGCTTCAACAGGAAGCGGGGGCAGGAAGCAGCCACATGATTTTCTTTCGCAAACTGCATAAATGGCTCACCCTCGTCATCGGTGCCCAGCTCATCGTTTGGCTACTGACAGGTACGATCATTAGCTTGATTGATCAGGACGAGGTCAGTGGTAACGTGACCCGAGTCGCGTCAAGTGGTGGCTCGTCCTTGTCCGCGTCAGAATTGTATTTTCCGGTATCGCGGCTCCCCCTTGCGGAGAGCACCATTCGCACAGTAACGCTTGGGTTGTTCTTGGGACAGCCGGTCTATCGAGTTGTGCAGGGCGACACCAGTGCGTTATTTGACGCACGGAGTGGCGAAAGACTAAATATCGACAGATCATTGGCCGAAGAGATTGCAAACGATAGCTATCGCGGCAACGGTCAGGTGGCCTCCAGCGAGCGGTTGGATTCTGGGTCAAATGAGGTTCGTGCTGTACTGGGCCCCGTCTGGCGCGTTGACTTTGAGGACGCTCTGGCAACTCGTGTCTATGTGTCCGCAGAAGATGGGCAGCTCCTGGCACACCGCAACAGTCGCTGGAAGGTTGTTGATTTTCTATTGATGCTGCATTTCATGGACTATGTGCGTGCCGATAGCTTTAACAATCCGCAGATCATCATAGTAGGTTTCGGCACACTCTGGATCGCCTTGTCTGGATTGCTTCTGGTTTTCTATAGCTTCTCTCGCAGCGATTTTCTTTGGTTACCCGGCATGAAGTCAGGCGGCCGGATGGTGAATAGCACGGTGGGTACAGACGGGCAATCTGAACACTCGTTGGATCTGGATAGCTCGTTGTCGTACTACGCGAGTTTGTCTCAATGCGGTATCAAACTGTCCTCGAATTGCGATGGTTCCGGTAGCTGTGGATTGTGCAAAGTTCGCTACGAAAGAGATGCACCCGATCATACGGCTGTAGATCGCGAGTGGATTGGTGCTGAGGAACTGGCCAATGGTCTGCGACTTGGCTGTCAACACAAACCCCGGGCGAATGATGCGGTTATCGTGCCCGACATTGCTTTTCAACAATCGGTGCGATGGGCAGAAGTGGTATCGAGCCGTTGGCTGACTCCGTTGCTCAAGGAAATACGAATAAGACCTGACGTATTTCTACGATTTATCTCGGGCGACTATCTGGAATTTCAGGTGCCGCACTATGAAATGAGTTTGGAGCAGCTCGCCGTCCCGGAGTCGTTCTCCGAAGTTTGGGATAAACTGTCGCTTCCCGATAGCTGGTCACAAGCTACGGCTAGTGGTGATTCCCGCACTTATTCGGTCGCGGTAGCCCCTAATCAGAGCGAGCCCCAAGAACTCGTGTTTAACGTCCGGTTCGCTCCGCCCCCTACAGGTAGCCAATTCCTCCCCGGCGTAGGCTCCAGTTATCTGTGTGGGTTGCAGGTGGGCGACCGGGTAGCGTTTCGTGGACCCGCTGGCGATTTTCGACTGATCGACAGCGATCGGGAAAAGGTTTTTATTGGGGGCGGCGCCGGTATGGCACCGCTAAAGTCGATGACACTTCACTTGTTGGAAAACCTGCGCTGGCACGGAAAACTACGGTTTTGGT
>RCNF010002636.1_pt1 | contig 16949 bp, 14 predicted proteins | sample 2041311 | NCBI WGS metagenome assembly RCNF01 (sample SAMN09708228, study PRJNA481090) | Marine sediment metagenome, whole genome shotgun sequencing project. | biome: marine sediment; feature: ocean; material: sediment; isolation source: Sewage treatment plant 2 marine sediment (STP2) ... | reverse complement strand
TCACGAGTTGCCAATATTTGCAGGCCTGCTTATGGGTTACTTATCGACTTGTGAATTTAAACGTCAGCAAAAAGGTATTCAAATAACAAGACAACAGGGCTCGTTATATTTTCATGCCTCACAAAGTTGCAGCTATGCCCTACCCGTCTATCCGGGTGATGCCTTTCATTTAACTGCACTCACATTATCTCAATTAGAAAAATCTGCATTTGGAGTTGATCGCACATTAATGCTGGCTAGTCTTCGTGCCTCGATGAGTTTATATAAAACGAACAGTTAGTTTTGAAGTTTAGGTGTGACGCCACGAATAAAAGTGGGCATTCACCTCCTCTTTTGATAATACTATATCAAGAATGTTCTGATACATCTTTTCATTCCTACTGACATCCCCCTGATTTACTCGACACGTAAGTCCCAATAATTCATTTCATCAACACGCTTTAACTGCCTACTAATAATTCAGTATTAATCACATATAAACCACCTCGCCACCAGAACTGTTCAAAGAGCCCCAAAAAGGGACGCGCTAGACAACAGTATTTGTCTGTACCTGCGTTAAAGTTCCAATTGGAAAAATGGTCTATTCATATGATTGGAGCTCGCATGCGTTCGATTTTAATTACTTCTTTATTATTACTAACAACACAAGGTATTCAGGCTCAGGATGTAGCGACTGAGCGATGGTTAGACCGTAAAGCAGAAGGTTATTTCTGGTACAAAGATATGTTTGAGCCTGAAAAAGAAGAGCCTAAAAAAGAGGAACCACCAAAAACTATTGTATCAGCACCTGCCCCGGCAACTCCGACTGGCCCTGCACCACTGTCCTCAGCCTGGATACGTGAAAATATGCAAAATTATCTGGATAACGCGATAGACAATCCAACACCTGAAAATATATCGGCATACCTTCTGATACAAAAATACGCCATGGATAAATCATTTGCCTACATGGACGCAACAGAAGCCGCGACTCTGGGTAATCCACTATTGGATGAAATTAATAAACGACCTTCTGCTAATTTTGCAAAGAAAGAGCTTGATCGATCTGCAACCGCAACGCGAAAAGACGTCATAGAAAAAATCAGTAGTAACGCAGGTCTGTTTGTTTTTATGGATGGCTCATCAGCTTCTTCCGCCCAGGCAAATATTATCGACATGCTAAAGCGTAATTACGCTTTTGATATTATTACTATCGCTACAGGTCCTCTTGCTCCAGATAACTCATCGCAAAATGTTCGCCCAGACAACGGTCACGTTGAACAATTACAAGTGACCAGTTTCCCGGCTATTGTGATGCTACGATCTGACGGTATGTATGATCATATAAGCCAGGCCCCTGTCAGCTACAGCGATCTACAAAAACGTATTTTAGTTGGTGCAAAGCGTTTAGGCGTTATCACAAAAGAAGAGTTTGATAGCACACGCTCTATTAGGAATATCGAACTTTATTCACCAGCGAATACACTTGCCAGTTCACACGCTTCGGACCAATTACCTATTCCTGCAAAAGATATAGTTAACGCCTTTAATGGAGGTACATCCAAATGATTAAACAACTATTTTACAAACCATTATTTGTACTCGCACTCGCCGTCTATGTAAACACAGCAACTGCAGCTGGGATGAATACGCAAATGGACAGTATCTTTACTGAAATGTCTAACTACACCGCACCCGGTCGTTACGAAACTGAATCCAGAGGCGTGTACTCCGGCGGTCACTATGTGATGAAGTCACGCATATTCAATGAAAACCTGGTGAACTTCCAGGCCCCCAGTGCTTCAGGTGGCTGTGGTGGCATCGATGTTTTTGGTGGCTCATTCTCATTTGTAAATTCAGACCAGATCGTACAACTTATGCGCTCTGTCGCTTCCAACGCTCAAGGCTATGCCTTCCAGCTTGCCATGGACAATATGTGCCCTGACTGTATGAAGTGGATGAATGAGCTACAGGCTAAAATTCAACAGTTAAATGATAATTTATCCAATTCATGTCAGTTAGCACAAGGGCTTGTAAATTCAACCGGTACCGCAATGGGAATGTCTACTCAACATATGACAGATATTACTTTGGGTAGTATCGCTTCTGGTGTTGGTGAAGACTTTGCTGATCTGACTGAACATATAGCAAGTGCTGACACTGCTGTTACTCAATTAAAAGCAGCTGACCCTGCAGCGGTTGAAGCTGAAACAGGTGCTATTGCTTATAAAGCATTAAAAGCAAGCAACATAGACACGGCCATTGTCGGCGGTGATGAAGAACTTTTGGAAACCATTATCTCATTAACCGGTACTGTTGTTGTTGGTGATGTGGTTGCCGCGCCTGACGGTGGTGAAACACTTCAAGTAACCGATTTAATCGGTGGAAAAATATCTCTACGTGATCTGGTTAAAGGAAAAGTTAATGCTGAAATTTATAATTGTGGTGCAACAACCGTACCTGATATTTGCCGAATTACACCTGCCAATATTAAAGTTATAGCCTTAGAAGGTATGAGTGAGCGCATACTGGAAGCATTCACCGATCCAGGTGGTGTTATCGATCGCTTAAGAACAGGTGATTACTCAGCACAACCTACGGATGCTCAGAAGAACGTCATGGCTGCTATGCCAAGTTCAATTGGTTCTAAGATATTTGAGTTAGGACCAATATCACCCGATGCAGCCGAAGAATTTCTAAATCAAACTGTTGATGCAGTTTCACTTCAAATAGTTAAAAAACTAGTTGATGACACTTTCCGTGTTACATACAGCGCACTTGGGGCGTATGAAGAAACTTATATCAAAAAGAATGAGGAAATCCTGGAAAAACAGGAAAAAGTTATCAATATTGAATACCAATCTTTGTTAGTAGAATTTGGTTCGACTAAACAAATTGAAGAATATTATAACGTTTTACTAGAAGGCATAAATAAACCCTACTATGGCCAGAATGGTCGTAGTTAAATAAAAAGGTATTTAAACTATGGAATTCACAATTTATTCAATCGGTGATTCTCTGTTCCTTGAACAGATATTAATTGCCTTAGCTATGATTGCTGGTATACCAGATTTTGAAGACATGATCAAAATTGGATTATTGATTGGCACTTTTTCTGCAGTATTCAGTGCGATTGCCAAGGGTGGCCGTGAAATTCAGTTCCAGCATGTTCTTTTAGGTTTCCTTATCTATGCAACGATGTTCGTCCCTACTGCGCGGGTTCTAATAGAAGATACCTATTCAGGTGCTGTGCGTGTAGTTGATAATGTTCCAATGGGCGCTGCGGCAGCCGGAGGTATTATTTCACTTGTCGGTTACAAGGTTACTGAACTTTTTGAAGTCGCATACGGCCCTGTTGTTCCCAAGGTAACTGAAACACAATTTGCAGAATCCCTGAAAGTCTTAAATGATATGCGTAAGAAATCAACGGATCCTGCTATATGGCAAGGCATCAATGTTGATAATGGCGGTGGATCTGTTGATATTCGTCGTAGTTATGCCAACTATGTAAAAGATTGTACTTTAAAGAAAATTGATCTTGGCGTAATGAGTGTTGATGATCTGTTTAAGAGTGATTATCAAGTCGCTCTTGAATTCAACAGCCAACTATTTACAACACGACTCTTTTTACTACCAGGCGATCCTGCTGGTATAAGTAGAACATGTGCGGATGGATGGGGCGACTTACAGGCTTTATCATTTAACGGGAGTGAACTAAGTGATGCGTTAATTGCTTCTTTAGGATTTGATTTAAACCAACTTGCTGCCGGTGAAACGATGCAAGGAAAAATCACAACGGCATCGGACGCTTTATTGAATTCAGCTATTACTTCCAATAATTACATTAAAATAGCTGTATTAGAACCTATTCTCGCTAATGCCGCATCTGGAAAATACAATGATCTAAATGACACCGCAGGTGCGACAATGATCAACCAGGCTATACAACAAAGAAATACCGAATGGGCTGCTGAACAAACATTATTTATGACCATTGTTCGTCCTATGCTCGCTTTCTTTGAAGCATTTATATATGCAATTGCTCCGATCATGGCATTTGTCATTGTGTTAGGAGAAAGAGGTGTTCAACTGGCTGGAAAATACTTTTCTATGCTTATTTGGATTCAATTATGGATGCCACTTCTTGCTATCGTTAATCTTTATATACACACCGCTGCACGCTCAAAGTTTGAAACATACACAAACATAGCTACCCATAATTGGGATTCGTTTTACGCCATAGATGCTATAGCGGATGTTTCACAACATTGGGTCGCAACAGGTGGCCTACTTGCCGCGTCAACACCGGCTATTGCTCTAATGTTGATATACGGTTCAGCTGTTACCGCAACGCACCTTGCAGGTCGTCTTAAAGGCGGTGATTATATTAATGAAAAGATTAATGCTCCCGATGTAGTTTCATCTCAACCTATGCATCAAATGGCATCACAATATTCCGGTAATATGACATCAGGCTTAATGCAAACAGGCGCTGAGAGTTCAATTGGTACAGCTTCGATTGGTGCAACCTTTTCTAATTCTACACAATCAGCACATGGTTTGGTGAATTCAGAAAGCGATCAATTTAATACTACTTTAGCTCATTCATTCAGTGCCGATCAATCCGCAGACGCGATGCATTCCAAAATGGCTTCCATGGGCGCAATGGTTAGCTCAGGTCAAACAGCTACTTCGCAATATGCATCCGATCATGCGAAAAAATTTGTACAACAGCATAGTGAAGCTCGTGGCCATGATGAAGCCTTTACCGGTGCTGCCGCCATGTCAGCTCATATGGGCGCAAGCTTCGATGTTAATAAGGCGGCTGGCGTATTAGCTGAAAAAACAGGTGTTGCACGATCTGCTATTAAAGGTTTCTTACAAGAAGCCGGTGTCATGCAACCACCTGGCACAGGTATGGCTACTGTTAATGACAGCGAAAAAAGTAAAGGTTTTAATATTAATGCTGGCGCACAGATTAGTGGTAGCTCTACATCATCCACTACTGATCGCACTGGCGAAACATCCACAAATACTTCAAATAATGCTTCTGGATTTAGATTCGACAAAGGTGAGCGTCAAGCCTTTAATAAAGAACTCAGTTCTACAATTGATAGCAAAAACGGTGAAAGCTTCAAAAATTCATGGGGCAGCTCTGATTCAAGTGAAGTTAGAAAAGCATCTTCTGAATTAGTAAGTGCTGATCGCTCATATCGAGAATCACAATCGTTAATGAACACTATGGGAAGTCTTTCCAGCATGAAGATGCATGAAGTGGGTGCACTGGCTGCCGGACGTAATCAAGGAGATTTCAATGGCGACAAGTCTGCTGAAAAAATGCTTGATAATTCCTGGTCATCTCAGCCTGAGTCTGTCAAACAACATGCTAATGATTTACAAAATAGATATCAAAGGTTTGGCATGAGTTCTGATGTGGCAAAAAATACTGCTCGCTTAAGTGCCCTTACTGATCAAAATAATTTTATAGGCAATGAAGCGGCTCAAGCTAATGCCACACAATTAGCAGCGCGTGTTATACAGCAAGCAACAGGACATGGCGGAGAAAACATTGACTATAATGCTTCACAAAACTCAAGTCTCAATGCTCCTGAAACACAGCCCAATGACATAAGAGGTCAAGCGGCCAACCTCAGTGGACCTGATATGCGTGGACAAGATGCTATCAAACAAAATGTAACCAAACCGAATACATCAGTTGTTGGCGATCAGAGTCAGCTTAACGAAGACGTTGTCAGAAACAATGCAGATAGTAATAGAGAAAACTTAATAAGTAGTGGTAATACTGCAGAAACACAAGCAAGCGCCCAGGCAATTAATGATGCAAAATCTGGTATTGTTAATAATGCCACTGAGATGGGTTTAGGTGTACAAGCTGTCAGTGCTTTAACTAATGGTGCTGACTGGGCTAGTAGACGTATTGACCAGATCGGCGGTGGTACAGGTGCTTTCATAAATGAATCCAGTAATCAAATGGGAGATGCATTTGAAAGCTATAAAAACATGACACCAGAACAACAGCAACAATTCCAACAAGGACTCCAAGATCAGGATGCGGCACTGTTCGACCAACTAGGTGCTGCAGGTCTTCCCGTTAAAGGCGCACAAATGCTTGGCAACCAGATTATCGGTGCAGCTGTATCAGGCTACGAAGCATTCCATGGAAATGAAAACTTCTCTCAAGCCACACAGAATATGTCATGGCAAGAGAAAGGCGCTTTCTGGGCTGCTGCCTCTGGGGAAGCAGCCAGTCAAGGTGGTACAGCTATGCAACAATTCATGACAGAGCATGGACAACAGTTCAAATCCGATATGCAGGAATATGGCATGGAGGCATATAATCTGACACCTGAACAAGCTGCCGTATATGCTGAATCTTATGATACAAATCCAGCTGCAATGCGAACCGCTGTTAACAATCTTGAAAAACCTTTTGCAGTTCGTGATGAACAAGGTAATTCCCAATGGGAAGATGCAAACAATCGCTGGGAGTTAACACCTGAAGATCGTAAAGTTACAAATGCAATGGTAAATACATTAACAGAGGCTGGTGATGCTGGAAGTCACGCTGGTTCATATATGGGATCAATACAAGCGTATAACGTTGCAAATCAGCGTGTGACACCCAGTAATTGATCGACATAAAAATGATACACCATTAAAGGTGTATCATTTTTATGTGAACATATTAATTAGTCAATTTTTGACCACCACCATTGAATATAATATTTATCACTTACTGTATGACCTGATGGAATAACAACATAGTCGTTGTTATGTTTTTCTACTTTCACTCTAAACTTATGTTTGCACCCGGTACAGCCATCACTATCAATCTGGTAATCAACGTACGGGCCAGATGAACTTAATATTACAAAATGATCAAATGGAATATTATCTAGTTCGGTGAAATGTGGTTTAATCTTTGCATCAGTCAAAAATCTTGGTGAAATAAATTCAAGCTTTTCAAGCGGATGTTCATGTTCATTTGATTTTGTCATCTGATGTAAAAATAGGGAAACAAATTGCTCTGTTTCCCTATCGGCATAGACTACACCACTCTGAAAAATCAGCATGGATGTTAATAATAATATTTTCATTGTTATCCCTATCTAAGGGAAAAACCCCCGTGTAAATGCTTTCTGTGTAACATTCGGTTGACCAGGAGTCCAGTAATCATGGTCATCATATAGTTTAGCATTGTCATCAAATGATTTACTGTTAGATGACTTGGTATATTGAGCATCTTCTGTTAGCACACTGAACAGGTTATAAATAAAGATCAATAACAAAAAGACAGTGACCACAGCCATAATAACCATGCCAGCTTTAATTCCAAAGATAAAGCCAAGCACTGTAAAAGCCAACATTAACTTTAAGCCAATTTAAATACGGCCATTGCCAACCTGGGTAATGCTAATAATAACTTTAAAAATACCATGATGTCACTCCCACGACAAAAAAAATCAAACCTATTAACTATAAATATACTCTCATCTAAATTTATGCAACTCAGTTAATCAGCTGAGTTTATCCATACATACAGAGTGTTTATTATTAGAAAGTTGCAAAGGAACAATAACAAATACTGAATTAAAACAATGTATTACTGCATATAAACCAAGAATTATTTTTTCACCATGATGTCATGTTGTAGAAATGTTCTAACGGTACATTTCCAAGTCATTGATTAATAACATTATTTTATAAGTTTTCCCTTTTAAAAATAAATTTAATAGGTACAATATCCCTAACTCGATTCTTAACTTAAATCATTTCTTGATCACAAAAAAATCTTATAAAAAATGGTAGGTAAATACAATGGAAAACGAAATCGCAGCAACTGAAGAAATCAAAGTTCATACGATGGGCCTGCCAACTATTACTGATGATATTTTTGATTCACAATTTATATACTGGCAATCGATTCAGAATCACATGAGAATCGGTGGGTTCGATGCAGTAAGAAATCGATATCCAGGTATCAGCCAACGACTCGCAGAAAAGATTGAAAAGGCTGACTATAGATCCCTCAAATGTTTATGCCGAGGGATTACCAATACTTTAAAACCCGCCGTTCCTGAAAGTACACTTATTGCGATTCTAAAAAATGATCCCGATAAGCTAACGATAATGGCACTACAGGCGCTTAATAGCCTTAACTAGTTCAATGTTGTAAATAAATGTTAGCGGTACAAGGAAAAATCCCTAGGACCCCCCTTATAGGAACAATCAACCTACTAAGTAGGTATATTATATAATGCTTATATATCGTAAAGTTCAAAAAAAATGGAGCTGTAAATTGTAATTTAAAATGAGAATGACAAATGAAACATATACTTGGGATAATGTGCCTGCTGGCGCCATTGTCTTATACATACGGCGAAGTTATCGGTGAAGACTCAACCGAATTTTTTGATCTAGGTGAAGACTTTACTGTTATTACTCCCAGTAAAATGTCCCAATCCTTACACGATACGCCTTCTGCTGTTTCTGTCATCACTCATACCACAATCGAACAATTAGGCATCAGATCTGTACCGGAAGCACTTCGATTAGTCCCTGGCATGATCGTCACTCAACGTGCCGGAAGTTACCGAATTAATTATCACGGTAATAATCGAACACCCAGACGTATGCAAGTACTTATTGATGGCATGTCTATTTTCCGAGTCGGGTTTGCTATAGTTAACTGGGAAAATTTACCTGTGCATATTAATGATATTGAACGTATCGAAGTCACCCGAGGACCTGGCGGCTCTACATACGGTACTAATTCATTTTCGGCTGTCGTAAATATCATTACTAAACATCCTGAAGATTACCAGGGCAATAACATTAATTTGTATGCTGGTGATATCGAAACACGCGAATTATCACTAAAGCATGCCGGTGAAATAGGCGATACTAAATATTGGATGACACTGGATACAAAACAAGATTCTGGTTTTGATACAGATGACACGGGTGCAGAAATACGTGACGATACAGAGCAAGATCGTTTCTCCTTCCGTGCAAGCACCAATCTAACCAATAAAACAACACTTGATTATGCGGGTGGCGCAATAGACAGCCTTCTTCAAACTGAAAATATTGAAGCAGGTCAACAAACACCCGGCGATAACTTTGTTAATGATTATTTCATAAGGTTGAACATCAACCACAGAATAAATGATCGTCATGACATCAGTATTAATTTGGATCATGTTGAAAGTAACCATAAACAGGAATGGTTAAGTTGCTATCCTGGTATTATGTGGACAGATGAACTTAGAGCCATGTACACCGCAAATCCCGCCTATGCTGCGACACTTCTTGCCGGCAGCATACCTTCAGGCGGAACGGCTGAAGATGATGCATTGGCTTTAGCAGTTTTAACAACTGCTGCTTCTATGGGAGATACCGCAACTAATCCTGCTTGTGGAACAATCAATCAGGACTTTAGAGATAGAAAAAGAAACCTGGAAATAATTGATCGCTTAGTGCTTTCTGATTCAGTAAGGATGACAAACGGTATAGGTGTAACCCTCGTTAAGTTTGAGAGCAAAACCTATATGAATGGATCGGTAGAGAATCAACGTTTTTTTCTATATAACAATACTGAATATTCTCATTCAGATAGCATAACAGTAAACCTCGGTCTACTTGCTGAAACCGAAAACAATTATCAAGATGACAGAATCTATTACAGTCCTCGCCTATCCGTTAATTACCATGTAAATAAAACCAACACGTTTAGGTTTGGCGTTTCTAAAGGATATAGAACTCCCGACTTAGTCGAAAGAGAAAGAGACTGGGCTTATACCGGTGTTAATATGACACCTCAAATTGGATCATCACCCGATTCTATTTTCTACATAACCAGATCTTCAGTAACAAACCTTGTTCCAGAAGAAATCATATCTAAAGAAATTGGCTTTTACAGTAACAATGTAAAAGATGGCTGGTTCATCGATGTGAGATTATTTCAGGAAAAATTAACCAAGTTGATTTCAGACCCTATTAGCCTTTTTGTTGATCAACTAAGCAATGATGATGAACTAACACTTGAAGGACTTGAATTCCAGTTTGATTTCCAGTTGCTATCAAATACAAAAGCCAGCCTTGCCTATGCATACACTGATAGTGAAACTACTTCGACGTTTGAAGAAGCTCTTTACTCAGAACATACGGGGTATGCATCACTGACAACATTTTTAAACAATACCGATAATGTCAGTCTGACTTACTATGCAATGAGTGCCTCAGCAGGAGCTCCATTTTATAGAATAGATTTGAATTATAATGTCAGCCTATACGAGAGCAGTAAAACTCGGGCCATAGCTACATTTACCCTCAGACACTTAAATGATGATTTGCAGTTCACTACACCTGGCAATGCTGTAGTAGAGTTAAACTACAACGATCAAAATCACTTTTTTGGCGGCCTGAAAGTTATGTTCTGATAATTCATTATATGCCCTCCTCCTTAATATAAGGAATGGGGGCTATCTGCCATCTGGCACAATTAATCATGAATACACTACTTCAATTACCTTTTAATACTCAGATTCTGGGTGCCTTATTTTGTATGACGATGCTTCTGGCATGGTCAAGTAAAAGTATTACTTTTAAAGAATACAAGATACCACTATGGTCACTTATCTACGTCCCTACCCTCTCGGTTGCGTATGTTTTTGAATCCATAAATATGATTGGCCTGTTATGGATATTGATACTCGCCATAACCTGTACTGTTCATACAAAAAAGTACTACCCGATAATTAGCTATAGCGTATTACTAATATTGCCCTTTTTACTGGCTACGCACAGTCTACCAGGATTTAATAATGTACTGCTTTTTAAAGATGCTGAAATATCAAAAGACGCGATAAGCTACTCTCGTTTTTTAAACATTGATAAAATCAGTGCCGGCTTATTTTTATTCTGGTTTTTATTCACAAACGACCAGAGACAGGTATTTAAACGATCAATTATTAAACTGGCTTTGCCTGTTGCCATAGTAACTATTGTTGTCACTCTCGCGCTCGCTAATATTTCACTCATACACATCGATATAAAGCTTTCTCAGTACCTACTACTGTTTGTTATATCAAATGTATTATTAACATGTATGACTGAGGAGGCTTACTTTAGAGGTGTGATACAAAACAAATTACAGCTAAAGAATACTTACCTGGCAATCATAGTAAGTGCCGTACTTTTTGGATTAGCACATTTTGGTGCAGGTAGATTGGATTATGTATTGATTTCAATGGTGGCAGGCTTGGGGTATGCAACGGTCTATCACAGGACAGGATCGATAAGTGCCAGTATTTTAACGCATGCCACCCTCAACATTATTCACTTCGTTTTCTTTACTTATCCTTTTGCGCACTAAGATAATCGCTGATACTAAACTGTTTAACATCAGTATTAAGCACATATTCTTTTAATGTATTAGGTAAGAAACGTGCAGGTATTGTTTTATTTATACCCATGCAGTTCAATTCGTCAACGACTGAATCATCCAGTAATTCATCAGAAACTGCTGGAATTATCCGACCATGATATTCCAAATTAATAAGTGCCTTACATAGCTCTAACATCGATTGTTGTTTCTTAGTGGAATCCACAATTATCACATCATTATTAATCAATGAATTAATATCTTTAAATGCATCTTTTGATTTGTAATAGGTAACATTGAGATTCAGCTGCCTGAATAATTCAATATTATCTCTAACCGATGCATTGCCATCTACGATCGCCACGGACCTTGACTTTGAACCATGCTCAATCACTAGATCATCTGAGTTATTAGAGAATCTGCAATCAATAATAACACTGTAATTATTACCTCGTCCATAGACCGGATTAAATGTAAATGATAAATTTGGTAATCCTGATAAGTATTTTATTTTCTTTAAATCTTCAATAACAAAATAATTAGAGCTGATACTAGATGTTTTATTATTCAGATACTCATTTAGTTTAATAACTTCGTCTCTTGGCATACCCTGACAAGTATCATCGATATTCACCATAACAGTAACATAATCCTTACTTTTCAAGCAGGTCTTTGCACTTACATATAATTGTATTTCGCTATTCTTTGATACATGAGTAGCGACATCAATAACACTACATATCAATGTTTCAAAATGTTTTTCATCTAGTGCAATGTAGGCATCACAAAGTTCAGGGTTTAAGATCTTCCCACAAAGAACATTACTATTATGGCTAGTAACTGTATTAACCAATGATTCACAAAAGTCAGCAATAATAATAATATTAACATCTGAATCGATGATGGGCTGATCAAGTAGTACTTTAGTATTAATCACTGCCTCATGGGTGGATTCCAGATAACTCATTAAGTACTTAATATCTTGTTTAAGATCTGTATTGGAATTAAGACTGGCAATAGTTGCGATTTTTTCCCTGGCGATTTCTAGACCTTTATCTATACCTCTTACCAATTCAGACAGTATCTCTATACGATCAATATTGGCAGCATCCACACTACTTAAAGTTGCTTTAACTTCATTTTTTAAATCCTGATTTTCACGTCTTGTATCTTTTAATTGAGTATTTAATGTATTTATTACATCAGATACCTCCGGATCAAGTAACTTCACATCATTTGAGATGAATTTATCTGCAGCCATATCACCAAGCGATTTCATAAGAATCTGATGTGGTGTGAAATATTGCTTTCTGATTCTATATAAAACGACTCCCCCGCCCAAGCCTGTGATTAATAAAATCACAATAACCATATATATTATTTCGTCTGTTGATTTTTGTATGTAAGAGGCATTATTTCGAATAATAAGATATCCTCCTACCGACTTATTTTCAATGGGATCTATAATCGTATCCATATTAAAAATGTCATCTCCTTCATTTGGAACGTGCACATAAATTGGTATACGAATGGCAGAGATGGATACATCTGGTTCTTTGGGTGATGAAATTACAATTCTATTCTTGGAGTCTATTAATTCAATAGAATGTATATGATCCGCATTACTAGCTACAATATTGTCAGATTTATTTTGTAACTGCTCATAGCCACCAAGTGTCAATGCATATCTAGCGTCTTCAACCAGGACCGACTTCAATGTAGTGTTATAACTCTTTTCATGATCCAGCTTATCCACACTCAATGTATAGGTTAAATATGCAACAAAGCTCAATGTCATAAAGAGCATTGGTCCAAATACACTAATAAAAAACCCGAAACGTAATTTAGAGATATGACTCATCGTGAGTACCTCGTCAATATTGCATCAAGCACATCGTCTTTATCATCTATCGGTATATTGAGAGATCTAGCTATCTTATTATTGATTGCAATATCTACTTCTTTTGCGTACTGGGGCTCTGGAAGAATATTATTACGTGAAAATTTAGAAACATCACTTAATAACTGCTGATAGATGAAATCATTTTTAGCATACACCGCTGCAAATGCGCCGGCCTTTACCAGGGATTCCGAAAAACCAATTGCTACTTTATTCTGGCGATATAAGGAACGAACCGTTGCTGTAAAACTATCTCGATTCCAGATATTAGAATCAGGAAATATAATAAGTGCTTTAACATTATCTAACCGGCTAAGTGGCCTACTAATCTCACCAGCTTTAGCCTTAAACAGTTTTACATTTAAAGCAGACTTTTCTAAAAATGATGTTCGGCCTGAATAGAACATGGCTGTTCGAGATTCGCCAAAAAAATGCTCACTTAATAATAAAAGTAACTTAGGGTCAGGATCTGAATAGATAACCGTCATTCTTCGATCTGGATATTGACTGGAAAGCTCCATAAATAAGGCGGTAGAGATGCCTATTGAAAATATTGGTCGTGAATCTTCTTTTTGTTCCAGGGCCGCTTTTAACGCCTGATTTCCTATTGTAATCACACAGGCACAGTCCAACTTAGAGATTGAATCTTCAATCTCTAAAGGGAGTTTATCCTTGGAATTACCATACTCAATAGATGGCTGAGACACTACTGCTGATACCGGAATTGCCACGGACAAGCAGCCTACAATCAGTACAACTAACAGGCAGAGGGGATGCATTCGTCCTAACATGCTGATTATATTAAACTAATTTAGTAATTAGTCAATATAAAACCACCCCTTACATGCAAAATAAGTAACATAATCTTACATATCATGTATTATTTATAATATTTATTTGCATAATATGAACGAAAATTATATATTAAATGCACCAATACGAACAAAATACATGCAAATAAAAGACAATAATTCGACAAAAAGCAGTAAAATCAAAACGATGGCTGGTTTTTCAAAGCGTTTTGTCTGGCTTCTTGATAAAGCGAACTTCCCACTAAGAGGACGTAATACGCGTGGCGAAGAAGTATTTGGTATTCGAGCACATACGTTCGGGCAAATGTGTCAGGCCGATATCATTCGGTCTTTCCCAGAAACGATTGAGATCTGCAAGGTACTGCTTAAAGACATCCCAGGTGATTATGATCCCATCTCTGTAACTTCATGGCTATTTGCAGGTGAGTCTGCACCCAATCCATTTAAAAACTCCAGAGAAGAACACCAATTGTTCTATGAAGTCTATGCGTTGATCAAAAAACTCGCTGAAAGTAAAAACATGTCTGTTTTACCTTCCACCATCAGCAAAGTTACCGAATCTGTATGTCAGTACATTGAACAATCTGGCTTAGACCAGGATATTGATCCCGCACAACACGAAGATGTTTTAGAAATTATTAACTCTCAATTAGTACTGATTAAAAGCGGAATAACCGCCTGAACAACAAAATAATTAAATAAATAATAAATGAAAATGGACTTTAACATGGGAATACACATCACAAGAATTGCACCAGCAATTCAATCAACTGCAGGATCTGCCATTTAATTGGTACTCAGTAGATGGCTAACATGAACACTAAAATTACCTCTAAGCTGAAACTTGCTGCTCAATCAATTTTGATTGTGGCATCACTCATTTCCACAAACGTATCAAGCGCGAATACACCTGATAGTTTCACTTTGGACGGTAGTTTATTTGAAACAGTGGGAAACAAATACAATATTGACCCACTACTACTCTATTCAATCGCCATTGCAGAATCCGCAACGGGCGTAGGAAATGGAAACATTGGTCCAACACCTTTGGTCTTACGATCAAAAGATGGCCCAGTATTTTTCAAGGATAAGAAAACAGCTGAAATTGAGCTAACCAAGATACTACAAACAACAAATCTGGTTGATGTTGGCTTAATGCAGATAAATCTACACTATCATCCACAAGAGAATCCTCTGGATCTTTTAGACCCCTACCATAACCTGAGTGAAGCAGCTCGTTACTTAAAGACAACTCTGGCATCAACAACAGATCCTGTCTTGGGTGTCGGTCGCTATCATTCATGGGATAACAATAAAGCTAATTGGTATGGGCATCGTATATGGACGATTTATCGAAATTTAATCAGCTTATTGAGTGAAACATAAATCATCGAGAACAGAAAATGAGTAATGACGATTCTATAAATAATGAAATAATAAACACGGCACAACAAATAGGCCTGCCTAATATCGTAGATGATATATTTGATTCACAGTTTATATACTGGCAATCAATTCAAACTCATATGCGTACTGGCGGTTATGAAACAGTTAAGTTACGCTTTCCAGACATCAGTAAAGAGTTAGCTCAAGAAATTTCCAATTCTGATTATCGTTCTTTAAAACGCTTATGCCAGGGCATTATCAGCACACTAAAACCATCTGTACCTGATATGACATTGATTGAGTTATTAAATGAAAATGAAGATACAAATGCAAAATTAGCACTACAGACTATAGGAGTGAGGGAACATGCCTAAGGAAACAACTCGCCAATCGGCAAGATCACCACAAGAAACGCTTTGGATACACTTATTGCTGCATGTGGGTTTTTCTAAATCGTTACTATCACAAGCACCTATTAGAAATAATAGTAGTGTATTTGGACGTAGATCAATCAATCGAGCGGCAGATTTGATTAAAGAGACTCGCTTGGCATTTCAGGAATCAGGTTGGCCTAACCGACCTTCAAATCTTGAACCGGGCAAGTCGGTAAATTCATTACGCTCACTGACCGAGTATTCAATTCTGGCTGGTGTCATGTATTACCTTTATGGTGAGCGTGTATACGATGAATTAACGATATCGGAAATTGTTTCAGCTTATGAGCTGTACACAAACATCAGATCCATTGGCAACAAAGACAAGCAGATCTCACCAGATACGGCTTACTACATGGCTCGTGAATTAGTTGAACACAAAGTATTAATACCGTACTGCCCTGATTGCAATATTCGTTATTATTCTGCTGCTGAACAACACATCAAGAATGCCTGCCCATTTTGCCGTAAAGTTGGCAAAGGCGATTTTGATGATATTGAGTGGTAATCGATAGAAATAAATAAAAGAATAAGAATTACTCATGAACAAGGATGTTCTCAGTTTTTGCTATCAGGAATAACATCTTTTAATCCGGCTCTGCCATCATCAGTCACCATCGATTCGGCATTACTATCTTAACAATATTCGCACATCGACATTATACATCTTTGATTTGTGTAATAGGGTTATGGCTAAATGAACTCAAATCTTTATTCCTTCATTCATTTCATTACCTCTACCTGAAAACTTTCCCATAAAACCCGTGTTTTTATGGGATTCTTTTTCTGGCCGCAGATGCTACTTCGCTGAGTATGCTTGAGAGTCTGTTGTTAGAACTGCAGACCTTCGTGTAAGTTATCTGAAGGAGAAAAAACGCCACCCTTGCCGGACTGTCGTGGTTTGACTTGAGTTAGAAAGGCTGTTTATACTTTCTATACTTCATTACCCAATCACATCATCACGTAGGTGTACCCATGTTTATTGATACAACCCAGCGCCAGAGGTTTGGCGTAACGGCGATAATCCCCAC
>RCNF010003042.1_pt1 | contig 16972 bp, 19 predicted proteins | sample 2041311 | NCBI WGS metagenome assembly RCNF01 (sample SAMN09708228, study PRJNA481090) | Marine sediment metagenome, whole genome shotgun sequencing project. | biome: marine sediment; feature: ocean; material: sediment; isolation source: Sewage treatment plant 2 marine sediment (STP2) ... | reverse complement strand
GTTCGATACCCTCTTCACGCGACTCTTTAACCTCTACAGCATCAGCAAGAAAATGATCAAAGTCTTCCATCGCAGCGACAGTGACCTGCACCGTACCAAACTCAAGTTTCTGTTTACGCGCCAGGCTGCGGGCGATATCCATGGCTACATTTCCGCCACCGATGACTACAACACGCTTCGGAATATCAAATGCCTCATTGTTTGTGATACTGCGCAGCAAAGCCACCGAACGGATAACCTGTAGATGGTCGCTGCCCGGTATACGTGTAGAACGTCCCTGCTGCAGGCCGATTGCCACCACCACGGTATCATAATCCCGCTCCAGATCAGCCATACTGATGTCATGACCAATACGGGTGTTATATTCGATAGCAACCCCAACTGAGGTGATGACCTCAACGTCTGCATCCAGGCGGTCATAGGGCAGACGGTATTCGGGAATGCCGTATCGTGTCATGCCACCGGGTTTATCCAGTGCTTCAAATACTTTAACTTCATGGCCTTTCAAAGCCAGATCATAAGCAGCCGTTAGCCCCGCCGGACCGGCACCGATAATGGCTATCTTCTTACCACTGATGTAATCAACTTTTGCTTCGGCAGCAATTTCTTTCACCCGCTCATCAGATACTGAATCCATGGCATAACGCTTGAGCCACTGAATTGCCACCGGTTCGCCACGACGGCCAATCGAACAGGCGTCTTCACAGCGATGGGTACATACCCTGCCGCAAACATGGGCAAAAGGATTGGTGCGATAGATCTCACGTACTGCCTGCTCAAGATTACCTTCCCAGATATTCCGGATATATTCCGGCGCGTGCATATTAGCCGGGCAGGAATCATGGCACATGCCGCACTGAACACAGCGTGACGCTTCAAGTAATGCCTTTTGATCATCGAAGCCATCGACAATTTCATCAAAAGAACCGATGCGTTTTTCAGCTTCCATCTCGGACATGGGTAAACGTTTCAGATCAACCAGATCCGCATCATCGCTTTTTGCCCAGCCTTCAGGATACGGCTTGCCATGTATACCACTGGAATCGGGCAGGATGAAATAACTGTCCAGCTCATCTTCACGACAGGTATGTACATATTCAGTAGTCAGTGAAAGTGAGGCGGTCGGGCAGATATCGACACATAAACCGCACCAGCAGCAACGACCATAATCGATGGCCGGGCGTTCATTACGCACACCGTTAACCGGGTCATGTTTTAACTCCGGGATACGTACCATGGTAATAGCCGCATTATCACAGACCTTCTGACAGGTACTGCAGCCAATACATTTTTCCCAGTCATTAACGTGAAACCCACGGTAATTATCCGCAGCCGGACGCGGTTGCAATGGCTCGGTAACCGGCTTGCGGGCAAAAAAGCCCAGATTTTTAAGCGGGTTAAGGATACTGCCTTTATACTTGTATGGAATATCAGCCATCAGCGATCAACCTCTGGTGGACAGGCATCCAGTGAAAACATGATCTGCGCGATATCTTCAAGGCGTGATCCCACGGCAAGTTTTTCCAGCACCTGAACCGCATGCATACTCGACGGTCCGCGCACATGAACCCGGTAAGGTTTAGCACCACCGTCTGAAACCACGTAATAACCCAGCTCACCTTTTGATGATTCAACCCGCGGATAACTCTCCCCTGCCGGTACATTCCATGCCAGTGGATTTGGGATCGGACAACGTATCGGTCCTTTGAGGGACGGTAGACGTTCGATCACCTGACGCAATATACGGATGCTTTGAATCAGCTCACCACGACGTACCAGGTTGCGCGACAGGCAGTCGCCCCCCGGTTCGGTGGGAATATCAAAATCGATCTGATCGTATACCAGGTAGGGGTCATCCTTTCTCACATCATAAGCCAGCCCGGTGGCACGGAGGTTCGGCCCGGTCACACCCCATTTCAGCGCCTGTTCCTGGTTCATCACACCGACATCGCGGGCGCGGCGAATAAACACCTGGTTGGTAAAAAACAGGTTATCGTAATCCGGCAGCCGTGACTCAAGGTAGTCCAGCAGACTACTCAAACGTTCCAGAAAACCCGGTGGCACATCGCGACGTACACCGCCGGGTATATTGTAAATACTGTAGACTCGACCACCGGTCAGCTCTTCAAAACGATCGAGAATATAATCACGGTCCGCTACTCCCCAGAACGACGGAGTATACATACCGCAGGTCGCCGCATGACCACCAAAAGCAAACAGATGCGCTGCCAGTCGCGACATCTCCAGTTGCATAACGCGAATCCACTGCGCACGTTCGGGCACTTCCAGCCCAGAAATCTCTTCAATCGCTAAGGAATAACAAACTTCCATTGGCACCGGATCAGGCACACAGATACGTGGCACCAGTGCAATATTCTGAATCCACAAACGGCCTTCCATAAGCTTCTCAAAACCACGATGCAGATAACCCGCATCGGCTTTGGCTTCCAGTACTTCATCACCGTTAAGCTTTACCCGAAAAGCATAATTACCTTCGATGCCCGGATGATTCGGCCCGAAATTCAGTTCAAACTCATTACTTGGCGGTTGGCTGCTGGCCTGATAATTTTCCGGTCTCATAAGCGCACATCCTCCGGACGTGTGGTGATACCACCGCCTTCTTCTTCAAGGTCTTTCAACCATTGTGGTTGGTATTGCTCCCAGTTGAAGGTTTCATTAACAAACTTTTCGCTATCAAATTCTTTACGCATGGGAGGTGGCCCGTTCCAGTCGGTAAGAATAAATTTGCCCATATCCGGGCTACCTTCAAAATAAACACCGAACATCTCATGTATATCACGTTCAAAAAAAGCCGCCGGTATGTAAAGGTCATAAATAGATAGATACACACCGGGGTCACGTGGAATGCGCGTATGCACGGAAACCAGCGAACGCGACTCATAAGACCAGACGTGATAGACCAGCTCAAACTCATCATCATCAATCCAGTCGACGCAGGAGATTGCCGACAGATGCACGTAACTGGCACGTCCCTGTAGCAACGCCAATATAGCGGGCAATGCCCTGGCATCGACATCAACCCGTAGTCGATTGGAACGTTTACGTTTGATCTTAACGTTTTCAATATCGGTGAGCAGTTTATCCAGCCAAATGTTTAATTCCTGAGTCATACCTTTTCCTTCTTCTGCTGCAGACTCATTTCCAGTGCCGGCAAAGGTGTCTGATGTTTTTCAAGTAAAGCAGTATGTTCGCCCAGAGTATTGTCGGTAATCAAATCGTAGTGGCGCGCTTCGCCAATAATGTCCGTCGGTGTCTGCCAGTCTTCGCCAAACAGCTTCTGCTGATTTCCCAGGTAATAATCATAATTCTGGAAGTATTTTTTCCAGCTATCCGCGCGCCCGGTTTTAATATCGTCCATCAGATCCTGCAGTCCCTCGATCACCGCTTCCGGTCGCGGCATGCAGCCGGCGATATAAATATCTACCGGCATATATTCTTTAAGCATTTTAGCTGTAGCATAACTCTGCCAGTACATGCCACCATTCACCGTGCAGGAACAGATGCCAATAACATACTTGGGCGCGGCCATCTGCTCATACGTCAGAATAATGCGCTTCAGCGTCTTCACTGAAACGTAACCGGTAATCAATAAAATATCGGCCTGCCGCGGTGTCACCATCGGCTGAATACCGAGGCGTTCCATATCAAATCGTGAGGTCATTGCCGGCGGCAGCTCGATGGCACCGCAGCCAGTACAGTAGTGCAACATAAACATGGAACGTGACTGACAAAACTTTATTATGCCATCGAACACATTCGCCAGCGGGTTAGTACGCGGCTGAGAAAAATCGACCGATAGCTGTTGCTTCTCCGGCTTTTTCTCAGCCTGAGCCTGATCCACCTGTGAAATTATTTTATCTTTACTCATCTTAGCTCTCGCATTATTTCATCATGCCCCGGCAACATCACATGGCACCACCACGTGGCACCATCTCATAACCGCATCACACCTAGACCATCGCAACCATAAGACCAAGCAGACCTACCATAATCGGCCACTTCCACATCCAGCGCAACATATCTTCAGTGCGATAACGTGGGAACATAAAAGCGATGGACATCGGAATAGCCACCACCGCAAAAATCTTAAGCAGGAAGGTCAGCCAGTTTTCACCACCACCCAGAAATAAAGTGGTATATAAAACACCGACGGTATAGAGCTGGAAGCACTGCATGACAAACAGCCCACCCATAAATTTACCGCCCATTTCAACCATCGGCCCGGTGGCTATCTCAGCCGGTGCCACGTAAATTTCAAACGGTTGTTTACCGAGCATACCCGGCAGAATCATTAAACCGGAAAGCGCCAGCAATGGCATGTGTACCACACCCCATGAACTTGACTGCTGAATAGCGATGATTTCAGCCAGGTTGGTAGTACCGTAAAACCATGCCACACCAAACATCACTAAAACAAATGGCACATCGTAGGCTAGCATCGACGTCAGTGCCCGCGAAATACCGATGGAACCGTTCGGATTAGCACATTGCCCCACTCCCAGTGCCAGACCGAGCTGAGGAATCATCATCAAATAGGTCAGCGTTATCACCCCGCCCTTATCAGCAAGGCCATCCATGCCCGGCACTGGCAATAATGTCTCTGCCGCAATATAACCACCCACCGCCATAATAATGCCCATCTCATGAACAAAACCATGCGAGATCTGGGTATCTTTGTTATACAATTTGACGATATCGTAAACCGGTTGCAGCAAGGGCGGGCCAATACGTCTCTGCAAACGTGCAGCAATCTTACGCAACATCAATACCATGGTCAGCCCTACGCTGAAGGCAACCAGTGGCATCAATATTAATTCGATTATAAGGTGTGTTATATTCATCAGCTGCTTCTCATCAGACAGTTCTCATCGGACAGTTCTCATTCGGCAACCCTCAGCGAGCTACCCAGATTACAGATAGAACAACTACCAGCAGCAGAAAAAATACCGGCTGAAGCTGTCGGTAAAATCCCTGCATAAATAATGCTGTTATATCCAGCGCAGAAACAAAACTGCGCTCAGCCCAACTAAAACTCTTGCGGTACCACGGCCCGATAAGGTGCATTAAACCGGGATAGAAATTATCACTGTAGTGATAACGTGTATCGGCTGTCAGGAAGTGACCACCCGCATAATTATCCAGCTGATGTACACGTTTGCTTTTTCCACCGGAGAAGAAGATCAGTGCGCCCACCACGAAACCCAGTAATAAGATGGAGACTATCCATATCATATCCAGTCCGCCCTTGTCGTGTGCCACACCACCCAGATGATGTTCCAGTACCGGCAAGCCGACAGCAGCCTGAACCGCAGCGACCCAGTCCAGCACCAGTCCGGGGAAGTAACCGGTGACAAAAACCAGGGCACCCAGTATCATCATCGGCCACAGCATGCTCCACGGGGCTTCGTCGATGCGCTCGTGTTCCAGCCTGAGCTGACCGAGGAAAGTATTATGTATCAGTTTGTAGACACTGAGGATAGTGCCCAGGGTACCGATTACCGCACCCACAAATAAAAGAGGGGATCCATCCATTATCAACGAACGGTAGATAAACCACTTCGAAACAAAACCATTCATCGGTGGCAACCCTGCCAGGCCGATAATACCGAATAACATCAGGAAGAAAGAGATCGGCATACGGGCAACCAGACCGCCCAGCTTGTTGAGGTCCGAAGTACCGGTACGGTGGATAACCGCAGTCACCACCATAAATAACAGAGCCTGATATGTTGCATGATTAAAGACGTGCATCAAACCGCCCGCAGAGCCAAGATCATCGGCAACCAATAAGCCCAGCAACATATAACCGCCCTGCCCGATACCATGCCAGGCCAGCAAGCGGCGGGCATCATGTTGCTGCAATGCGGTAAACGTGGCGAAAACAATAGTCAGCACCGCGATCCAGGACAACAGGTCACGCGCACTGAGGAAGGTGAACGAGATATCCATCTGCGCCAGCCGGGTCACACCCATTAATTGCACCAGCACAACAATGATGGCGAACAAACCCATGCGTGATGAGATAGCGCCCAGAAAAGACGCGCCGGGACCGGGGGTTTCAGCATAAGCTTTAGCCTGCCAGAGATGGAATGGTAGCAGCGCCATCTTCACGCCAAAACCGCAGACAAATAAAACAAACAGTAGCCACATGCTGCCAGTACTCATAGTGGGAACAGCCTCTTTCAAAGCCTGGTATTCAAAGCTACCAGTCTGTGCATAGATCAGGGTCAATGCCAACAAAACGGCCATGGCACCGGCAAAGGCGTAAGTGACATAACGCATGGCATAACGTATCGCTGCACCGCCACCCAGCGCCATCATCAAAAAGCTGGCCCAACTGACCAGTTCCCAACCGATAAATAATGTCAGCAGATCACCACTGGCCAACAACAGCAACATGGCAAACACATTTAAAGCCAGTGCGGTATTCAACAGACGCAGACTGCTGCCCTGTTGCCGATAATGCTGCCCCCATTCACCGGCCGCAAACCAGCTGCTCAGCAATGCCGCACCCAGGGTAATCAGGGCGAAGAACCAGGACAGCGCATCAAAACGCCAGTGCATATCCAGACCCAGAACGTGAAAGCTCATACTGGACTCCACTACAGCCAGGCTGCCATAACCCAGTCCTGACATGCTCAGCAGAAGAAAAAACTGCCCGGCGTATAACACCGTGGCAAGCCAGCCCGAAATTTTGCTGTTACCTGCCAGCAGTGCAACAAAGGCGGTTAGTGCCGACAGCAGCAGTAGTTGATCGAGCGAGGTCATGGTAATTTCTCCGGCTTAACCACCTGCACATAAAGCGTTTTATCTGCCGCCTGACTGGCTATGTCTTTAACCTGATCCGCCAGCGGCATCATAACCAGTATGCTGGCCAGCAACCCGGCACTCAGCAAGCCAGCGATAGCCAGATCTTTTGTCTGATGCGAGGCCGGTGGTGTGTTATCCGTATCGTTCTGGTAGAAACTGCTGGCTACCCGGAACAGGTAGTTGGCTTCGATGGCAGCCGCTGCAACGATGACCACCGCGCCTAACGTATAGAGTAAGTTTTCCTGCGCCATGAGGTTAATCATCACCAGTAACTTGGCCCAGAAACCGGGCATCGGTGGCACCCCTATCAATGACAGGGCGCAGAGAATAAACAGCCCCGCCGCCAGTGGTGAAGTGCGTGCAACACCGGTGAGATTGCTCAGCGAACCACCCCAGCGAGCGGCCAGCATGAACAGTGCCGGTTTCACGATCATGTGATGCAGCGCCACCGCAAGACCGGCGAATACACCAGCCTGCCCCGGTATCGAAAAAGCAACAAACATAACACCCAGCTGGCCAATCGAAGAATAAGCCAGCATCCGGTTGAGATCGCGGGCACGCCATGCTGCCAGCTCACCGGTTACAATACCCAGCACACCGAGTATCAGCATCAGCTGTAATGCTTCACTCTGATTAAAGATCAATATCAGAAGTCGCACGATAACTACCAGTGCAAGCTTGGATACGATGCCGGTCAGCAAAGCCGTAACCCGGCTTGAGGTGGTCGCATAAACTTCGGCCACCCAGGCATTAACCGGAAACAATTCTGCTTTCACGCCAAAACCGACCAGCAATAATACAAAAGCCGTCAGCCCCTGAATATTATCCAGTTTATCCGGAGCCAGTTGCACCAGGTGCGCCATATTCAGCGTACCGGTCGCCTGATAAATCAAGGCAATACCCAGCAGCGCCATCGCCGCACCGACACTGCTGATAACCACATACCGTATGGTCGCAGCAAAACATGCAGGCGTTCCCCGACTGGCGATTAGCCCGTAGGAGACCACGGCAAGCAGCTCATAAAATACGTAGATATTAAATAGATCACCTGACAGCGCCAGACCGCTACCGGAGCCGGCCAGCACCAGGCTTAAGGTTGCACGCTTAATATCGTCTGGCTTGTCAGCTTTTGATTCATTTATGTCTGAATCATCACCGGGCCACAAAATAAAGTACCCGCAGAAATTGCGATAGCCAGCAATAAAGCCAGTTGATCAACATACAGAGTAATGCCCAATGGCGGTTTAAAACCACCCATCTGTGCCGCGAACGGAACATCGTTCAGCTGCCCCCAGAGTGACACACCGATCAGCGTGGTCAGCAATAAAATGGCAGGCCCCAGCCAGCGACCGGCAACCGTCGAAATACGGTTAACCACCGGTAATAAAAATGCGCCCAGTAATGGCAGAACGATCATCAGCACAACATTGCTCATCACTTCGCCTCCTGCGGAGCCTGATTCTGCGGTGCATGATCACTGGTTGGCATATCGATATCTGCAGCAAGGCTTATATCTTTTTCCATGCACTGGCGAATCTCACCGATATCCAGGGTACCGTAGGCACGTTGCAGGCGCAGCGCCAGACTCAATGCCAGCGCTAGTATGCCCACACCGATAACAATCGCTGTAAGCACCAGCGCCTGAGGCACCGGATCAGCCATCACCGATGGAAACTGGCCATTCAGCATAATAGGCGCTGCGGCATCCTCACGGAAAGAAGACAGCAATAAAGTTAAGTTAACACCGGCTTCAAGCAAAGCGATGGCAAAAATAATGCGTATCAAATGTGAAGACATCACGATACCGCCCATGCCAAGTAATATCAGGCCTAGTGCACCCGCATAATAGATGTGTATCAACTCTAACATTCGTCAACACCCTCACTTTGTGCCAGTGATGCGAGCAAGCCGGCGAGTTCGGCACCCACTTTCAAACCGACAGCAAGGTAAAGCAGAGGCAGGGTCCCAGCAGAAAATAATGTGCCGGTCAGACCTTTACCCAGCAGTGGTGTTAAAAAGTCTTCACCCCCGGTAATGGCAAGCAGACCGATGACTATGAATGTTGCCCCTGCCAGACCCTCGATTAAACTAACACTATGATGATCAAGCACACGGCCAGGTTTGGCCAGCACAGGAACAAAAAAAGCAGCTGCCAGCACCACACCACCCTGAAAACCACCACCGGGTGTTAGATGACCGTGCAAGATAATATACAAACCCACCATCAGCAATAAGGGAAACAGCAGATCAGCACCCGCCTGTAGAATAAATCCGGCATCCGGCTCAGACTTCGCCCCGACGCGGGGTTTGCCCAGCACCAGACCACCGACAGTTGCAGCAGTAAACAAAATGGTTAGCTCTAATAAGGTATCAAAACCTCTATATGCCAGCACCACCGAGGTCACTATGTTTCCTGCACCGACCTGCCCGGCAGAAACGGTATTGGTTGCATCACCGACCAGCGGAGCAACCAGCAGGTCCATTTGCTGGTAAATAGCAAAACCAAGGAGACACAGGCCGAGCAACAGAATTGCAGAAGTGAATTTAGCCACTTGCCTGATCCTTCCATAAACCAAGTCGGCGTATCACCAGGGCAAACAACAGACTACTCAAACCTGCACCTATTGCAGCCTCAGTCATCGCCACATCCGGCGCACGCAGCAAAACAAACAAAACAGACAGTGCAAGCGACATTACAGACATAGCCGCAAGCGCTGCTACAAAATTTTTCATTAACAGCACTGCTGTTGCCGACAGCAACATCACCAGTACCACGGTTAGTGCAACCCATTCCATTAGCTATCCCCCGGTTTATTGTCTTTGGACCAGAAAGGAACGCCCGCAGAACGTGCAGCCCGGGCAATAGTCGATGAACCAACTGGATTAGTGAACAGTATAAAGCCGGCAATCACCAGTAATTTTGACCACCAGTCAGGGTGATGCAAAGCCAAACCCAGCAATAGTGCCAGCGCACCCAGCGTCGCGGCCTTAGTCCCGGCCTGCAGTCGATTGTAGACATCCGGCATACGCAACAACCCCAGGCTGCCGATGGCAATGAATGCACAGCCGAGAAGTAGAAATAAGTCTGCGATCAACGCCATCATGGCTTACCTTCAATCGTGCGTGCGAGTGCAACGCTGCCGACAAAGGCCAGTGCGCCGTAAACCAGTGCCACGTCAAGATAAATCGGGTTGTCAAAAACAGCCGACAGACAGGCGATTACTGCAGTAGATACCACGGCCAGCGTATCAGCTGCAACCAGCCTGTCCGCCACCGTCGGTCCGATAAATAGACGTGTCATGCTCAGGATAATTGCCACAAACAGCAGCAATACTGCCAGCAGCTGTATTAGCGTCAGGCTCATATTAAAAACCGGCCAATCTGTTTTTCAAAATTTGCTACAATCTGCTTGGTTGCACTCTGTGATGTTGTTCCTGGCGGACAATTGACCCAATGAATCTGTAAGCGATCATCGATAAGATCTACCGTGAGCGTCCCCGGGGTTAACGTAATGGTATTCGCCAGCATAAGTTTTGCGAGCGGGGATTTCAGAACCGTTTTCACCTCGACCATTTCTGGCCGTATCGGCAATGAGGGAGACAATACACGTACTGCAAGGTCAAAATTTGCAAGCAGTAAAGCAACCAGGAAATTGCCAAGATAGGAAAGTATATATACCGGTGCCAGCCAGCTGAATCTGAAACCGGTAAATATTATCAGGCGTGAAGTAAAGAGTGCGGTTACCAGTAAAGAAACAACACCGCCTGCAATCAATTCCTGACTATCAAGAGAGCCGGTAAGCAATATCCACAACAACATGCATGTTCCTGTAACCAATGCATAATGCTGCCAGCAGAGCGCGCTGTCATTTACAGCAGATTCAATGTCATCATTCATAAACACTACTAAGGTTTTTTTACATCCAGAGATAAATTATCTGATAGAAGATGCGTAGATTTTATCTCATAAACTACGGCACATCTATAAAAAAACGAAATACGATCATTTGGCTACCAGGCACTATAATCACAACTGTATAAAGTTATGGGATTGATGTTTTCGAAGCACAAAGCATACACATTTTTTTTATATGTCTCTATGATGAACCTCAATACCACTTATAAACTATAGTTTATAAGTGCGGGCCTTTGGTTTATTACAAGTACACATAGACGCTGTGTATTGCAGGTATAAAGGTATCTACTCAGCGTATTTAGAATTAAGGACACAGATTATTGATTTATAAGGACGCGTGAATACGTCCATGTAAGCTCTGCTGCAACGTCCTGTTGCAGAAGCCTTATAAATCAATAACCTGTATCCTCTATAAAAATTACGCTGAGTAGTTACGTATAAAGTAAAATTAACAAAGCCGGGAGTAGATGCGTATTCAATTTCAATACCTGCAAAAAAAGTGAAGCCGTAAAGTACCGTTCGCTCGTTAAATATTACTTTAGCCGGCATGATTTAATTTACAATTCTCAGTGCTAACCAAGGCTTAGACTGATGCCGACTGGGTTTCTTTAATCAGAGCATCTTTATCAACAACGTAAAGATGCTGCCCGAGCATTTCTGGTGTGACCAGTACGATACCGCCTTCGGTAACATGAAAGCGTTTCCGGTCGAGTTCTAGATCTTCACCGATAACGGTGCCGTCTTCAATTATGCATGCCTTGTCTATTACCGCACGTGTGATTCGGCAGTTATCTCCAATGGACACTTTCGGCAATATAACGCTATCCTTGATCACCGAACCGCGTTCGATCTGAGTGGCAAAGAAAATAACCGAGCGTTTAACGCGAGCGCCAGAGATTATACAGCCGCCCGAAACCAGTGAATCGATGGCTTTTCCCTGAGTATTTTCACCATCAAATATAAATTTTGCTGGTGGATGCTGGGTCTGGTAGGTCCAGATCGGCCAGTCACGTGAATACAAATTGAGCTGGGGTTCAACGCTGCACAGTTCCATATTGGCGGCCCAGTAAGAATCAAGCGTACCTACATCTCGCCAGTAAGCGGTACTTCCATCTTTGTTGTTAAACGGATAAGCATAAGCATTACAGGAAGAAATGCACTTTGGCACAATATCTTTACCAAAATCATGACTGGAGTTATCATTTTCAGAATCGGCAACCAGGCTGGCATAAAGATGGCTGGTGGAGAATATATAGATACCCATCGATGCCAGCGCTTTGCCTGGCTTGTCCGGAATTGCCTCAGGATTTTCCGGTTTTTCAGTAAAATTGTTTATACGATGGTCTTCATCAATAGACATAACACCAAATCCAGACGCTTCTTCTCGCGACACTTCGATGCAGCCAACAGTCAAATTCGAGCCGGAGATCACATGCTGATACAGCATCTTTGAGTAATCCATAGCATAGATATGGTCACCACCGAGTATAATGATATGATCTGGTGCATGGCGACGAATAATATCGAGATTCTGGTACAGTGCATCAGCCGTACCACGGTACCAGTGATTGTCTAAACGCTGTTGCGCAGGTATGATTTCGACAAATTCGCCAATCTCGGCGCGCATAAATCCCCATGCCCGTTGTAGATGACGAATCAGCGAGTGTGATTTGTACTGTGTCAGTACACCTATACGCCGCAGTCCTGAATTCACACAGTTCGATAATGCAAAATCAATTATGCGGTACTTACCACCAAAAGGTACGGCTGGTTTGGCACGCCATTTGGTCAAACCCTTGAGCCTGGAACCGGAACCGCCAGCGAGTACCAGTACCAGTGTTTTACGCGTCAGTTCAGAACCGGTATTGGGCTGTGTGTAAGAGCGCAAATGAATTGCCGATTTTTTTGTGTCCCGGGTCATTTTGATGCCTTAACAACTTTACTCCGATGACTTCCAGCTAAAACCATCCCTGGTCAGCAACTCATCAGCTTCTTTCGGCCCGGAGCTGGATGCCGGGTAGTTCGGAAAATTGCGGGGCGGCAGCGCCTGCCAGACATCAAGCACGGGTTGTAATAATTCCCAGCACACCTCGATATTATCGGCACGTTTGAACAGCGTTGCATCACCGCACAAACAGTCATATATCAGTGTTTCATAACCACTGGCGGTGGTAGATTCGACAAAGTAGTCGTCATAATCAAAGTTCATATGCACCTGCGAAACCTTGAATTCGGTGCCCGGCACTTTGGCATTGAATCCCATGCTGATGCCTTCATCGGGCTGTATACGCAGCACCAATACATTAGGTCCCATATTCTTGCGCCGCTCGCATCCATCATGAAACGACATATTGGGTGCTTTTTTATACTGGATAACCACTTCAGAATAACGTTCTGACATACGTTTGCCGGTACGCAGGTAAAAAGGTACGCCGGCCCAGCGCCAGGTATCGACCTTCAGCTTCAGGGCAGCAAAGGTTTCGGTGCTCGATTCAGCAGCAATGCCCGGCTCATCACGATAGGCTGGTTGTTGTTCACCATTTTCACGTTTACCATCACCATACTGGCCACGCACCGTGTCAGTCAGTACCTGTTCGGAATCAAACGGTTGAATCGCCCTGAGCACCTTGACCTGTTCATCACGAATAGCATCCGCATCAAAAGAATTCGGCGGTTCCATGGTGACCACTGACAGCACCGCCAGCAGGTGATTGGCGATCATGTCACGCAGTGCACCGGCTTCCTCGTAGTAACTGGCGCGGTCTTCCACACCGAGTGATTCAGCCACGGTGATCTGCACATGATCGATATAACGATGGTTCCAGGTTGCTTCGACGGTACCGTTTCCGAAACGGTAAACCATCATATTCCGTACCGTCTCCTTGCCCAGGTAGTGATCGATGCGGTAGATCTGGCGCTCTTCAAAACTCTGATGCAGAATTTTATTCAGTTCTCTGGCTGATGCCAGATCCCGGCCAAAAGGTTTTTCGATAATGATACGCCGCCACTGACCATCTACCTCTTTGGCCATCCCGGCTTTGCCCAGTTGCTCTGCAATCACGCCAAAGAAGCTGGGCGGTGTTGCCAGGTAAAACAGGTAATTGCCAGGTGTACCCTGCTCCTTATCCACCTGCTGTAAAAATGTTTTTAACTGCTGATAACTTTCCTCGTTACGAAAATCACCCGGTATGTAATAAGCTTTACTAACATTCTTATCCCACAGCTCCTGAGTAAAACCTGCACCGACATAGGAGTCGATTTCCTCACTCAGCGTTTGCCGGTAAGCGTCGCTATCCATTTCAACACGATCTATTCCCACCATGGCGACCTGTGCAGACAGTAGCTCCTCCGATGCCATGTTAAACAGCGCCGGGATCAGTTTGCGTTTGGTCAGATCACCTGCAGCACCGAAAATAACTATGACGGCTGGTGGAGCCGCCGGTATTTTTTTTGCAGCACTCATATTCAATCGCTCGTTTTCTCAAAGTGACCACCGAACTGAAAGCGCATCGCTGACAGCAATTTGTCATTAAAGTCGCCTTCGTCCCGGGATCTGAAGCGGCTGAACAGAGCGGCTGTCAGTACCGGTGCCGGTGTCGCGGTTTCAATCGCAGCCATGCTGGTCCAGCGGCCCTCGCCGGAATCAGAAACACGTCCGGAGAAACTCGATAGCTCACCGTCCTCGCGCAATGCAATGGCGGTCAAATCCAGCAACCAGGACGCAACAACACTGCCGCGGCGCCAGACTTCGGCAACCTCGGCCAGGTCGATGTCGTACTTAAAGTCATCGGGATTTTGCAGGGGCGTACTTTCAGCATCAATATCATGCTGCTGTTTACCAATATTGGCATGTTTTAGTATATTCATACCCTCGGAATAGGCGGCCATGATGCCATACTCGATACCATTGTGAACCATTTTGACAAAATGCCCCGCACCATTGGAACCACAATGCAGGTAACCCAACTCTGAAGCCGAAGGGTCACCATCACGACCGAGGGTACGTTCGATATCGCCCATGCCCGGTGCAATCGTTTCAAAAATAGGATTTAGATGATCGACGATGCCTTTTTCACCACCGATCATCAAACAATAACCACGCTCCAGTCCCCATACACCACCGCTGGTACCAACATCAACGTAGTGAAGTTCCTTCGGGGCGAGCATTTTTGAGCGTGCTATGTCGTCCTTATAGTAGGAATTGCCGCCGTCGATAAGAATATCCCCTGCTGACATAAGGCCGGACAGGTCTTTGATTACCGAATCTACCACTGCCGCTGGCACCATTATCCAGACCGCCCGCGGAAGGGTTAGCTTGGAAACGAAATCAGCTGTATCGGATGCACCGATGGCGCCCTCACTTTTAAGCTTTTTAACTGCTGCTGCATCTCGATCGAAGACAACACACTCATGCCCGTCTTTCATTAAACGACGCACCATATTGGCACCCATACGCCCCAAACCCAACATACCTATTTGCATAATAATTCCCGTTAATTAATTTATTCGTGCTAATCAGCAATAAAACTTGCCGCTCAATCAGGATTCAAGGGCACTGGCGACCAGCGCCTCAAGTTGCTTGAATCCGGCTTCTGTATCTTTACCCAAGTGGATGCGCAGTGCCCGTCGTTTACGCTCAGCGAGCACGGAAAAACCCCTCGCGCCTGGGCAGCTTTCACCACACCAAAGCTGTACTTGTGGGTCGAATGTAATCAAGCCAGATAGACTGGCCAAATTTATTCAGTTTTTGCAAGGGGTTCACTTTATCTCCCGAAGGCTTTTGTATTAAAAAGATACAAACCAGAACCTGAACTCAATATAGAAACGGTCTGATTTGTATAAAGTCTGTATCTTACATTCGCCATTTGTATAAACGTATGACAAAACTCAATACCGCTCATCAACTATGGTTGATGAGCACCAGGGAGCCTGGCTTATTAATTGTCGGGAATTACTTTGAGATAAAGGGGAATGGAGCAGAGAGTTTCTGGCTGATAATATTATCGTCTTAGAACTATTTAAACGCCTTCAAACAATCGGTACGCCACAGGCAGATATCTTGTCCGCAGGAAGAAACTGCAGATGATGCATAACACACATTGTTGCCTTCTTCTTTTTGTATGAGATGAATTAAGTCTGTCTTTTTTAGTTTGCCTGGTTTCAAGTACATAGAATGGGCAATACTCTGTATGTATTTAATATTCATAAGGTAACCTTAGCTATTCATAATATTTATCATTCAGAATTTTTTGAATGGAAGTATTATAGTCAGTAGCAATATAGCGCAAACATCCTGTTGCCAGCAATCAACGTAAGTTGATGTTATTGATCAGAGGCTCCTTAATTTTTTGAATACGTATTCTGAGGGGGAGGCATATCAATCTTTTCTATTACTCGGACCAGGTCCGCCAAAGATGTGACAGCCATTTTCTGCATGATATGAGCACGATGTGTTTTTACTGTATTTTCACTTATATTGAGCTCGAAGGCGATAACCTTATTCAACATTCCAGCCACGACACGAACTAGAATTTCGTGTTCACGTAAAGTCAAAGATTCAACATGTTGTTCAATCTGTTTTACTTCGGCCTGCTTCAGTCTTGCATGCCTATCCTGTTCGAGAGTGAGTTGTATAACATCAAGCAGTTCCTGATCTTCAAACGGTTTCTGTAAAAAGTCCACAGCACCTGCCTTCATCGCTCTAACACTCATGGGCACAGTGCCATGTCCGGTAATGAAAATAATGGGTATTGAGCTACCTCTTTTTGCCAGCTCGTTCTGAAGATCGAGCCCGCTTAAACCAGGCATTCGTATATCTAGCACCAGGCAACCGAAATTGTCCGACAGACCTGTATCCAGAAATGCCTGGGCAGATGAAAAGCTCTCAGCTTTTAACCCCACCGATTTGATCAGTAGTTGCAGAGAGTCTCGCACAAGCGCATCATCATCAACAATGTATACAATAGCTACGGACAGGTAAGAACCATATGCTGTCATCCTTTTTTCTCCTCATAGGTCGGTACGGTAAAGGAGAATGTCGATCCTTTGTCTTTGAATTTATTTAGTATATCATCTTCAGCATGTACGGGATTGCTGATAACAACCAACATTATTACAAAAAGAAAGCAGCCTTTCTTCAGTAACGAATAAAAACTACTTAGGGACAAGTTAAATAACATCAATGACATGACTATTTCCTGTTGCATTGAAAGTACACTGTTCTACA
>RCNF010000739.1_pt1 | contig 16979 bp, 14 predicted proteins | sample 2041311 | NCBI WGS metagenome assembly RCNF01 (sample SAMN09708228, study PRJNA481090) | Marine sediment metagenome, whole genome shotgun sequencing project. | biome: marine sediment; feature: ocean; material: sediment; isolation source: Sewage treatment plant 2 marine sediment (STP2) ... | reverse complement strand
AGATAAAGCACATAAAATCAATGCCTTACGAACATCGAATCACCTGTCCATATTATGTGAAGTTACACTCGTAATGCTGACACCATGAAAAAAGCACGCAAGTGGCTGGATAACTATAATCTGAACTACGAATTTCACGATTATAAAAAACTGGGTGTGCCAGAAAAAAACCTCAAACAATGGATTAAAAAAGCTGGCTGGGACGTTGTTTTGAATAAACGCGGCACTACCTGGCGGAAGCTAGGTGATGAAATAAAAAACAACATCGATGAGGCTTCAGCTATACAGGTAATGCTGGATAACCCCAGCGCAATAAAACGTCCTGTTTTAGAAAATGGCAAAACACTTTTAATTGGTTTTAAGGAAGACGAATATAAAACACTGCTTTAAAACATTTTATTGATCCACAGATGAACGCAAATGAACGCTAATAAAAAAACCTAAAAGTACAAAACATTTATACATAAACAATGCCCCTTTATTATTTTTAGTCTTTTATGCTAAAAACCATATATTATGTAGTTTATTAAAGAGAATAAATAGATAAAAAAAGTTTTTTATTTGCGTTCGTTTGTGGGAAAAAAGCTTTTCACAACGCTTTTGAATTCGTTACTTTAATATTTTCAAACTCAGACTCCAGCCATCGAAACATCATTTTCCTGGCGTAGGGTTCGGCACGATCATCCTCTGACTCAGAATCACGTCGCATCATAGTAAGAACAAGTTCTATTTTTACGCTGTCCGGTGTGTAATATTTTGCCAGTAGTTCTATTGCATCAGGCTGATTTGGACGAATTCTCGGCAGCGCAAAGGCCAATGTTTGAATTGATTGAAACTGCACTGATGAAAAAATCGGTCGAAGTTTTGACTGAATGGTTTCACGTGCAAGCTTTGACACCAGCCACGCAACCTGCTCAGCTGAAGTTATTAAATTTGTATCGACATTACTCAGCGTTTTAAAAAACTCTATTGCCGGGTAATATCCCGTCTTATTTTCTTTTACGTATTCATCCGCAATCCCGGCTAAAGTTTGGCCGATGATATTGGCTGAACATGGTAAGTACTGCTGTAAATCTTCTGCTTTCAGCTGTACATCAACAGTCATTAAAACTTTATCGAAACGCATAATTTTTACTGAAATGGAATAAAAGGATGCATCTTGGTCAAGTCTATCAGCCGCAGGAATGCGGTGCTGAGCCGACAAAGATGGTTTTACGGCGTGTCCTGGAGAAGGAGTATAATTTCATCTTCCTTAAAGTAATACGATGGTATGGCATATGTTAAATCCTGTGTTTTCTAGCTACGTAAAATCTTTAACTGCTCAAACACAGGGTCAGTAACCGGTTTGATTTTTTTACGCATGACAGTACCAATAGCGTCAGAACGTGAAAAGATAGGATTAACCAGCTTCACACTCAGACAGGCCAGTATAGTTATAGCGCGAAGATATTGTTGACTATTCTCTACCGTTTCATTTAGTGCTGAAACAACCTCTTTTATATCTTCATTATTACTACATAGTAACTCGGCTTGCTTACAGATCAACTCAATATCGTCTTCAGCAAACTGTTGCGGAATAATCCTTTCGAAATATTTTGCAATCGCATCCAGCAATGAAACCACAACATCCTGATTACCTGGTTTTCTTAGTGCATCTTCAATGGTTTTAAGCGTTGCCTGCCCTTTTGCACTTAACACTTTCTCCAGCATTAATGCATAAGAATTATTATTCTCCAATAACAATGCTAACTGCTGTTTAATCGTTTCATGATGAGGATGCGCTTCAAGCTTTATCGGTAAATCATCTGCTGTTGCATGCAAAAAACCAACATAAAAACTTCGTTTTGTTTTTGTTTTCGACCACAGCTTTTCTTTTTCCTGCTGACTTATAAGACCTGTCTGCAATACCAGACGAACAGATTCAATTATGTCACTCTGCTCTTCCTCAAACGGTAAAAACTCAATTAAAAATTCGGCCAGCTCCTTACCGGTCTCACCGTCAACAACTGCCTGTTTCTCCAGCATACGCCGTGCGTTTTCAGCAGTGGGCATCGCCCACCAGGCACGCGCCGCCAACTCATCGGTTAAACCAGAAGCATGAACCGCAGCAACGACAGCTTCAGGTTCACCAAGCAATAATAACTGTGCAAGACTTTCAGTACGTGCCTGTCCCATCCGCGTCCAGCGTTTTAAATACACCGGATAACCACCAGGGGACCCCATGACATGCGTACTAAACAGTGCTTTAACTTCTTTAATATAGGCTTCGTCTTTACCAATGGCATGTAACGGAACTTTGGCTTCACCTTTAGCGGTTAATGCAAAAACCACCATTTTAGATTCATCAATACGCACAGCATGAAGCTCCTGCGCAAGCAAAACATTTAGACGTAAATTATCTTCTGCTGAAAGTGCCACTAAAAAACCTGTTCACCACAGAGACACAGAGCACACAGAGCACAGAGAGCACAGAGAGAAAAAGTATTATTGTTATTTATCATTAGTTCTAATTTAATATTTCAACACGTTTACTTCTAATGTTTAGAAAGAGAGATAACATTCAATCAATAAATCTCTGTGTCCTCTGTGACTCTGTGGTGAATATTTTTCAATATAAACATCAATTTAACTGAACCCTGACACCAAACGGTACCTTTTCCTTACCTTTAACTAACCAGGTAACGGGAAAGTTAGGCTCAACTTCCGGGAACACACCTTCGGCATCGGTAAAATAAACCAGTAAATCCGGAGCTCTATCCTGTTTTTCCACCCATTCAAATACCGGTTTAAAATTAGTACCGCCACCACCACGTATTTCAATGTCAAATTGAAATTGATCCCAGGCTTCAAATATCCACGGGCAGCCGTGATTTAGTTTTGAATCACAGGTAAGCAATGTGACGCTGGCACGTACCTGACTTTTAATGGCATCAATCTCAGAAATGAATTCCTGAATTTCTTCCTGGTCTATCGAGCCGCTGGTATCAACGGCAACTACGATATTCGTTTCATGGCTGCGCATACTGGGATAAACCGCAGGGTCTCCACGACGTGATGATGGCCGTGAATAACTGTAATCTTCTCTTGCTGTTGCTGACATGTATCTTGCTAGCAACATGCGCCAGGGCAGCCTGGGCTGTAGCAAGTGGTCAACCATTCTTGCCATCTCACCTTCTAACTTACCTGACTGTAATGCCTGTTGCGCAGCACCGGCCAGTCGCTGCTCCCACTGTAAACTTAACTCATCTTCTTCCTGTTGTGACATACCAGCAGGTTGTGGTGCCAGACCACCCTTACCTGCGTCATCCTGATCTTTATCCTGTTCGCCCTGACCTTCGCTTTGTTCGTCGTTTTCTTTTTCCTTCTCTTTGCCACCACCACTGTTATCCTGACGTGATTGCTGATCATCACTCTCGGCTTCATCCGATTTTTTTTGGTTCTCTAAATCACGCTCACCGTCATTGTCATTATCTTCAAGGCAGGGATATATTTCCTCTGCAGTCATGCCTTCGTATTCACGCAAGTGCATGGCATCAGGTGTCGGCTTCAAACCATCGTTAATCAATAGTGGATTTACCGCGTAATCACAGGCTAAATCCCATCGATGTTTAATGCGATGACCTCGACGATGAAAATGAGAAAGTGCGCAATGCAAGGCTTCATGTGAAAGTGAGAACTGAGTTTGTTCCTGATCTAATGCATCAATATAATCGTGGTTGTAATAAAACGTTTTACCGTCACTAAAGGTAGATTCACACCACTTAGGATCAGCCGCAACCATAGGCAAACGTAAAACCAGCGCGCCGAGAAACGGCTTGTCCAGAATTAAACGTGTTCTGGCAGTGGCGAGTTTTTTTTCAACGTCGGGGTAATCACTCACACAAGCACCATCAAAGCCGAAAAGATAAAAAACAATTATCTTCCACAGATGAACACAGATAAACGCAGATAAAAACTATTTTTTGCTTTTTAAATCTGTGTTCATCTGTGTTCATCTGTGGACTATTTTCCTGTGTTTAATACAACATCAGGTCAGCAATCTTGTCTGCCCAGCTGGCAAACTCGGGCACGGAAAAAATATCCTGGCCAATTGCACGGTGCATATCTGACACCATCATCACGCCCATTTCACGCTGCGGGAAACAATTCGCATAACTCAATATATTACCGTGTACTGTTTTAGCCTGATCGGTATCTTTTGCACGAATAGCACGACCAACTAAAGCGGTTGCTACTGCATACTGCAAATCAATCTCTTTTGGCGTATCAACTTCTTCACCATTTATAATGGCATCAAGGTCTGGCATCTGGTCCAGGCTTGCTATAAAAGCGGCTAATTCAATGCCGGCTGCTTTACCGACACAGGCCTGTAACGCACCAGAGAATAATTCAGGATGATCTTCAAATTTATGTAAGGCACGGTGGGCGAATTCCCATGATCGCGGTGAAGGGAAAGCGATAGGATTTTGCGATGCATCAAACTCAAATAATAAATCCTGACGAAAACGTAAAAACGCGATTACACGTTCATCAATGCCGTTAGCGTAGGCCCAGGCAACCCAGTCATCAAGATTAATATCCACTTCATAATGTGAAAAACGGTTAGCCAATGGTGCAGGCATACTGTAGGTCACACCACGATCACCCTGCCTGTTACCCGCGGCAATAATTGCCCAGCCAGCAGGCACTTCATATTCGCCCAGTTTTCTATCTAGAATTAGCTGGTAGGCAGCAGCCGAGACACTCGGTGGTGCTGAGGTTATTTCATCAAGGAATAAAATACCATTTTCACCATGACGTTTGACGTCAGGTAACATGGCTGGCACCGCCCACTCTACGGTATTGCCTACTTTAAACGGTATGCCACGTAAATCACTGGGTTCCATTTGTGACAGACGAATATCAATTAATGGTGTATTTTGTTTTTCAGCAACCTGTGCCACCATTTGTGATTTGCCCACGCCCGGTGCACCCCACAGCATCACCGGTGTGTGATAACCACTTTGCGTACTGATGAATTCTTTTTCTACAACGGTTAGTAAATGGGCTGGACGCATAATTTTTTATATCTTCTAATTATTCTTTGTATTATTAAAGCCTAATTGCTACTTAAATAGCATCAGTTACTACAGCTGCATGTCATCAAAGCCGGCAAGTTTATATAGTCTTTTCGCTTCTTCCGGATTTTTGTCTACACCGTTACCTTCCTGGTACATCATTGCTAGTGTCGTGAGCGAACCAACCAGACCCTGCTCACCGGCTTTGGTGAACCACTTTACTGCCTGTTCTGCGTTTTTTTCTACGCACTCGCCTTCCATGTACATAAAACCCAATCCATGCTGTGCTATAGCATGGCCCTGTTCAGCAGCCGCACGCATATATTCAGCCGCTTTTGCCTCATTTGCTACGATACCAAGGCCATTTTGATACATAATTGCACAGCGGTGTTGTGATTCAGCATCTCCAGCTTCTGCAAGCGGAGCTAAAAATTGTAGTGACTGTTTGAAGTTCTTAGCTTCAAAAGCCGCAATACCACTGGAGAAGCTGGCATCAATGTCACTCACCTCAATTGATTCCTTGCTGTTATCGTTTGTTGATTCTTCAATCATGACTGTTCTCACCTCGGTGGCCAATTAGCGACAATAAAAAAAGATATAGTTTATCACGGCTATATTCTTCGCATATACCGATATGGTCAGGAAGTACGGTATTAGGGCAATACGCATGTACAGGATGGACGGTATGTCGTGGTGCAATGGATGGCAAAAAGCGACGCATGTACAGGATGTACAGTAGTAGGATAACGCAGGAGCAGTTATCGAGGAGCAGCGAAGCGGTGTGTCGAGGAGCAGTTGCCGAGGAGCAATTAGCGACTGTATCTATAAAACAGCCTGTTCAAACTGATATGAATTTTACATATACTCATAATTTTTTTAATGACACCTGGGAAAAATCCATTCTGTTTTATTATTTAGGAGTAATTACAGCTTTTTCATCTGTAAAGAATCGAATCACAATACAAAGCATAACAGCATCACAACGACGAAAAATTACCCCATATTAATATCTGATTTATAGTTTTGTAAAAGTTCTCAACAGAGTAGCCACTTTTAACTAACATATATTATTGTTTTATTTCAAAAGCTTAGGATATTAATTTAACCTTAATTATATAATATTTCGCTAATTTTATAGCACAATAACCTGATTATTTAACTAGTTAGCGTCAGAACAATTAACACAACTCCCTCTAAAGAGATATCAACCACGCATTCCAAAATCAACTCACACTAGGTATAATCTGCCTCCATTAATCGTCTAAGCTTTAATTAGCTCAGTCGAAAAGAATCGAAGTTGTTGCCACTGCGGTTGCAACGATACATACCATTAGAAGCCCTAGAGGAAACTAAGATGAATCAAGATTACTACAATGCTGTAACTAAAATGGAAGAAGCTGGTGTTGATCCAGAATACATCCTTGGCTGGGAAGGCGGTTATGTTTTAAACCCACCTCGTGAAGAACAGCGCGTGACTGAAGCGTATGAAGCTGGTTACGAAGACGGTAAAGAGAAAAACGCTGATAACTTCAGCAGCTGGACTAAATAAGTTATCAGGAAATATTTCAGGCTGATTTAGCTTTAAAAAAACCGGTGCTGGTGAAATATCCAGTACCGGTTTTTATATGCCTGTTTAAAATCTTAAAACGTAAAAGCATTTCACCACAGCGGCACTGAGGACACAGAGAAAAACTTTGTATTGTTAACAACGCCGTAGGCGCAGTTAACAAAGTAAAACTCTGTGCTCTCTGTGCCTCTGTGGTGAATTGTTTGTTTATTTACCTAAAGCACGCCCCGTGTAACCCGTTTAAATGCTTTCATGGCATCCGGTATTTCAATATCCATCACCTGATCCGGTATCCATTTATTGTCCTTCTCCCCCATCACATCACGCACATGTTCGCCGACACAACGGCGCACCTGAAACCCCGGTTGATTGCCTTGTTCAAAGGTAAAGTTACTGTATTCGTTCATCCGTTCGTTCATTAACGTTATATACTCAGCACGAAAATCTGTTTCCTTATCATCAGAAACATCACGGCGGTTATCATGCATAGTTTTTGCCAGATTTAATGCCAGACCGGTAATAAGCGCCTGTCGATCTTCCGCAGAATAATCTTTTGAAGAAATCACACGATCGACCACATGTACAAGAAACGCTGTAAATTCAGCGATCACATCCAGGCGCATAAAATGCGTATCGGTTTGAAAACCCTCATTTTCCATGTGCATAACATTTGCACTTGCGACTTTCCAGAAGTTAAAGCTCAAAACACTGCCGATTTCCTCAGGCGTGCGCACTTTATCTCTGTCATTCCACTTGTTTTTAACTCGAATTTTCATAATAACCTCAAGACATGCATATGAACTTTTATGCGCTGAATAGTATACTGGATAGCAACACTTGATAATTACGTTCCCTGAATGAATATACAACAACTTATCAATAATGTGCAGCTAAATTGCCACATTTCAGATGCCAGGCATGCCGGCAACTACACGCTTTGCGTTTATTTATTAAAAATGCGCGAATTCTACCGCTGGGAGCACCAGTATTCATTTAGCCAAAGACTGTCTACAGATGACATTGGCACCTGGCTAACAGGACGCGAAGCATTATGGAATGAAATAGAAAGTAAAGATTACCAGTTAATCAAAACTGACACCGCGAACTATGAACCTTTTGATTCTCAGGCCATCAACCAGGAACTGGTGAATAATAACCTGGTTTACAGCGGCGGATATGGCATAAAAGACAAACCACATTTCTTTTTGGCTGAGCTAGAAAATACAAAAAGTATTAATGGCTACACCATCTACATTAGTGGCAAAGAATACGCACGTGATCTCACCTCACCACCAGCGATGAGCCATAATAAAACCATATATATTCGACGCGAATCTTTTAAACGCCTGATTTGGGAACGCACTGATGAATGGCGCTGGAATAAACCTGAAAATGCAATGGCGAGGGCAATCCGTTGTTATGATTTTGATAATGATCTTGAAAACGCATTATCCAGAATGACTGATAACGAAATCGACGCCGCCATATTACATGAAATAGGTGAAATACAGGCTGGCGAACATCTTACCGGTTGGCATCAGATGATGTCGGACATAACTTTTACTACAGCAGAAATCATGGCACGCGCGGTTCGCGACCACTATGCAGACACCTTACACACGCTACCAACAATAATTAAAAATAATAACCAGGCATCTATTCATTTTTATTTCGCCAATTTAACCAATATGCGCAAACATATTTTCCCTTCACTGATCGACGCCTATAATCAATGGTGTGAAAACAAAAACATTGATACCATAGAAAATACAATTAACAATGCTGTTAATCATTGGCAGAATATGGCAAAGCAGATGTTAACTCTGCACCAGAAAAATGCTAAGCAATGCAGCCATGAAATAGAATTATTGGTCAATCAAAATCATATTTAATTTACTTCGTTATTATCAAAATCATGAATGCAGTGCAGAAGACTATTATAGAAGCAAAACCCAATACCTTTATCTTTGAAAAAAAAAATGCATTACCTTTAGACATCTGTCAGGAAATGATCCGTCGTTTTGAAGAAGATACAGAAAACCAGTATCAGGGCCGCATTGGGCAAACAATCATTGAAGAGCAAAGCATCAAGCGCTCAACTGATCTTGTCACCAGCGGAAAAGAAAACTGGAAAGATCTTGATAATGAACTGTTTCGTTCATTAGGCCTTGCAGTAAAAGAGTTTCGCGAAACCTATCCCTTTTTTAAAGGCCCGTTTAAAGACAATGGTTATGCCATACAACGCACAAATCCGGGGGAATTTTATCACTGGCATATAGATGGTGGCAGCCATGAGTTTGCCGTGCGTCAGTTAGTTGCAGTATGGTATTTGAATGACGTTGAAGGCCCCGGCGGTGAAACCGAGTTTTCTTATCAACAGATTAAAGTAAAACCTCAAGCTGGAAAATTATGCTTATTTCCGCCTTTCTGGACACATGAACATCGCGGTGTCACGCTGGTAAAAGGTGTGAAATATATCGCTACTACCTGGGTGGTATTTGCCTGATTTGTTAAGCAGAGAAAGAATTACGTATTGATGCACTGTAACATGCTCAAAACTTATTAAATGACTGAAGAAGCAATAACATTAAATTTAATCTAAGAGACTGTGTGTTTCACTATCAAACAACCTGAAACCGAAGAAGCGTTTAAACACTACTATCACCTTCGCTGGCAACTACTTCGATCCCCCTGGAATCAACCTGAGGGCTCGGAAGTTGATGACATGGAAGATTTATGCTTTCATCTCATGGCTGTCGACAATAGTAATCAGATAATAGGTGTTGCTCGTCTACAATTTAATTCAGACAGCGAAGCACAAATCCGTTATATGGCGGTCGCCAAACTTTACCAGGGAAAAGGTATTGGTCGTGAATTAGTTAAGGCACTGGAGCAGCGCGTAGATCATTCTTCCTGTAAAAATATTGTGCTGGATGCAAGAGAGCCAGCTATTGGTTTCTATCTAAAACTTGGCTACAGAATAATAGAAAAAAGCTATTTATTGTTTGATGAGATACAGCATTTTCGAATGATAAAAGAACTGGATACTATTTATTAAGTATATCTACCCACATTTTTCGATTACAACAATCACAAAAACACTACTAAATGAACTGATGAATCCGTTGAAGGCAACAATTAAACAGAACTTTCATAGCAAAGAGTTCTATACAGACGAGAAATGTTTCATCACTGAATTATCCAACACGCCTGACGACCCGGATTTATCAATCGCCCAGGCAAGAGTTTAGCCCGGCGTTAGCACTCGCTAGCATCGACTAAAAGGGACCATTGAGCGATATTGCATTATCAGTGGCAGCGGTCGAGTAGAAATTGGTGATCTACCACCCCAGAATGTAAATGCAGGTGACATTGTGTTAATTCCACCAATGTGCCGGCAGCGCATCACAATATCGGTTCTGATGATCTACTCTTCCTGGCCATTTGTACACCCCGGTTCTTGAGATCGTCTTATGAAGAAATCGACTAGCATCCTGTATAAGAATTAAATTAGATGATTGACATCAACGCATAGAGATTCTTCTGTATGATAAAAACAAGTCATAAACAATTCACCACAGAGACACAGAGGAGGAATGTTATTGTTAGCTGGCCACAGGCGCAGCTAACAATAAATCTTAAATGTTTTTCTCTGTATCCTCTGTGCGACGTGCATGGATGCACTAATGTCGCAGGTGTATGGATACACAAGAGCGACCTCTGTGGTAATAGTGCTTTTAATGTTTTTGACTGTACAAATAGGGTCGACTTTGTATTTATCCTTATGTGAAATACGCGCTATTAATCCACATATGAGTATAAATACTAGCAATATAACCAACAGCAATCGCCGGAGTCCATTTGAGGTGTCCGAAGAAGGTGTATTTACCACGCGCCTGACCCATCAGTGCCACACCTGCTGCTGAACCTATCGAGAGTAGCGAACCACCGACGCCAGCGGTCAGTGTGACTAGCAGCCACTGCCCTGTTGACATGTCTGGATTCATGGTAAGCACAGCGAACATCACCGGGATGTTATCAACGATAGCCGAGAGTACTCCGACAGCGATATTGGCATTGGTCGCGCCCCAGCCGGTATACATCATTTCAGAAGCCAGGCTTAAATAACCCAGGAAGCCAAGACCACCAACACAGAGCACCACACCGTAGAAAAAGAACAATGTATCCCACTCTGCTTTCGCTACTGGGGAGAACACATCGAACGGTACTGCTGACCCCATTTCGCCGTCATGTTCAGCGTTATCCGGTACCCCTTTATGATCTTTATGTGTTGTTTTTTTCAGAAAATAGCCAAATATTTGCAGATAACTAAGGCCGGTCAACATGCCTATCACCGGCGGCAGGTGTAAAAAATTATGGAACGAGACAGCTGTGCCAATGGTGGCAAGAAACAAAAAAATAATTCGTTTTGCACCACGTTGCATCGATACCGGCTCACCGGAGGCTTCGGGCTTAACATCTGGCACAGCAAAGTGCATGATCGCTGCCGGCAGCAGAAAATTTATCACCGATGGCACAAACAGGGCGAAGAAGGTCCAGAATTCTACCATGCCTTTTTGCCAGACCATTAGCGTGGTGATGTCACCAAATGGCGAAAATGCCCCACCGGCATTGGCAGCAACCACAATATTGATACAGGCTAGCGTCACAAAGCGACTATTGTCACCACCTACAGCCAGCACCACCGCGCACATCAACAGTGCCGTAGTCAGGTTGTCGGCGACTGGCGAGATAAAAAATGCCAGGATACCGGTTATCCAGAATAGAGCTCGAAAACCAAATCCACTACGGATCAACCAGGCACGTAGCGCATCGAAGATTCGCCTTTCTTCCATGGCGTTAATATAAGTCATTGCCACCAGCAGGAACAACATAAGTTCTGCATATTCCAGCAGGTTATGGCGTACAGCGTGTTCCGCTGCGTCAGGTAACCCATTGCTGGCATAAAACCAGCCAATGATGCCCCAGATAAGGCCAGCAGCAAGAATCACCGGTTTTGATTTACGCAGATGGGTGAATTCTTCGGCCATCACAAACAAATAAGCCAGCACAAATATACCGATAGACAGGAAACCTATCCAGTGACTGGTCAACTCCATGTGGTTTGCCGCATGAGTTGCAATTTGCTCTGCCGCCATTACCCCACCAGGTAAAACACCCAGTAATATCAGAAGAGCCGATTTTTTTATTAAATGTTGAATTATTATACGCTCTGCTAAAAAATCAGGTTCATCATCACCATCATCACTACTAAAAACAGGATGGTCATAATACCACCTGCTTTCATGAAGTCCGTCACCCGATAACCGCCCGGTCCCATAATCAAAGCATTAACCTGATGTGTTGGAATGAAGAAAGAGTTTGAGGTAGCAATCGCCACAGTCAGTGCGAAAACCGCCGGATTAGCGCCTGCGCCAATCGCGATATTGACTGCCAGCGGCACCAGTAAAACCGTTGCACCTACATTGGACATAACCAGGGTAAAGAAAGTAGCCAGTACCGCTACCGCGCTCTGGATCACCCAAACTGGCATATCACCAACCACTAACAAAACCTGTTCTGCAATCCATTTCGCGGTGCCTGAGGTCTCTACCGCCAGACCCAGCGGTATCAATGAGGCTAGCAAAAACACGGTCTTCCAGCTTACCGCCTGATAGGCTTCTTCTATATTTAATACACCAGATAATATCATGCCTACCGCACCGGTCAGTAAGGCGACAGAAAGCCGGATGTCGGTAAACAGCACCATAAAAAGTGCGATGGCAAAGAAAATAATGGCAGGTAGAATTTTGTTTGGACGCATTTTCTCCTCATGCGGATATTCCGTGGTTACCACCACAAAATCACGGTTTTCTTCAATTCGCTCCAGTGCGTTCCACGCGGTGTGTACCACCAGCGTATCACCAGCGATGAAAGGCATACTACGGATATCTTCTCCTTCTCGCATGGTCTCGCCATTACGATGCAGACCGATCATGGCAATACCGTAGGTTTTGCGCATCCAGACATCGCGAGCACTTTTACCAATCAGGCTGGAACCCGGAGGTATGACCACTTCAGCGATACCTGCTTTAGAAGCGGACAGCGATTCGGCAAAGCTACGCAGATGACTACGTTTTATCAAATTATATTTATCCACAAAGTGTTCAAGATCTCGCGGGTCGGCCACTACGCCCAATAGCATGCTTTCCTTGATCTCTGTGTCACGGGCCAGGGTACCGGGACCAATTCGGGTTTCTTGACCAAGTCGTTTGTTGGCGATGACCCGTATCCGATAGCTTGTCTCTACTTCATCCAGTTTTTGTCCGATCAGGTCACTGCCTTCAGGTACCACCAGCTCATTAAGAGTGTAATCCACACCATAAACATCATGGAAATAGGTCATAGGATCTGAACCCTTGGTGCTGCTTTCACTTTTGGTTTTTGGCAACACATAACGCCCGGCCAGAACAAAATAAAGAATCCCGGAAACAATCAATGCAGCACCTACCGGCGTGACCGAAAACAAACCCCATGTATCCATTTGCTGTTCGGCGGGAAGCGCCTTATTAGAGGTAAGGATCAAATCGTTGAGCAAAATCAATGGACTTGAGCCGACCATGGTCATGGTACCACCAAGAATTGCGGTGAACCCCATCGGCATAAGCAAACGTGACATCGGCAGTCCCGAACGCGCTGATATACGTGAAACCACTGGCAGGAACAGTGCCGCTGCCCCCACATTCTGCATAAATGATGAAATAAAACCCACGGTCGCAGAAATAATAGGAATAATACGTGTCTCGGTGGTGCCGCCAATTTTCAGGATAAAGGCAGCCACCTTGCTCATGATGCCTGTCCTGTCGAGACCTGCTCCAATTATCATTACCGCGATGATAGACATCACCGCGTTTGAGGCGAAACCGTCAAACAGATGTTTGTTATCCACCAGTCCCTGTTCCAGCCCCATAAACGGGGCCAATAATGAGGTCAATCCCAGCAACACCATAATAGACACAGCGGCCACATCAACACCGACCACCTCAAAGGAAAAAAGGTAAATGGTCAGCATCAAAATAGCACTGACCCAGGCAATTTGAATGCTCGGTACAATAGTGGATAAAAATACAGCAATGGCTGCAAAAACGATTGCACCAATGATCTGTTTTATGGAGATGATTCCCGGCTTTGCAATGGTTTTCTCTTCGTCTGCAAGTGTAGTCATACTGCTCTCTTCTTAAGTAAAATTAATTTTCAGATATAGCTCTTCATTACAAACAGAAAGGCCTTATGAAAATTCGAAGCTCTTCTATAAAAATAGACCCTTAGCTGTTTCATATAAACACGAACAAATATGCACTTACTTTTCATCTGCCCCTGGGGGCAGATGAAAAGTAAACCACTATTCAGGACACGCCGTAAGTCCAATCATAGTTAAGCTCGACACCCACATCCCTGCGGCTAACGGTTGTCAACGAGCAGTATGCTTTTATTTCGTTTTAGTAATAACTACAATGTTAATGTTCACTGAATGATATTGAATCAGCCGCAATTGAACCGTACAAAAGCCGCCCTATTAATATTAAGTTCGTGAAATATCTTGTGTGCAAAATTTCAGATAACTGGTCGTAAAGCACCAGTAATAAAAGACTATTACCAATACCTGGCGCCTAAATCTCGAAAATTTTGAATCTCAAACTAACGCACCCAGCCAGAATTAATAATAGAAGTGCCCTAATGGCTATCACCTAAAAAGTATTTCAAATATCAGCAAAATTACGTCGTGATCCATCTGACTACATCTTTTTTTAATACGCAGACAGGCAAAATCTGGCGGGTGAATTATATACAAAATTGCTTATATTCGCGAACGATATTATCACTATTATTTTAAGGTAATAGTAAATCAATACACTACTTGACCTGAATCATGATAATTGATCATCAGCAACATGATAAGTTGGGTCTTCCATCACATTTACCTCAACCAGATCACCCGCTTTGGTCAATAACACTGCACACTCCGGGCTAAGATGACGCAGGTGTAATTTCTTGCCTGCTTTAATATATTTTTCAGCGAGATTATCAATGGCTTCAATGGCAGAATGATCTGCTACGCGAGAATTCTGGAACTCGATAATGACTTCATCGGGATCATCTGCAGGTGAAAATAGATCAAGAAAATTTTTCACCGAGCCAAAAAACAACGGCCCATTTAATTCATACACTCTGGAACCATCTTCATGGTCATAACTTTTTACATTAATATGGCTGGCATGCTCCCAGGCAAAAAATAACGCCGATACGATAACACCCACAACAACAGCAACCGCCAGATCAGTAAATACGGTAACTGCCGATACCAGCACCAGTACAAAAGCATCGTTTTTGGGAATTTTGCCTATAATGCGCAAACTTGACCATTCAAAGGTACCAAAAACAACAATAAACATCACCCCGACCAGCGCCGCCATTGGAATTATTTCGATCAGGCCGGAAGCAAACATAATAAACATCAACAAAAACAGGGCCGCCGCGATGCCAGATAAACGCTGGTGCCCGCCTGAATTTACATTAATCATGCTCTGGCCGATCATGGCACAACCACCCATGCCGCCAAAAAAACCAGTAACCGAATTAGCTATACCCTGACCTATACATTCACGATTACCACGCCCTCGGGTGTTCGTAATGTCATCGATCAAACTCAGCGTTAATAACGATTCGATCAAGCCAATGGCGGCAAGAATTATCGAATAAGGCAGTATGATTTTTAAGGTTTCAAAATTAAACGCAACATCGGGGATACTGAACGATGGGAACGCACCCTTGATCGATGCTAGATCCCCTACTGTATTTGTATTTACATCTAGTCCTATCACAACTAATGAAACGACAATGATAGCCACTAATGATGATGGTACCGCAGTAGTAAATTTTGGTAAAAAGTAAATAATCGCAATCGTTAATGCGATCAGGCCGGTAAATATCATCATATCTGGAGCGGCCAACCACGAACCGTCACTTCCTGGGATCTGAAAGTGCGGTATCTGCGCGAGAAAAATGACGATAGCTAATCCATTAACAAAACCTAGCATCACTGGGTGAGGAACAATACGTATATATTTACCCAGCCTTAATAGACCTGCAACAATTTGTATAACACCGGTTAGAACAACAGCAGCAAAAAGAAATTCAGCGCCATGCTGTGCTACTAATGCGACCATGACCACAGCCATCGAACCAGTCGCGCCAGAAATCATTCCTGGTCGACCACCGAAAATCGACGCCAACAAACCAACCATAAAAGCTGCATACAAACCGACTAACGGATCTACTCCTGCAACAAAAGCAAATGCCACAGCCTCAGGCACTAACGCCAAAGCAACGGTCAAACCAGATAAAATTTCATTTTGGAAACAAACACGTTTTTGGCAACCCAGCTGGAACATTAAGACCTCAAAAAGTCTATGGAAAAGCCGAGAATCATATCAAATAGGCAATCACTAATATATACCACTAATGGTCATGCCCCTATCAGCGACTAAGACAGTCGATGGGAAGAAGGTGAAGAATGCCTATCAAACCTTACTCGTCTACTGGCACATCAGATTGAATCTTAGGTGGTACATCAAATTGACGCTTAAGCGGACAAACACTGCCTATGGCATCCAGTTCCAGACGTTTGTAAATCTCATCTAAAGCGATATCTTCATCAATAAATATATTTTGCTCACCGATTAGCTCAAATAAATGAGTCGCCTGCAAAACCTCCAGGATCTGACGTTTTAAACCGCTGAACACAACGGTGACTTCATTCTCATTTAGTCGCTCAACTAAATGGTGCAAAACTTCTTCTCCTGACGCATCTATCTGGTTGATAGCATCGCCCACAACCAATAAAAACTTTGCATCAGGATAACTCGAAACGGCTTTTAACATGGTATCTTCAAAATAAGAAACATTTGCAAAATACAATGAGCCATCAAAACGTACTGCGACGATATTCTCGTCAGTAGGAATACCTTTATTGATATCTATATCACGCAAAGCTCCATCTTTATATCTTCCTAACACTGAGACACGTGGTCGCATAGAACGATAGAGATACAAAACCACTGCTAATGCAGCCCCTAAGACAATACCATGATCAAGTTTGGGTGCCGAAATAATGGTAGCAAAAAAAGTAACCATTGCGGCGATACCATCATGCTTATTTGCTACCCAGATATGTTTGATTGAGCTGAAGTTAATCAAACCAAAAACGGCCATAATAACAACGGCAGCCAGGGTCGCCTTAGGCAGATGATACAAAAGAGGCGTAAGGTACAATAAAGTAATAACAACAATTATCG
>RCNF010000738.1_pt1 | contig 16987 bp, 12 predicted proteins | sample 2041311 | NCBI WGS metagenome assembly RCNF01 (sample SAMN09708228, study PRJNA481090) | Marine sediment metagenome, whole genome shotgun sequencing project. | biome: marine sediment; feature: ocean; material: sediment; isolation source: Sewage treatment plant 2 marine sediment (STP2) ... | reverse complement strand
TGATCGAGCCCGCTGCGGCTGTGGGTAACCCACAGGTTGCCGTCTGTTCCCAACTCGAGGCTGCCGACATCGGGTTCGGTTTTGGCCGAAATGATCTTGGCGTTGGGTATCTGCGCCAGTGCCGCTTCCATTGATGTTTGGACCCGGTTGAATTCCTCGTCGGTTCGGTCGCGGCTGGTGTAATCCCTCTCGATCACGCGTTCCAGGGTGCCGTCGGCGGAGTAGACATTTATCACGTAGTCATCTCGTTCGGCCGCCACGTAGACTCGGCCGTCCTTGCCCACGGCCACCTTGCGGAAATCGGTTGTGTTAATGCCCGATTCATCGAAGGTGAAGTTGGTGAAATCCCAGTGGTAGGAATTTTCGTAGAACCGGATGGTCTCCTTGCCCTCTTCATCGAAAGCCGCCACGAAATTGGTCCTCGTCTGGGCGGTGGGCCCATCAGGGTTGATCGATTCCGCCGTCACCACCACTTCTTTCCCGCCGGACACGCAGTCGTACATCTGTAGAAACCCACCGGCAGAGGCGTCGCCGATTTCAATGACACCGGCCGGCGTGCCGTCGGTCGAGATCTTGGTGATCTTTCCGGGAAAGACCTGAACCAAGCCAAGATTCCCGTCCGGCAGGAACAACAGGCCCGAGGGGATTCGCGTCTCGCCCGGCCCGTCGCCCTCGCGACTCAGGGTGGTCAAACGTTCGCCGTCGGGCGAATACACCGGGACCTCGCTCATGCGGGTGTCCAGCAGGTATATGGTGCCGTCATCACCCACGACACACTGGCTGATCATCCCGAAAAATTCCTCGTCGTCCTCGCCGCCGTGGCGCCAGACCTCTTCCAGCTCCACCGTCACTTTTTCACCGCTCGGTTCGGCACTATTCATGATGTGCAGCACACCGTCCTTGTCCACTTCCTCGCCGGCTGACACCGGAATTGCCAGCAGCAGAAGGAACACGACCAGATTCAACTTTACTATTCGACTCATGGGATTTCCTTTCAGACGATGCCCGAATAGGGATTCGGGCTCTCTCCCTCACCCTGGTATTGGCACTGCTCAATTACGCAATTTGAGCCCCGCGGTTGCAGGTTGGATATACCCCGACCGGGGCGCTACTATTCAACCATGACCAACCCCGTACGCATACGTGATTTATTCCGTTTCTGGGTCCCTTTGCAGGCCACCTGGTTGATGATGTCCCTGGAGGGTCCCTTCCTCGCCGCGGTCATCGCGCGCCTGGCCGAACCCAAGCACAACCTGGCCGCCTACGGGGTGGCTTTCGCCCTGGCCATCCTCGTCGAAGCTCCCGTCATCATGATGATGAGCGCCTCGACCGCCCTGGTCGACTCGGCCGGCATATACCGCCGCCTGCGCAATTTCATGTGGATTCTCAACGTGGGCATCACCGTGGCCATGTTGCTGCTTCTGTTCACCCCGCTGTGGAGTCTTTTGACCGACACCTGGATGGGGCTGGACGACGAGGTCGCCCGCCTGACCCGGGGTTCCCTTTATATTCTGCTGCCGTGGCCGGCGGCCATCGGTTACCGGCGCTTTTACCAGGGCCTGTTGATTCGTTCCGGGCGGACCCGTCTGGTCGCTTGGGGCACGGTGATACGACTGGTCGCCATGGTGGTGACCGCTCTGGTCTGCCGCGCGGCGGGCAACATGTCCGGCGCCTGGATCGGCGCCGCCGCCCTGACCGGCGGTGTTTGTACCGAAGCTGTCGCCAGCCGCCTGATGGCCGCCGGTACCGTGCGCGACTATCTGGCCCAACCCTCGGAAGACGTTCTCAGCTACGGCGGCATTTTCCATTTCTACTTGCCGCTGGCCCTGACTTCGACCATCGCCCTGGCCGTGCAGCCCATGGTCACCTTTTTCATGGGCCAGGCCCGCTTTTCGCTGGAATCCCTGGCCGTTTTGCCGGTCATCAATTCGCTGGTGTTCATCTTCCGGTCCCCCGGACTCAGCTTCCAGGAGGCGGCCATCACCATGCTGGGCCGCAGCTGGGACAACTACCGGCCCGTGCGCAATTTTTCGATCCTGCTGGGCCTGGCCGCCGCGGCCGGATTGGCCCTGATCGCCTGGACTCCGCTGTCGAACCTCTGGTTGCGGACCGTTTCGGGACTCACGGTGGAACTGGCCGACTTCGCGCTGACGCCCATCCGCATCCTGACCCTCATGCCCATGCTGTCGGTGCTACTTTCTTTCCAGCGTTCCCTTCTGGTGGCGCGGCGCAACACCGGGCCGGTCACCTGGGCCTCGGCCATCGAGGTGGTGGGCATCCTGACAGTGTTGTTCTTTACCATCCGCCGGGGTGACTGGATCGGCGCCACCGCCGCCGCCGCCGCTTTCATGACCGGCCGGTTGATGAGCAATATCTACCTGATGAGACAAACTCGTAAATCATAGTAATTCAATGGGTTGAAACATTTGCCCATAACCTCCATATTCCCTGGAGGGGTGGTCTGGCGGGTATTGAAGAAGAGGATGAGGATGAGGATGAGGGCCGTTTATGCAGTTTTCCTGTTGGTTGTCATGGCCACCAGAACTCCGGCCGGAGCCCAGACCGCCCCACCCGACACCACCACCACCGAAATCCCCGACCTGACCGTGACCGCCCCCGGCATCCCCTGGGGTGATGGCCCCGTTTCGGACGAAACTCTGCGCACCCGCGGCGGCGCCAACCTGGCCGAGGCCATCGAACATTTGCCCGGCATCGCGGCCGTACGCCGCGCCCCCAGTGCGGCCGAGCCCGTCATCCGCGGTTTGGGATGGGAAAGGGTTCAGACCATTCTGGGCGCGGTCCCGCTGTTCGGCGCCTGCCCGGGACGCATGGATCCACCCGCCACCTACCTGACCCCTTTGTCGATGTCACGGGTGTCGATCTTCCGCCCCGGTGGCCTGGCCACCTTCGGGCCCGGGGCGACCGGCGGGGCGATCTTGGCCGATCCCGATTTCGAACGTCCGGCCGGTGCCTTGCCCGGGGCGACCCCCTTCCTGGAAGCCGGCTACGAATCGGCCCGCGAGGGTTTCAACACCGAAGCGGGGGTGTTCGGCGGCAACCGCGCCCTCGATTTCAAAGTCGGCCTGGGATACCGGCAATTCGACGACTACACCGCCCCCGATGGCACGGTCGTGCCCGCGGGTATGAAATCCACCACCGCCAACGGTTCGGTCGGCTGGCGGCCCGGTTCGAACAGCCGCCTGTGGAACGCCATCACCTACACCAAAGAAAAAGACGTCGATTTCCCCTCCATGCCCATGGACAACATCGAAACGGATTTCTGGGTCTACAACGCCGGTTGGCGCTCCCAGTACCACGGCCATACGGTGAGCCAACTCGAACTCACCGGCGGGGTGTCGTTTGTTGATCACTTCATGGACAACAGCAACAAGCCCAACCGCAAGATGATGGAAGCCGGCACCGACGCGATGACTCGCAGCTGGGCAGCCCATGCGCATCTCGATCTGGATCCCGGGGGATCCGTGACCCTGAAAACCGGCCTGGATGTGACCAGCCTGACCCGCGACGCCACCCGGACCCGCCACATCGTCGCCAGCGGCGCCACCTTTCACGACCGACTTTGGCCCAACGCCGTCCAAGCCACCGGGGGCGGTTTTGCGACCGCGGAAATTCCTTTGTCTTCCACCTCCGGCCTGACCCTCAAAGGCCGCCTGGACGCCGTGGACAGCCAGGCCCGCGCGGCCGACGAACCCAGCCTCGGCGGCAGAACCGTACGGCAGCAGTATGTTCGGTTCTATGGGCCCGGCGCGGCGGAAACCGACCGCACCGAAACCCTGGGTCTGGCGAGTATTAGACTGGACGGCCAGTTCGCCCCCCGCCATCTGTGGTACCTGCGCGGGGGCCTGAGTTCCCGGGCAGCCGGCGTGACGGAACGCTACTACGCTTTCGGCCCGGCACCGGGAGGTTTCCAGATCGGCAATCCCACCCTGGCGGCCGAGAAAAAAGGGGAAGGCGAGGCCGGCGTCACCCTGACCGGTGACCAGCTGGCCTTTGCCCTGAGCGGATTCTTCAGCCAGGTCGGCGACTACATCCTGCCGACCGTGGTCGCGGTCATGGATGTCAACGGCGACGGCCGCGACGACACCCTCAAGGGTTTCGAAAACATCGACGCCACCCTGGGCGGCGCTGAACTGGGCCTGGAATACCGGCCGGCCGAATTCCTGTACCTGCCGCTGACGGTGTCCTACGTCCGGGGCCGCAACACCACTTCGGATCGCGACCTTCCCGAAATCCCTCCCCTGTCCGGAACAGCCGAAATCCGTTTCCGGGCCCACGGGCCAACAGAAACCTGGCTGCGGGGTGGCGCCTATTTCGCCGCCGATCAGGAAAAGATCGACCCCGCCTTCGGCGAGAACCGCACCGGCGGCTTCACCGTCTGGCGCCTCGGTCTGGAATCCGAACCCCTCGGCGGCCTGAAACTGCGTCTGATGGTGGACAACATTTTCGACAGGCTCTATCACGAGCACCTGACCCGAGAGGCGCTACTGCCTACGGGTGGGTTGCACGCCGGCCAGGAAATTCCGGCGCCCGGCCGCAGCTTGAACGTTTCGGCCCGCATGGAATTCTGAGAACATCAGTCCCTGTCGTCGAATTTCTTGCCGCGATTCTCCTTGGTGCGGGATTTCTTTCGCTTTTCGTCCAAGCGTTTTTCCCGGGAGGCGCGGGTGGGTTTGGTCTTCTTGCGGGGTTTGGGCGGGATGAGGGCTTCGCGCAGCAGAGCCGCCAGACGCTGGGTCACGTCTTCGCGATTGCGGCGCTGGCTGCGGTGGGTGTCGCTGGCCAGGATCAGATCGCCACTTTCGGTCAGCCGGGAAGCCAGGTTCTTGCGAATCAGCGTCCTTTCCGCTTCGGTCAGCGCGTCCGATTCCAGCACGTTCCACCGAACCTGGATCCGGGAATCCGTGGTATTGACGTGCTGGCCTCCGGGCCCGGAAGCCCGGCTGGCCGTAAAGACCAGCTCGCTCAACGGAACCTGTACCTTGTCGTTGATGACCAGGGCGATCGTCACGGAATCCTCCTTCCCGGCATGCGTTCCCCGCGGCTCGCGATTATCATATCAGACTTCACCCTAAATATTCCAAGGAGGAATATCTTGATTATCCGCAAACTCGACGACGTCGCCAAAACGGCCGTGGACATGGAAGGCGTTCAGGGTATCACCAAGCAGCTTGTTCTGGGCAGCGGCGATGGGGTACCCAACTTCTCGTTCCGGGTCTTCACCCTGGAACCGGGCGGCCATTCGCCCCACCACAACCACGAGGTGGAACACCTGAATTTCATCCTCTCCGGTCAGGGAGCTCTGGTGGATGGTAAGGGCAAGGCCAACCCTCTGGGTGCCGGAGAATTCGCCTTCGTACCGCCCAACGAGACCCACCAGTTCCGCAATACCGGCGACGAGCCCTTCGTGTTCATCTGTGCGGTGCCGAAGGAATACGAGTAGAGTCCTTCGGCAGGTCTTTCCTCTCGTGCCACAGCCGGTGGCACCCTGAACACAGTGTAATCAGGTTTCCCGGATCGTTGTCGCCACCATTGGCCCGCGGTTTGAGGTGATGCACCTCCAGAAACCTGGTATTTCGACAGCCAGGTGCCCTGCAACGGTGGCCGTCCCGGGCCAGCACATCCCGCCGGCGGCTTGGCGGAACCAACGAACGACTCCTTTTTCCGGGTTCGACAACCAAAGCATCGCAATCCAGCTTTTCTCGCTCGGCCCGGCCCAATTCCAGATCTCCCCGGCTTGTCACCACGGCGACCCTTTCACATTCCGGACACCGGTGAATATGCACCACTGTCGATGCCCCCCGGGGGGCAATTTTCCCAGAAGAAATTTGTCGACAATCAGTTGTCGGTTTGAATGTTCCCCGTTTCTCCACCAATAGCGCCAACCCCTGCAGAAGCGCTTCCGTTTTGTCGCCAAGCCCACCTAACTTATGCAGTTTTTCCACCAGGGCTTCGTATTTGGCGAATTGCGTAGGTGTCATTTCCAAATTCAATCTAACCGGCACCTCGGCAGCCAGGACCTTCAACTCGGGTTCCGGAACCAGATCCTGCTGCCGGTCTCGCCTCCTTCGCGCCTTGTTCTGCACTCGTTTGACCTTCATTGCCAGCTCCCTCCTGGTCGAGGACTTCGCCTTTTCCACCCATCCTTCCTGGGTCCTGGGAGTGGCGACCTTGATCAGCTCTCTTGCTTTCGTATAACCCACCTCTCCCCTGGCCACCGCCTCCTTGACCACAGGCAAGGTCTCCAGCTTGCGGGCCAGTCGGATGAAGTCACCCGTACGGGTCTTCGACCATTTCAGTTCGACTTCCGCATACTGATAAATGGATGAATGTCCGAGTTGACGAAACAGCCGGCGCCGAAAGATTTCACCGAACCAAAGCACAACGGAATGCTCAGCCTTTTCCAGGGCCGCAACCGCCTGTTTCAGGGCAATGTCCGCCTTTGCAGCGGGCAGATTATTTTGAAATGCTGGGACTGGGGAATTCATGACACACCTCCACGGATCAAGGATCGGGAGGAAAAACTCAATATACGAACAAAAGGCGAAACCGCAAGCCAAAACCATCGTTTATTGAATTTTTTCCATATTCTCCAAAGTCCGCCACCACCACCGATATGGTCCCGTCCGACGTTTGGTGGTATGATGAGGATAGGATAATTCTCGTAAAATTTGGCAGATTTTGGTGATGGGGTGTAACCAAAATGGCTCCTCGCGACCTTTATTCCATGGACGAAAAGGATGAACTCGGGCCGCCCCAACCGGAGGTCATGTCCGAACGATTCCCCGAACAGTTCTTCGATGAGGAACTGGGTCCTGGTGATGCGGAACAACGGTCCGACCTCGATATCGAAAAGAAATTTCTTCAGCTCACCAGGATCGACACCGAGCAGTTCCAGTTTTTCTACGAGAAGTACCACGATGTGATCTTCAATTACATCTACTGGAAAACCGGAGATTACGAACTGACCGGTGACCTGACCGGAGACGTGTTCCTCGAAGCCCTGGACAAGCTGGACAAGTTCACCTGGCAGGGATACTCCTTTGGCGCCTGGCTATTCCATCTGGCCAGACGGATCGTCGGCAAGCACTATCGCCGCCTCGGGCATCCCGCGGAAAAGGTGTTCGAAACCAGGCGACGCCGAGCCAACGGACCTTGGACACCCAGTCAGACCGCGACCCGGAATCAGGACCTGGATCTGATCCGCTTGTGCATGCGGCACCTGAGTGACAACAGGAACGACGCCCTGGTGTTTCACTACTGGATGGGACTTCCGGTCAGGGAAATCGCCCTGATCATGAAAACCACCGAAAGCAACGTGAAAATGCACCTGGTGCGCGGCCGCCGGCAGATGCTCAAGTGGTTCAAGAAAAAAGGCCTGGAACTCGGGCTATCCAAGGCCGGCCAGAAAATGATCCGGGAGGTTGACGCCTACGAATCAGGGTGGCACCTGGTGGACGATTTGAACGGCAATTAATTAAAATACAATGATTTATAATCGAGATGGGTGGAGGGAATGGCTGACAATCTGGATAAATGGATCAAGGACTCGAAGGAGGAAACACCCGACTCCGGGGAGTTCCGCCGTTTGAACCGGGTTCTTCTCAAGGACCGGATGCTCACCGTGGTTCCGGCCCGCCGCCGTCGTTTCCGTTTAATCCTGGTGATTGTCACGGTGGCCTTGCTGTTGCTTTTGTCCGGTCAGATATCCCAACTGGGTAGCGACAGTTTCGAAACCAAAAAAACCACTCTGCTGCGGCCTTCGATCCAGGATTCGGTCACCGTCTATGAAAACGTTTTCCGTGGCGGGAGCGTGAATCTTCCCCGTGATTTTTCCGAGGCCGATATCGACGAATACCACCGGAGCGTAGCGGCCGGAGAAGGAACCGTCGTCAAGGCCACGGGTTTGTCCTACGGCGGAAAAACTTCCTGGTTGAAATATGTGACCAGGGACATCAACGGCAGGGAAAACACCGAAGGCAGGGCGACCGAAAATCCGCCCTCGCAAGAACCCGAAAATATCATGCAGTTTCTTCAGGAACACTACCGGGACTTGATTTCCCGAACCAAGATCGACCCGCCCCACGCCACCAATCGCCTGACCCTTGACGGCATCCTTTTCGAGTTCGAAATCTGGACCTATGAATACCCCGGGTTTGGGGAAGTCACGCGCTACATCGGTTTCCCGGTTTCCTGAAACAAACAACCCCCGGCTCGGCAACCGGGGGTTCTCGCGTTCAAGGGGGAGTCACGAGGCGAATACAGCTCCCCCTTACTTAGGGCGGATATCACTGTAGCACAACAATATCAGCAATTCGACCATTATTTTTCATCTTTACTGTTCCTTTTTTTTATTTGGGTTGGAAATAATTCAAATTCAAGGTCCTGACCCAGCACAGGTTTTCACCCTGCGGGCAACTCGTCGGAATCCTCAGCGTAAACAAAAGTGGTCTCTTTCGTCCCAAATGGGTGGCAGTCGGCCGCGGGTTTCTGTTCCTTCATGAGAAGACCTCCCTCCGTGGCGACTCGACCGGGAAAGCACCCGCACCCTTGGTATTGGCCCCTTCGTAATCTCCCCTTCGATTCCGGCACACACCTTGCGGAGGCTTGGAACTCGGGCGTCGGTGTACATCGCCCAGGGGCAATTGACAGAGCAGGCCCAGGATAGCAGTGATTTCCCAGTGGATTCACAACTGGGCCCAAACGGGGGTCGATCATGGCTGCAGTCAAGAAAAACACGCTTAACAACCATTTGCTGGCGCTCAAGAACGATGAACGGGTCTTCGAGAACGCATTCGAAGGGATCAGTCGCATGATCCTGGACAGCGAGATCGAGAAGGTCGTCGTCAACGGCAAGACCACATATGATTTCAAGATTTTCCGTACGGGAAAGAAACATATTGTTGGTTTGTATGACGAAATCAACAGCTTCGTGTCCTACGTGAAGGACGCGGCCGAGGGAGGATCCTCGGCGGAAATGGCCTACGTCCTGGTTGGCGAGCCCGGCAACGGCAAGACCTATTTCGTGGAGTACGTCAGCCGTCTGTACCGCGAATTTTTGGCGGTGGACCGTAACCGGAAGTTCAGTTTTCGCTTCGTGGGGCTGGATAATATCGGTTCATACGGCAAGATAACGACCATCGAAAGTCAGACTTACGAGGATCCGGCCATCCTCGCGATGAACCTGTTCGACAACCGCGACGAGAGCCGCAAATATCTGGCTGCCAAAGTCGGCCTGGCCGACGAACAGATCGAGCGGTTGTACGAAAACTTCCGCCCCCTCGGCGCCTGCAGCAGCTACATCTGGAGCGACATCCGGACCGCCTGCGACGGCGACCTCGAGAACATGCTGAATCACGTGGAAATATTTCCAGTCCCGTTGACCGAAAGCCTGGGCACGGTCACCGGCAAGTATCCGGCCAAGGACAAGATCACTTCCAGCGCCGTGGATCTTCTGGGCGAGGAGTCCATACAGAGGTTGTTGCACATCACCGACACCAACAACCCCTACCGCTTCGACCTGCGGCGCGGCGCGCTGGCCCGCGTGGCCGGCGGCGGCATCCATTTTTCGGACGAGCTGTTCAAGAACAAGAAGGACCTCGTGCAGGTCTACCTCGGCGTGATCCAGAACCGGACCATCGAGATCGACGGTTTCAAGTGGCCCATCGACACCCTGATCGTCGCCACCAGCAACAACAGCGAATTCAACCGCTTTTTGGCCGAGAAGGAAGAAGCGCCCATCGTGGACAGGTGCCGGATCAGTTACATCTCCCACAACACCAACTACCTGCTGCAGGAACAGCTCACCCAGTATGCCATCGGCAGTGATGCCAAGACCACGCTGTCCCGGGAAGTGTTGCACCAGGATCCGAACCTGAACTACGCGGCCAGCGTGGCGGTGATCCTTTCTCGCCTGCCGCGCAGTGAAAAGCTGACCCCCATCGAGACCATGAAACTGGCAGCCGGCGAGGTGGCCGGCGAAAAGAGCATCAAGGCGCTTGCCGAAGTGATCGCCGACCTGAGCCAGGATACGGACATCACCAACCGTTTTGGCCAGAAGGGATTGGGCCAGCGGAACCTGGGACGGGCCATCCAGCTGATGGTCGAAAGCAGCGAAACCAACGAGGGCTGCTGCATGTTCGCCTACAGCGTATTCGATACCGTCGAGCGCGTCATTCTGGACTACGTTACCGACAACAACGACCGCGCCAAGTATCTCGAGGACCTGAAAACGGCGCGGGGTCTGTACCGTGAACGCATCATGACCGAAATGTTCAACGCCTACATGGACGAGCCGCAGGCCATCCGCAAGGACGTGATGAACTACGTGAACATGATCATCGGCATCGACGCCGAGCACCTCGGGCCGGACAAGATGTGGAAGTACAAGGATCCGCAGACCGGCGAGCTGAAAGCCCTGAAGGTGGACGAGCGGTTCATCAAGAGCATCGAGGAGCGTTTGCAGCTGAAGACCGAGGAACAGCGCGAGACCTTCCGCACGGCGATTCGCAAGATCTACGGGCAGAAGATCGGCCTGGACCCGAACTACGACTTCATGGACAACCTCGAGCTGGTCAAGGCCGTGACCGACGTGCGGCTCAAGAGCGACATCGCCGGAGCGGGCAGCCTGATCGGCGCCCTGGCCAACCGCACCAACGAGGAGAACCAGAAACTTTACGACCGGATGATCGACACCATGCTGAACAAGCTGGGTTACTGCCGGACCTGTGCGCAGAAGACCATCGAGTATTTCTGCACCCAGGAAGACGAAAACTAGACCGATGGACGCCAAAGCCAAGGCATTTCTCGAGCAGCTCAAGGCCGCCGGGTTCTCCCCCGACAGGGAGGCCCGGTTGCGCCGTGAACTCGAGGCCGGCGGCCATCACGGCTTGCCCGAAGCTCCGCCCGAGCCGGTTTTCACTCCCGGCGTGGAGATCATCCAAAAGGTCTTCAACAACATCTACCGTTACGGCGACCTGACCTTTATACAGGCCATGAGCACGCCCCGCGGCAGTTACACGGCGCGGATCGGATCCCTCGACGATCTGATGGAACGCGACAGCAAGCGCGAGGAAGACGGCTTTCCCCGCAAGATCCGCATCGGCAAGCTGGTCAAGCCCGGTAAAAGCGGTAAGGACAAGGTCGTGGTGGTACCGACCACCGTGGAGGAAAAGTTCGTCCACGATTCCAGCTTCCGGGAAGAGGCCGAGGGCGGCGGCGGATCAGGCGGCATCGGTGACGGTGAAGAGGGCGAAGTCATCGGCGAACAGCCCGTCCGGCCCCAGCAGGGCGAAGGCGACGGCGCCGGGCCCGGCCAGGGCGAAAGCGGGCCCCACGAGGTGGAATCGAACGCCTACGACCTGGGCAAGATCCTCACCGAACAGTTCTCCCTGCCCAACCTGAAGAACAAGGGCAAGAAGCGGTCGCTGACCCGTTACACCTACGACCTGACGGACCGGCACCGTGGTTTCGGCCAGCTGCTGGACAAGAAGGCCACCTTGCGGCAGCTCGTCGAGACCAACATCGCGCTTGAGCGCATCGATCCCAGCCAACCGATCGACACCACCGATCTGCTGGTTTCCCCCCGGGACCGCATCTACCGCATCCTGTCCCGGGAAAAAGATTTCGAGTCGCAGGCCATGGTGTTTTTCCTGCGCGACTATTCCGGTTCGATGAGCGGCAAACCCACCGAAGTCGTCGTCAGCCAGCACGTGATGATCTACAGCTGGATCCTGTATCAGTACGCCGGCCAGGTGGAGTCGCGTTTCATCCTGCACGACACCGAGGCCAAGGAAGTCCCGGACTTCTATACCTACTACAACAGCCGGGTGGCGGGCGGCACGAAGGTGGCCTCTTCGTTCCAGCTGGTGAACGAAATCGTGGCCAAGGAAAGTCTGGCCAAGGACTACAACATCTACGTGTTCCACGGCACCGACGGTGACGACTGGGATTCCGAGGGCAAGGAATCGTTGCCCGAAATCGAGAAGATGATGGGTTACGCCAACCGTATCGGCGTGACCATCGCCGAGAACTCCTACGGGACGCCGGGCGAGTCGGAAGTGGAAAAATATCTGAAGGGGTCGGGTCTTCTGGAAAAGAAGAAGAACCTCATCCGGTTGGACGTCATGCCCGAGAGCGCGGAGGAACCCCGCATCATCGAGGGCATCAAGAAACTGATCAGCGAATAGAGGCGAGACGGCCATGCAGTTGATCGATCAACACACCAAAGCCATCATGGAGGGTTGCAAGGAGCGCGCCCGCGATGCCGGCCTGCGCTTCGACGACGAGTCCCTCGAGTACGTGGTGACCAACCGCGACCTCTTGGAGCTGTCGCCCAAGGTCATGATCCCCACCATGTACGACTACTGGGTACACGACGTCGAGGTGCTGCAGGGCAAGGGCCGTTACGAACTGTACCCGAACAACCCCTTCGAAACGGTGATCAACACGCGGCCGGCCATCAGCTTCTACAACGACAACAATCCCGACTGGTTGAACGTGATGATTTTCTATCACGTTCTGGGGCACATCGACTTCTTTCAGAACAACCTGTTCTTCAAGCACACCTGGGACGACGATTTCGCCGGCCAGGCCCTGGCCGACAAGCGCGCCATCGCCCAGCTACGCAGCGAGAAGGGCCGCTGGGTCGACTACATCATCGAGTTCGCGCGCTCGATCGACAACATGGTGAACTTCCACGGGGTGCTCGCGGACCTGCACCGCCCCGGGGCCGAAATCCAATCGAAAAAACTGGATTACTACTTCGACGTGTTCCTCCAGGACGAAAAACACGTGCGGGTGAATGAATACGTGAAGGAGATCGAGCGCTTCAACAAGTCGGTTGCCAAACACGGCGACGACGGCGAGGACGAGTTCTTCAAGAATGTTCATCAACAGCATCCGGAGTTCGCGGCCCTTTTCGAGAAGGCCAACGGTTTCGACGCCGAAAACAGGCGCGACCTGATCCAGTTCCTGATCGACAATTCCGAGTTTTTGAACCGCGAAGAAAACCGGTGGATGAAAACGGTCCTGCATATCGTCCGCAAAACCTCGCTGTATTTCCAGCCGCAGATACGCACCAAGACCATGAATGAGGGCTGGGCCAGCTACTGGCACGAAACGCTTTTCATGCGTGACGACCGCATCGCCGGCCACGAGGTGGATTTTGCCCGGGTCAACGCCGGGGTCACGGCCATGCCGCGGGTGGGACTGAATCCCTACGCCCTGGGCATGCGGCTGTTCTACTTCATCGAGGAAGCCGCCGACAAGGGCCGCTACAGCCAGGAATTCCTGGCCATGCTCGACATCGAGCAGCGTCGCAAGTTCGACAAGGGGACCGGCACCGGTCAGGACTACATCTTCCATGTGCGCGAGAACATGAACGACTTCCTGTTCGTCAACACCTTCATCGAGCAGGACTTCGTGACCCGCAACAAGCTGTTCGTCGCCGACAAGGTTCTGGACGAGAAGCGCATGGTGTGGCAGTGGTACGTCAAGAGCCGCAAGGCCGAGGACTACAAGGAGATGGTGAAGGACTCCCTCTACCATCCTCCCCACATCATGATCGACCTGAAACAGACCAGCGAGGACAACCTCTGGCTCGACCACACCTTCGAGGAAAAGCCCCTGGTCCGCGAGTTCATCAACAACACCATGCTGGGCCTGGAATTCCTGTGGGGCGGCAAGGTGACCCTCGAGACCACCGAGGTCAAGTCGATCCAGAAACCCGATCAGCAGCCCACCCTGCCGGGCATGGGGCCGCCGGTCGATCCCTCCGAGGCCATGGCCAAGATCGAGTGGCAACGTGTCCGGTACACCATGAAGGACCGGAAAATCAGCAAGGGATTGGTCTGAGCATGGAACATATTCGCAATGCCATGCACCACATCGAGGAGAGCCAGCGGCAGCTGGACCGGGCGCAGACTCTCGACTTCGAACAGTTCCTGAATGTGTTGCGGGCCAAGCCCGACACCCTCATCCGCAACGTGCACCAGGTGTTCCACGATATGGTGCAGGCCTCGGTCGGCACCGGCCAGGACGAGTATCCCGAGGATCCGGAATCCATCAACTTCGTGGCCTACGAAACCAAGGATTTGTTCGAAACCGGCACCGACAATCCGTTTTTCGCCGACCGCATTTTCGCCAATCGTCTGATGAACATGATCGATGGCTTTCGGGGCGGCACCCAGCAGAACAAGATCTACATTTTCGATGGACCGCCCGGCTGCGGGAAGTCCATTTTCCTGAACAACCTGCTGCGCAAATTCCAGGAGTACGCCAACAGCGAAGAGGGCTGCCGCTACGAGACGGTCTGGCGGCTGGACCGCTCGATTCTGGGGGAATATTCGGACATCGACGGCCAGCCGGTCATGGACAAGCTGGTCCAGCTGCTGGACGTATCGGGAAATGCGCTCGAGGAGGGCACGGAAAATCACCGTCCGCGACTTCACCAGGGTTTCGTGGAAGTGCCCTGCCCCAGCCACGACAATCCCCTGCTGATGATCCCCAAGGATCAGCGGCCCGATTTCCTGGACCACCTGTTCGCCAACGATGAGTTCAAGTGGAATCTGTCTTACGGCAAGGAATACGACTGGGTTTTCAAGGACAACCCTTGCACCATCTGCACCACCTTGTATCACGCCCTGCTGCACAAGCTGGGTGACCCCACCGAGGTGTTCAAGATGGTGCACGCTCGACCCTACGTGTTCAACCGGCGTCTGGGCGAGGGTGTTTCCGTGTTCAACCCCGGTGATCGCAGCTCCAGGTTTCAGGTTTTGACCAATCCCGAGTTGCAGAAACGAATCAGCGCTCTGCTGCAGGACAGCAACGCGGTCCGTTACATCTTTTCGCGGTACGCCCGCACCAACAACGGCATCTACGCGCTGATGGACATCAAAGGGCACAACAAGGAACGCCTGATGGAGCTGCACAACATCATCAGCGACGGTGTTCACAAGGTCGAAGAGATCGAGGAAAACGTGAACTCGCTGTTCCTGGGCGTGATGAACCCCGAGGACAACAAGAACATCCGCGGCTTCCAGTCGCTGAGCGACCGCATCGAATTCATCAACATCTCCTACGTGCTGGACTCGGCCACCGAGGTGAAGATCTACGAAAACACCTTCGGCCGGCACATCGGCGAAAGTTTCCTACCCCAAGTCCTGGAAAATTTCGCCCGCGTGATCATTTCCAGCCGGTTGAACGAAAAGTCGCGCGCGTTGCTCGACTGGATCGGCGACGGTAAAAAATACAAGATGTACTGCGACGAGAACCTGCACCTGCTGAAGATGGCCATATACACCGGCCTGATCCCGGCGTGGCTCGACGAGGAAGACCGCAAAAACTTCACGGCTAAACGCCGGCGCAAGATCATCGCCGAGGCCGAGACCGAGGGCAACAAGGGCTTCAGCGGGCGGGACTCCATCGACATCTTCCAGGACCTGTACTCGACCTACGCCAACGAAGACCAGCTGATCACCATGGATATCCTGTGCCGCTTCTTCACCAAGACCCGGCCCGAGCTGAACAAGCAGTTGCCCAGCGGCTTCCTCGATTCACTGCGGCGGATGTACAACTTCCAGATTTTGCAGGAAGTGAAGGAGTCGCTCTACTACTACAACGAGGAACAGATCGGCCGCGACATCAAGAACTACCTCTTTGCCTTGAATTACGAGATGGGGACCACCGCCGTCTGCACCTACACCGGCGAGAAGCTGGAGATCACCGATACCTTCCTGGAGGGAATCGAGGACCACCTGCTGGGATCGGACGTGCGCGAAGGGCGTCGCTCGGAGTTCCGCGAGGAAACCCAGCGAGAATATACCTCCCGGACCCTGACCCAGGAGATCATGGTCGAAGGCCTGGACATCGATGCCACCACCCTGTTTGCCGAAATGCATAACCGCTACGTGTTCAGCCTCAAGGAAAAAGTGCTCGAACCCCTCTTGAAAAACGCCAACTTCCGCCGTGCCCTGAAAGATTACGGAACGGATGATTTCCGCACCTACGACAAGCGGATCCGCGATGACATCACCTACCTCATCGGCAACCTCGTCGAGCGCTATGGCTACAATGAGCAAGCCGCGCGAGAAGTATGTGTCTACGTGGTGGATAATGAGCTGGCCGAGGAGTTCGAGGAATAGAAAGCGGTTGCACATAAAATCCAGGTAATCCGCAGGCCGAAGGCTGAGGACATCCTGGATTTTATGTGCAACCGCTTTCTATTCCTCGAACTCCTCGGCCAGTTCATCGTCCCGCAGGTTGATGCATCTCCCTCGTCGCACTAATTCCAAAGACCTGCACAAACCTTACTGTCACCGGTAGAGGGCCTTGATGGCTCCCCAGGACAGGGGCTGAAAATCGACCGGCCCCGGTTCCATGATCACGAACGTGGCCAGATAGTCGGCGGGGTTGATGGGCAGATCATCGATTTCCGGATAAGGATCGACCGCCAGTAGGTGCACTTCATAGATACCCATGTCGCAGAATCGATCATAATCCGAGGAGGTGTGCAGGACACATTCGACCTGGATCTCGCCCGGCAGGTCGCCGAGGACGGCCGCTTCGGCATCACCTTCCCAGAAACATTCCACTCCACGCGGGCAACGCGAATCGCTCAGGATGCCGGAAAATACGAAATACAAGGTGCCGTCGATCAACTCGGCGGACTGGCCGGGACCCAGGGTGAATGGTTCCTCAAGGTCCACGGGAAGGGGAGTTGCCGAAAGCAGAGCGGGCAGAACAAGGATTGAAATTATTAGGATTGCCGTGAACATTCGTTTCATGAGCGGCCTCCCTGATGGGGTTTCCGGTAAAAATACAGAATTCCCAGGACTTCGGCCACCGCCGGGAGGTTCGCTCAAGTCCCCAGCAAGCCGCTCAGAGCAGCCAGATGGGCTTCCAGGCGTTGCCTGCCATTCGAAGTGAGCTGGTACCAGCTGACTGGTTTCCGGTCCTGAAATTCCTTGCG
>RCNF010000736.1_pt1 | contig 16996 bp, 17 predicted proteins | sample 2041311 | NCBI WGS metagenome assembly RCNF01 (sample SAMN09708228, study PRJNA481090) | Marine sediment metagenome, whole genome shotgun sequencing project. | biome: marine sediment; feature: ocean; material: sediment; isolation source: Sewage treatment plant 2 marine sediment (STP2) ... | reverse complement strand
GTAGACAGTGTCGCCGTCGTTCCACCAATTGGGATAGGAGTTCACGTCCCAGGTGTCGCTGGACAAGGGAAAGGCCATGGTTGCAGCGGCAAGAAGCTCTGGGTTTTTGATGCTGGTCTCCAACGCATTCCCGCGCCTGACGGTCGCGAGCTCTTCTTCGCTGATCCAGGGTGTTCCAAAACGGAGGTCTTGAGCCGATCCGGCGATGGCGACGAACACCGTAGTCAGGCCAACAACAAGACGCTTCAAGGTCTTCATGACGTCTCCTTCTTCCGTGGCGAGCATTTCGACTCGACCTGCGACGCCGACGATGAGACTCGTGAGCCTCTCCGTCGGCAAAAAATGAACGGAACTCATCCTTGATCCTCTTGCTGTGTTGTGTCTGTTGAAACCTACCACAGTGCTTACAACACCACAATCGGAATCAGGCGAGACCGGGCGTTCGCTTTCTCAACACTGGAGCGTTCACAGTTGCCAGCTTCGCAGTTTCGTAGTTGTGTCACCGTAACTGCGGAACTCCGGACCCGGCACCAATGATCTCGTCCCCGGGAACAACCTCGATGGGTGCCAGAATAGTGCCAGGTTTACACATTCACACATTCTGAATAGAATCCGCCTTCGGAGGGCGGATGCCGAGACCACCGCGCGTGTTTGTCGAGGGCGGGATCTACCACTTGGCCGTGCGGTGCGGATCGGTTCCTCTGTGGCGGACCATGGCAAGCATCCACACACGGGTCAGCAAGGGCTACAACGCTCGATACCGGTTCTACGGCCCGTTTTGGCAGGGGAGGTACCGGGCGAAGCTGGTGGAAACGCCGGAGTACCTGCGCCAACTGATTCTCTACATCCATCTCAATCCGGTGACAGCCGGGATCGTCGAGAGACCCGTGGATTTCGTCTGGAGCGGGCATCGAGAGCTCGTCCGCAAGGTTCGAAAACCGTTCGTCGATCCCGATCATCTTCTCCTGGCGTTCGACGAGACGCGAAAGAGCGCGCGGAAGAACTACCTCGCCTCCATCCGAGCGGGTTCGGAACAGCCTTGGCTGGATCGGCTTCCTGGGGAGCTCCCATGGTGGCCTCTGGGAAGGCCGACGAGAAAAGAGCGGGACGACGAGCTCCGACTGAACCCGTCCACGCCCCACTTCGACGAGCTGGGAAGAAGTACCGCGCGGGAGCGTCCACTGCTCGATGCCGGGACGTTCATTCAACGAGCCCTGGATGCGCTCGGGCACACCGCGGAGGAGGTGTCAGGGCGCGGGAAACGCCAGGAGGTTGTTCGGGCTCGAGAAGTTCTGATGACCCTCGGCGTCGAGAGATATGGTTTGCGGGTCACCGAAATGGCCGGTATTTTGGGTGCCCGTTACAACAGCGCATGCCTTTGGAGTCGGCGGGGTGCGACACGAAGACAAGAGGACCGTGCATTTGCAGAGAAGCTGGACGGGGTCGACGCTATCATCGCCTCCTCCCCTCCAGAAGGAACGAAACGGTCGGCCGAGAATGTGTAAATGTGTAAACCTGGCACGTTTCGTGGCGCGTTTCCGTTCGTTTCCGTTTCGACATGGATCAATAAAACGGCCCCCAGCCGTGATCGGAGGGGGCCGCGGGTTTGAGTTTGCCTGGTCGGAGTGATGGGCCACCCCGGCGGATCGTGGTGTTAGTTGGCGTTCCCTCCTGTGCCGCTGTCGATCACCATGACGTCCGCCACACCCCACACCTCCTCGTTGTAAATCGTCAGGGCAACAAACTTGAGCGTGTTGTAATCGTCGATTTTGAGACCGTCGAGGGTCTTGATGTCATCTATCAGAAACTTCGCCACGAAGTAGCCCCGGTCGTCCGCCTTCCAAGAGTGAATCAAAACGCTACCCAGGAACACCGAGGCCACGTCGATGTCACTGTAGGGAACGTCGGTGTGCACGGTGACCACCTTGCCGTTGCTCTGGAGGTTGAGGGTTGAAGGAGCGATCTCGATTGTAATTTCCTCAGCCGAGCAGATGGTCGGCGCGACAAGCATGGCGATCGCCAGTCCCGACGCCCAGAGTGTGAGTCTCCCTATCGATGGTGCATTCTTCCAAGTCATCTTTCGCCCTCCTTAGTGTGGTTGTGGTCGTTGCCGACCGGGTTGATGATGTGGCGTCCGACGGCCTGCCCGTCGATTGTGGGTCGCCGACCGAAGTCATTGCATGACTGATGCCAACCCAGTCGTTCTTCGGTATGAGCTTTGTTGGTAGATATTTAGCCGTGGTTCGTTCGCGACGGACACCCATCTTGAACCGAGCCGGATCGGGTCGGTACGCCACGCGGGGCGGGCCCGATCGACACGGTTGGCCGGCCTGGCGATCGGTGAGAAATTCGGGCTAGCTGTAGGAACCCACAGCTAGGGCGCCTGGTTGGACCAGGCGGACGTGTCGCCGGATTCGAAACCGTCGATGAAGATTTCCGACAGTGACGTGCCGAAGGAGAAATCATCCCAGAAAACCAACCGTAACTGCCCGACCTTGCCGTCCGTCTCCTCGATTCGAAAGGTTCCGAAGCCTTGGATATCGATCACCCCATAGAATTGAAAACCGTTAGGCGCGCTGCCCAATCCAATCGGCGTACCGCCGTCGAGGATTATCACCAATTTCGGGAGAGCCTGGCCGGTGAAGTAGCCACCCACGGCGTAGAGCGTGCTTTCGCCCACCTGTCGAATCCCTGTAAAGCCGTCCTTGTAGAGACAGTATTCAGGTGGAACGTCGATGTCGCATTCCGACGCCGTGCCGGTGGCGTAGCCATGGTCCGGATCGTAGACCCCCCACAGACCTGACCGCGCCGGACCTGTGCCGGTGGTGATCTCGTTTTCGGCAGGAGGATCCGGGTGGTTGGTCTCCCACGCGATTCCCTGACTGAGCACCGACAGGGCGGTGTCGGGTGAACGTACCGCCCCCCAGGCCAGATCATTTTCGAATCCTTCCTGAAAGGAGCCGTAGCCCAACTCACTCGCCTTGGCCAGAAACTCAGCTTCGACCCAGCAGACGAAGACTGTCGGCCCGCCACTGCAGGCCGTCAGCGTCACAGTCGCTTGAACGATCACAGCGCCGACGATCGCTTGGTAGACAAACGTCGCGGAGCCGGGGAAATCCACATTTGGGGTGTAGGTGAACGAGCCGTCAGGACAGAGCTCGAGACCCGGATCGGACTCGCATTCCAGGGTGCCGGATAGAGGGCCGGCAACCAGTTCCGCTGTGGCCCCGCCGTCCACCGCAGGCTCGCCGTTGTAGGTATCGTTGTCGAGAACCCCGGGCGTCGCCACCACCAGCTGCTGAGCGACCGGCACGCTGTAGCTGTCATCCACCGCTACCAGCTGCGCCCGCGCCTCACCGGCCAGACCGCAAAGGAGGACCCAAACCAACCAATAGATGATGGTCCTATTCACCGGTCGGGTTTCCAGGATGAGACATCGAAGCAACGTTCGGATTCATGCATGGTGATGACGATTTCCATTTTCTCCCCCCGAATTTAGCAGCGGTTCGGATGCCAGCCCACATTTCTCACCAATCGCCATCTGAGGACGGCCATGCACCACGCCCAGGAGTGTATCGAGTGTCAGGCCAAACCGGATCCTGAGTGAGTTCCCGGCACCTATCCGAAATCTGCGAACGTGTTTGCTCGCTCGCGCCGGCGGGCGTCAACACCAAAACCGTCAAAACCATCGAGAGCCTTTCTCGTTATTCAAGTGATCGTTGCAATTAGAGTCTTCGGTCGAAGGGAGACGGCATGAAATCGGAAGGTGTCGAGGATCTTCAACGTGGTGAACGGACAAACTCCAGCGTCTGTGGATCTACCCTGAACAGCGCGGCGCCCACGACGCTCCTCATCCTTTCGATGATTGTCGCTATCCTCATTCCGGTGGCGGTCGCGGCCGAGGTGGTCCGCGTGGAAATCACCGGCAGGGAGGTGGTGTCCGACGCACCGGAGCACATGCGCTCCGGCCCGTACGAGGTGATTAGGGGCATCGTCCACCTCGAGGTTGACCCTGACAACCCGGCCAATCGACGGATCGTAGATTTACAGCTCGCCGATCGAAACAGGCGCGGAAAGGTCGAGTTCTCCGCGGATTTCGAGCTCCACAAACCCGTCAACCCGGTTCGCGGAAATCGCCGGCTGCTCTACTTCGTCAACAACCGCGGCAACAAGTTCGGCAGCTACCACTTCAACCACCAGTCCGGGAGGAACTGGCTCTGCAGCCAGGGGTGGTCGTACCTGTGGTGCGGCTGGAATGTCGACGTGATCGACAGTGACCGGAGATTCAACATCACTGTGCCGGTAGTGACCGACGGCGGACGGGCCATCACCGGGAAGATCTGCGCCGAAATCTGCTCACACGCCGACGACGTGGTGTACTCCATGCCCTTCGTTTGGGGCGGATCCATAGAAGGGTGCCACGTACACATTTCCACACTTGCGGCGTTTTTAGGTCCGTTTTGATATGGCGTCGTCGAGGTGATCGTGGAAGTGTGTACGTGGCACCCACCTACGGTCGTGATCCGGGCGAAGAGAAGGCGGCCCTCGAGGCCTACCGACGTGCCCTGCCCGCCAATTGGCAGGTCCAGACGGTGGACGCCTCAGAGGCCATCGTCCTGGGAGGCGCAATTCACTGCGCGGCGCTGGAACTTCGGGTCACGGGCCACACGAAGTAGCCACGATCGGATCCACGCTGGCGCAAATAGGCGGCTGCGAACGCGAATCTCAGCCCGGGTCGACACCCTTCTCAGAGCCTGGCTGCTCCCTGAAGAGGATCCACAGTGCGGCGGGAAGGGCGGTGAAGTCCGCCAGCATGGCGAGGGCGAAGGCCAGCGAGGTGACGATCCCGAATTGACGCATCGGCGGCAGATCCGACAGTGTGAGGGCGAGAAAACCGCCGGCGTTGATGATGGTGGCAAAGAGAATGGCGTGGCCCGCGACCCGGATGGTGTGGGCGAGGGCCTCCTCGGTTGCGCCGCCGTTTCTCTTCTCGAGAAAATGATAGAAGAAGTGGATCTGGTCGTTCTCGGTGACTCCGAGCACCGTTGTGGCGATGAGGATCGTCGCGATGTTGAAGGGAATTCCGGTGAGGCGCATGACGAGGAAGGTGACCAGAATGGAAAAAAGCGACGGCACCATGGCGGTAAGTCGAGCCGGACCTGATCGAAAGACCAGAACAAAGGTGAAGAAGATAATCGAAAAGGTGATGGCGAAGCTCTCGACGAGAGTCGGCACCAGGTTGCCGGCGATCGTGGCCTGGAGGACGCCGCTCACTGCAAGGTGGTAACTGCATTCGGCGAGGGCAGGGTCCGACGACACCACTTTCGTCCATGCGGTCGAGATTGCCGCCGAGAGCTCGTTCATCCCGTGTTCGGCGCCGGCCGCAGAGGTCACGGTCAGATAGGTGGAGGCGAGGGAATCGAGATCGACCCACCGGGAAACCGACGGCTCGCTGAGCATCAGCTGTTCGAGATCGGCCGCCATCCTTTCGAAGGTCTTGGAGTTGGTGCCGGTTTCGTCGCCGAGGCCTGCAAGATACCGGCGCAGCCTCAGAATTGACGGCAGACCGACCACCGAGCCAACGGCCGGGTCCCGTTCGAGTTCGCGAGTAAAGGTATCGAGGGCGCGAAGATATTCCGGTTCGAGAACCCCGAACTCGGGGGTCGTGACCCAGATCTTTGCCGAAGTGAGACCGAGGACGTTCTCTTCGAAGTAGCGCGTGTCTCGGGCCACCGGTTCGTCCGGGTCGATATAGGCCAAAGAGTCGGTTTCGAGCTGCATTCCGGGCAGGACGCCGGGGATGCCGAAGAGCGCGATCAGCCCGGCCGCCGCGAGCATCGAAGCGGTGATGACGAGCGGCCACCGCCAGCGGTAGGACCACCGGGGCAAGACCTCGGCGGCGTGGATGACCCAGGCCCCGGCGATGCGGCGGTGGCGTCGGGTCGGTGCACGCAGAATGGTCTGAAGCGCTGGATAAAGGGTGAAACAGACGACCCAGCCCAGCAGGAGACCGCCGGACGTCCAGATCCCGAGCTCTCTGATCGGCCGGATGTTCGAAACTGTGAGAGCAGCGAATCCCACCGAGGCGGCAAAGACCGATGCCGTGACGGCAATGAACTTGTTGGCCAACGCGATGGCGCGGTGGGTCTCGAGGTCCATGCCTTCCGGTTGGTCGACAAAGCGCGAGTGGAGGTAGACGAGGGACGCGGTAGCGGTCACCATCAGGGTCAGAGGCACCAGCGACGAGACGATGGTGAAAGAGAGCCCGACCAGACCGGCGAAGGCCATTCCCAGGAGCACCGCAGCCGCCAGTGACACCAGGATGACCGCCAACGCGCGCCAGGACCGAAAGAGACCGAACACCAGGCTGACGACAAAGGCGCCGAAGAGTGGGAAATAACGCATACTCGATGCCGAGGTCTCGCGCTCGAGCCAGGCGTCGATCCACGGCCGGCCAACCCGGCGCACACGGTCGATGGAAATTGACCAGTCGGGGACCTGAGCGACAACACCATCGATATCGTTGAGGATCCGATTGCGAATCTCGGGCTCGGGGGCATCCAGTGCGAGGACGATGGCAAGAAAGTGATCGCCCACGAGGCCCTGACGACGGAAGAAATCGGTTCCCGTGATGATCTCGCGAAACGTATCCAGATGTGCGGTTGGCGACCCGGTTCCCGGCCGGCTCCTCCGCCAGATGGTGGCGATGGAGTAGGGCTCGACACCGGGGATTGTCCCGAGCTCGGACTCGAAGTGCTCGAGATCGGTCAGCGATCCCACGCCGAAGGGATCGCCGGTCTCGAGCATGAGATAGACGGTTTCGCCCTCGGGGAAGAGGGTGTTGAACTCATCGGAGACGGCGACCTCGGGGTCCGACGCCACCACCATGTTCTCGATCGAGTTGTCCCGGGGAATGTCAAAGGCGAGGCTCGCTGCGGCTGCCAGCACCACGATGTAGATCGCGACGACCAACCAGCGCCGGGCGACGATGGCGTTGAAGACCGGCACCATACGTGCCTCGAGGGAACGGTCAACGAGAGTCACAGTATGATGGCCTCATGTGGATGAATCGCGTTGTCGCGCTCGGGATGTTCGTGTTGATGACAGTTTCGACTGTGGTGCGAGCCAACGGTCTCACGGTGGTCATCTGCGCGCCCGGCTACCCGGGCTCCACCGCCGAAGCCCAGCCTGCCATGGATGGACTTGCCACAGCCGTTGCCGCCGCCGCAGGTTGGGAGGCAGGTGCCTTCGAGGCGGTGTACTTCGAAAACGAGGTGGATGGGGTCGCCGGCCTGCGATCGCCGGCTGCCGGTTTGGCGTTGGTGACGCTGCCGTTTTTTCTCGAACATCGTGATGAGCTCGATCTGCGGCCGCAATTGATGGCGGTTCCCGCCGGTCGTGAGCCCCTCGAGTCGTGGTTTCTGGTGGCGGGTGCGGGGCTGGTGCAGCAGCCTCCGGACCTCGATGGGTGGGAACTTCTCAGCCTTGCGGGTCACTCGCCGCGTTTCGTCATGGGCCCGGCATTGGGAGATTGGGGAGCAGTGCCGGACTCTTTGACCATCACCTTTTCGGGCGCCGTGCTCACGGGGCTGCGTCGGGCCGCGAAGGGTGAAAACGTGACGCTTCTCCTCGATGGCGGTCAGGCCGATTCCATTGCTCGGCTGCCGTTTGCCGATCAACTCGAAGTTATCCATCAGTCGCAGTTGTTGCCGGTCTCGGTCGTGTGTTCGGTGGGTGATCGTGTGGCGCCGGCCAAGCTCTCTCGAGTGCTCTCCGCTCTCGAGGATCTGGACGACCGGCCGGGTGCCGCCGAGACGTTGGCCGGGGTTCGTCTGACCCGTTTTGTGCCCGTCGACCTGGCGATCCTCGAGCGCGCCGAACGCATGTTCTCGGGAGCCTGCGAGTGAGCACCAAGCTGCTGCGGGGTGCGCTCTGCATCGCATCATTGATCGTGGCCTTCGGGTGCGCCTCGGCCCTCAAAGAGCCGCCCCAGGTTACCGAGATCGGCGCCGGCGCGAGCCGGCCCGGCGCCGAACCCGCGGACTCGATCGCCGCGCTTGCCCGAGCCGAGCGCGAGTTTGCCCTGCGGCCGGATGCGGCGGCGGTGGAACGTTCCCAGACTCTCTACCTCGAAGCTGTGCGAACAGAACCGGCGCCGGTCGAGGCCTTTCTCGGGGCGGCCCGGGCCACCGCCTGGCTTGTGGAACACGAAGAGGATGGGCAGCGCCGCGAGGAGCACGCCGTCGAGGGTGTTCAGGTCGGCCAACACTGCGTCCGGCTCTACCCCGCAGTGGCGGAGTGCACCTACCGGCTCGCGCTGGCCGTCGGTCAGCAGGCGCGTGAACGGCCTTCGACTGCCGTCGATGGTCTTGAGGTCATGGTGACGCTGCTCGAAGAAGTCATTTCGACCGCGCCGGATCTCGACTTCGCCGGAGGCGATCGGGTCATGGCGCTGGTTTTGTTGCGCGCACCGGGCTGGCCCACCGGTCCAGGGGACCATGAAACTGCGCTGGTCCATGCTGAGACCGCTGTGACCTCGTTTCCGGACTATCCGCCGAACCAGCTCGTCCTGGCCGAGGCTCTCAACAAGAACGGTCAACCGGAGCAGGCGAGGCAGGCTTTTAAAAGGGCGGCCGATCGTGCACGAGCGGGTGGTTTCGCGGGTGATCCAGAGGCCGCCGAGTGGCTCGCCGAGGCAGAGACGACTCTGGCGGGATCCCGCTGATCGGCGGCGGGCCGGATTGTAACCCGGCGGTCTCTCCCAAATCAGAACTCGCCTCAAAACACGTTTCCCAGACGCCGGCAACCCTCGTCGATGGCTGTCTCGTTTGCGAAGGTGAAGCACAGGCGTGCAAACCGGTCGCCCGAGAGGACCTGTCCGACCTGTTCGTCAGCGTCGGGATAAAAAGCCTTGCCGGGCACAAAGGCCACCTTGGCGTCCACTCCCCGGTCGAACAGCGATCGACTGTCGCCCGATGCCAGCTCAAGCCAGAAGAAGAAGCCACCCTTTGGTTGGTGCCAGGAGGCGGCGCCGACGGGCAGGTGTTGCTCGAGAGCTTTTTGCATGGCGCGGCTCTTGCGGGCGTAGGTATCGACGATCAAACCGAGGTGCTCCTCGAGCAGACCGCGGGTGCAGTACTCGGCGACTAGGGCCTGGGTGACGGTCGAGGTGCAGAGATCCTCGCCCTGGCGCATCAAGACCATGGAACGGATGAGGTCGGGTGCGGCGACAGTCCACGCCACCCGCACACCGGGCGCGAGGACCTTTGAAAAGGACGAGGCGTAGATGACATGGGATGCGTCGCCGACCAGCGACTTCAGGGTCGGCAGCGGCTCGCCCGAGTACCGCAATCTGCCGTAGGGGTCGTCCTCGAAGATCGGGATCTCCGCCTGTGCCGCCAACTCGACGAGGCGTTGACGGCGTTCGAGACTCATACAGGCGCCGGAGGGGTTGGAGAAGTCGGGCACGGTGTAGATGAGCTTGGGCGCACGTCCCGTTGATTCGGTGACGCGGTTGGCGACCTCGGCCAGCTTCTCGACCTGCATTCCGTTGCTGTCGGACGGTACCAGGGCAAAGCGCGCGCCGGCGTTGCGCAAACAGTGGAGGGTGCCGGGGTAGGTCGGGGCCTCGAGAATCACAACGTCGCCGGGGTCGATCAGCGCGCGCCCGATCAGGTCTACCGCCTGCTGTGAGCCCGAGGTCACGAGCAACTCACCGGCCTCGGGCCGGTAGCCCAACCGTGATTCCATCATCTCGAGGATCGCATCCCGCAGCGGCGGGTAGCCCTCCGACGCCCCGTACTGAAGCACGGTCCGGCCGTCGCGGGAAAGCACGTCGGCGCACGAGGCAAAGGCCTCCACCGGAAACGTGTCGGGGTCCGGGAGGCCTCCTGCGAAGGAGATCATCCCCGGCTGTTGGATCATTTGAAACAGCTCGCGGATCGGCGACGGCTGCATCTTCTCGGCAAGCGCGGAAAAACGAAAGATCGAACTCAATCTGACCTCCAGATGGTGGGGATTGTACTGCGTTTGCCCGTGCCCGTGCCCGTGCCCTTTCCCGGAACAGCGAGCGAACCCGCCTCTCAGTACGTTCTACCCGAGAGGAGCCACCTTCAACATTGTTGGCCCGAATCACTCAGCCTACGTGGATGATCGTCTGTCCAACAATATTGAAAATGGCACCTCCGCCGCACGCGGCTCATCTGCGTTCATCTGCGTTGTCTGCGGTTTCTCCGGCTCGACATCACTCCTCGGCCAGGAATTGCCGGTACTGTTCCGCGAGGTCGGCGGCGACTTCCTTTGTGATCCGCTGTCCTGCATCCACCGAGGCCAGAGCGGGGTACGACCCCATTCGTCCCTCGGGGTAGCGGCGCCGAAAGTCGGCTGGGCCAAAGACGCGCGTGGATGGAGGCGGTACCGCCTCCATTTCGGCGCTCTTGATGTGGTCTGGATAGGCGGCTGCCGCGACCGAGACCTCCGAGGCCGAGGCGTGGTCACCGTCACGATCGCCAAACAGCTCCTCGCTCAGCTTCTGTGCGGATGCTGTGTGCCACCACTCGGCGCAGACACAGCGCACGCCGTCGCCGTCTTCCAACAGCCGCGGCGCTTCGGCGTACGCTTCGAAGAAGCCGGCGTTGATGGAGGCCGTGTTGCCGCCGTGGCCGTTGATAAAGAAGACCCGGCGAAACCCGTGTCGAGCGAGGGAAAGGACCACGTCGCGGACAACCGCCACGAGGGTGGTCGGTCGCAGGGTGATCGAGCCCGGGAAGTGCATGTGGTGTTCGGACATGCCGACGGTGAGGGTCGGCCCCACCGCCGCTTCCGCGAGCTCACCAGCGCGCCACGCGAGGCTCTCGGCGCAGATGGCGTCGGTGCCGATCAGACCGGTCGGCCCGTGCTGCTCGGTGGCGCCGATAGGTACGATGATGCCGGAGGATGTCTCCAGATACCTCTCGACCTCGGGCCAGGACATGAGCTGTAAACGCATCGCTACCTCCAAGCCGACAGTTTAGCTCTATTCGAGGTCTGGAATTCTGGTTGATATATCGAGGTTGATAGATGTGGTCCTCTTAGTTCGACAATTTGGTGTGTTGAGTGAATGGACGCAGGAATTGGCCCGATGGAGATGAAATGAAACCGAATTTCGAGATCGACGGCGTTTCTCGACGCGCGGCCGGTCCGATGGTGCTCGGCGATACAGGGCTCCTGGATGAGGACGTACGTTTACGTCAACTCGTCTCTCGGAGATTGGGAGAGTTGGTCCCAACCGAGGTTTGCTTTCCAGAGGTGCTCCACCAGGCCATGCGCTACAGCCTTTTGGCGGGCGGCAAGAGGATCCGACCCCAACTCACCATTCAGGTAGCCACCGACTTCGGAGTGTCTGAAGCTGATGCCCTGGATCCGGCATGTGCGATCGAGATGATCCACTCTGCATCGTTGATTCTCGACGATATGCCGTGTATGGATGACGCCACGCTGCGGCGGGGACAACTCACCAACCACCTGGAGTTTGGTGAGGACACTGCGATCCTTGCCGCGACTGCTCTACTCAACCGGGCGTTCGGTGTGATCGCCGAATGCGAGCGTCTGCCGGCCGAGGTCCGATTGGACCTCGTGAGAGTCCTCTCGGATGCAGTTGGCAGCAACGGCATTATTGCCGGTCAGTATTGCGACCTGCGCACCAATTGGAATCACACTGGCGGCAATGTCGGTCTGACTGACATGTACGCCCGGAAGACTGGCGCGCTGTTTGTGGCGGCCGTCGAAGCGGGAGCGAGAATCGCGGCGGTCGACGCCTCCTGGATCGTCGCGGTTCGCGAGTATGCGCTCAATCTCGGGCTCGCGTTTCAGCTGCTCGACGACCTCCTGGATACCTTCAGCTCACGCGAGGACCTTGGCAAGGACATAGGTCAGGACGGGGACAAGACCACTTTGGCGTCTCGTTTGGGCGCAGACGAGGCCCGACTGGAGGTCTGCCGTTACGTCAAGTCGGCCGCCAGCGCACTCAAGCCTCTGGGTGATTCCGGCATTCCGCTGGTGGATCTCGCCCGCTCCTACACCGAGCCTGCCATGGAGCGCGTGCTCTTCCTCTAGGGTGTGCATGGCAGTGGTGGCTCAGCATCCGGCGTCCATGGTGCGCCGCCACACTGTGACCGACCACCGACGATCGAGTGAATTGACCGATCGTCAGGCTACGTTTCTGTTTAAAAATCTCGTGGAGGTCCATCGTGAGACGCTCATTCATGATCCGGGTTGCGGTTGCTGTTCTGGCCTGCTGGAGCGTTTCAAGTTCGGAGGCTTCCGACGGGACCTCGATCGACGCCCTCGGATGGCTCGCCGGATACTGGGTGGGTTCGGCGGGTGATGTCGCGATGGAGGAATTTTGGACCGAGCCAAAGGGTGGGGCCATGTTGGGGCTGCATCGCGACGTGTTTCCAGCCCGGCCGGCGTTTTTCGAGTTTCTGAGGATCGAGCAGCGTGAATCCACCGTCGTCTACGTTGCCAGCCCCTGTGGAGAGGGTGCCACCGAGTTTGTCCTGCTCTCAGCAGGTGCGGCCGAGGTCGTCTTCGAAAACCTCGAGCATGATTTTCCACAACGCATCATCTATCGGCGGCCAGGACGTCATCGAGCCGCTGGAGCTCGGACTCGAGCTGAGTCGAGTACTCCCTCGCTTCGCCGGCCCGATCCTGCAGAGTCTGGACTCTCGTCTCGATATCGCCAATGGAATTGGAGCGCAGCTGGAGCGCGAGCACGGCCACCTGAAGCCGACGGAGCCCGATCTTGGTCGAGCGTTGCTCGAGCAGTTGTTCGAGAAGCGTGACCACTTGACCTGCCCGTTCACCGAGAACGCGGAGCTCATTTGCCGGATCGTTGACAGGGTTCACCTGCTGGGCTTGCGTTATGGGTGGGGCCAATATTGCAATCGCGAGAACACACAGCGCTGAAACTTTCCACATGGTGTACCTCCAAGTTGACGCTCCACTATGGGCGGTTTTTTGGGTTTCGAGGTCACGAGCTCCTTCCCTTCTTCGGTCGTTGCCCTTAATCTAAATATTGGATTGGATTGGGTGGATGGCGACCTGGGTCATTGGTGATGTCCACGGCTGTTGGTTGACGCTCGAGCGACTGCTCCAGAGCATCAAATGGCAACCGGCAGGCGACGAACTGTGGTTTGTCGGCGACTTGGTGAATCGCGGGCCGTCGTCGCTCGAGGTCTTGCGGTGGGCTTTTGACAATCGCGAACGTCTCACGGTGGTTCTCGGCAATCACGACCTCCACCTGTTATCTCGCGCGGCGGGGGTGAGGGACGCAAAGAAGGACGACACTCTTGATCAGATCTTGGAGGCGCCGGACCGCGACGATCTGTTGGAATGGTTGAGGACGCGCCCGCTGATTCATCATTTCGGACCGTTTATGATGGTCCACGCGGGTCTCTTACCGGATTGGAACATCGAAAGTATGCGCGCTCTTGCCGACGCTGCCGCGGGTCGGCTCGCCGGGCCCGATCACGGAGAGTTTCTCCGCGCTCTCTCGAAAAAGCGCAACAATGGAGAGAGTGGCGATCGCGAAAATGACGGCCAGTTAGTGGCCGCTGTGGCTGCGATGACCCGCATTCGGATGGTGGACGGCGACGGAAGAGCACAAATGGGCTTTCGCGGTGCGCCCCTCGATGCTCCGCGGGGATGGCATCCCTGGTTTGAAAAGTCGGCTGTTCGCAACCAGGGTTATGCGCTGGTCTTCGGCCACTGGGCGATGCTCGGCTTCCACCGTGAGCACGATGTTGCCTGCGTCGATTCAGGTTGCGTCTACGGCGGCAGCTTGACGGCGTTTCGTCTTCTTGATGGGCGAGTCGTTCAGGAGCCGCTTGCCGACCGAGTGGTCAGCAGAAGTTGAAATCAGAATGATATAGAGGTGCGTGTTGATGGAAGTTTTATGAAGACATTGCTCGTGATGCGCCACGCCAAGAGCGACTGGGGCGCGGCCTTCGCCCGGGATCACGATCGTCCGCTCAATTCCCGTGGAGAGAAGGCGGCTCGACGCATGGGCCGTTTCCTCACGGATGTCGGAGCCGCTCCCAACCTGGTCATCAGTTCCACCGCGGTTCGGGCACTGACCACGGCCGAGCTGGCCTCCGATGCTGGAGATTGGGACTGTTCCGTCATCACCAGCCGGGGTCTGTATGCCAGCGATACCGAACAGGTGCTCGAAGTCGTGTCCACTGTCGATCCGGAGGTGGATCGTTTGCTCATCACCGGTCACGAGCCGACCTGGTCGAGTTTGGTGGGCCGGCTCATCGGCGGCGGACGGATCCATATGCCGACGGCTGCGGTGGCCTGTCTCGATCTGCCGCAGGGCTCCTGGGCAAATCTCTCGGACGGAGCGTGCCAGCTGCGTTGGTTGGTGACACCGAAAATGCTCAAGAAGAATTAGGAATTGGGAATGAGGAATTGGGAATTAGTAATCAGGAATCGAGATTTTCGACTCATTCCTTCCCTTCCATTTTGCTCTTCCCGGTGTGGGCTGCGGGTAGAATAGCTCAAGGTCAATGAAGAACTCAAAGAAAACGAAAAAGGGCAGCGTCGACGAGGCCGTGACCTTTCCACTCAAGGTTGCGTGTGTCGATATGGGTTCGAACGCAATTCGTTTTGTCGCGGCTAACTTTTCCTCCGAGCTGGATTACTCGGTGCTCGCTTCCGAGCGGTGCGCGGTGCGACTGGGGCACAGCGTGTTTCTTTCCGGGCGATTGGATCAACAGGCGATGGACGCCGCCGTCGAAGCGCTTGCAGACTTCAAGCGCCAAATGGACAAACTCGGTATTGAGTACTACCGAGCGGTAGCCACCAGCGCGGTGCGGGAGAGCAAGAACGGCCGTGAATTCGTCAAGCGGATCGCCTCCGAAGCCGGGTTGACTTTGGAGGTGATCAGCGGATCGGAAGAGGCGCGATTGGTCCACGTCGCGGTCGCACGGGTCATTCCGCTGGGCAGCCGGAGATGGTTGTTGGTGGATTTGGGCGGCGGCAGCGTCGAGGTCTCTCTCGTCGATCTGCATGGCACCTATTGGTCGGAATCCCACACCATGGGTTCGGTGCGATTGCTCGAGGAGCTGACCGAGGCCGGCTCCGATCCGGGTCGCTTCCGCCGACTGCTCTCCGAGTACATCTCGGTTCTCAAGGTGCCGGCCATGACCGACGGTCAACAGCTTGCCGGCTATATCGCCACCGGCGGTAACATCGAGGCGCTGGCGAAGGTGGCGGGCTTTTCGGACGAGACCGGTGTCACCCAGCTTCCGGTGGAAACGCTGCGGGCGGTCATCGAACAGCTGGCGAGGTTGTCCTACCTGCAACGGGTCGACGATCTCGGTTTGCGGGAGGATCGTGCTGACGTGATCCTGCCGGCGGCCATGGTCTACGAACGACTGGCCGAGCTCAGCGGTGCGGCCGAAATTACCGTGCCACGAGTCGGCGTCAAGGAGGGGATTCTTTTTGACCTGGTGGATGAACTGGTTTGCAAACGTGATCACGAGGACCGCCAGGAGCGCGAGGTGTTTTCGAGCACGACCATTGTTGGCCGCAAATATCTCTTTGATGAAGCCAATGCCCGGCACGTGGCGGAGACGGCCATATCGCTCTTTGACCAGCTTCGGCCCCTTCATGAATTGGAAGACACAGATCGGAAGATTCTTCAGGCGGCAGCGTTGCTGAAGGACATCGGTCAGTTCGTCAGTTACAAGGGCCACCACAAACACTCGCTCTACCTGATTTTGAATACCGAGTTGCCGAACTTCAGCCACCGGGAGATGTTGCTGGTGGCCAACGTGGCGCGCTATCACCGCAAGGCGCACCCACAGGAACATCACCACTATTTCATGGCCCTCGAGGAAGGTGAGCGGGAGAGGGTGACACGTCTGGCAGCGATTCTGCGGGTGGCCGATGCCCTTGATCGCGAACACCGGCAACGGGTGACAGGAGTGACTGCCAAGGTCAGCGACAGCGAGGTCGCTCTGTGGTTGGACGGTACAGCGGGTGCATTGCTCGAGGGTTTTACGGTTCAAAAGAAGGCGAATCTCTTCCAACAGACGTTCGGTCGCGCTGTGAATTTGCGGTTTCTCGGCGAACACCAGGACGCCGGGCCCGCCTGATACACAGAGTGTGTGAACACGAAACCGGGAGGCAGCATGGTCGAGCAAGAGCGTTGTGGCTGGTGTGGTGAGGACCCACTCTATGTCGCCTATCACGACACCGAGTGGGGGGTGCCGGTGTTCGACGACCGCACCCTGTTCGAGTTCCTCATCCTCGAAGGCGCGCAGGCCGGGCTGAGCTGGTCGACCATCCTCAAAAAACGCGACGGCTATCGCCGCGCGTTCGACGCCTTCGACCCCGAAAAGGTTGCACACTACGACACGCGAAAGGTCGCCAGCCTCCTTGAGGATTCCGCGATCGTGCGCAACCGGCTCAAGGTGGCGTCCGCTGTGACCAACGCGCAGGCCTTTCTCGAGGTTCAGAACGAGAGGGAGAGCTTCTCCGACTACATCTGGTCCTTTGTCGATGGTCTCCCGCTTCAGAACACCTGGCGCTCGTTGTCAGAAATTCCCGCCACCACCCCGCTCGCCGAGACCATCTCGAAAGACCTCAAGAAGCGCGGTTTCCGTTTCGTCGGTCCGACCATCGTTTACGCCCACATGCAGGCGACGGGGATGGTCAACGATCATCTTGTCGGTTGCTTCCGACATTCCGAAGTCTCTTTGCTGAGAGGAACTCTCTGAAGTGATAGACATTCGGTTCGTCCGTTATTCGAGCGCCCAACGGTTTGCGGAGCGAGGCCTGAGGGGCGACCCGGCTCTGCCCATGGGCCCCGCCGTGGCAGGCCGATGACCAAGCCCCGCACGGGCGACACAATGTAGCCTGGGGCGTCAGCCCCAGGATGGGTGGGCCAATACGACGAAAAGCCCCGGAGGGGCGACAGACACATCTGCCGCCCCTCCGGGGCTCGAATTCT
>RCNF010000735.1_pt1 | contig 17000 bp, 14 predicted proteins | sample 2041311 | NCBI WGS metagenome assembly RCNF01 (sample SAMN09708228, study PRJNA481090) | Marine sediment metagenome, whole genome shotgun sequencing project. | biome: marine sediment; feature: ocean; material: sediment; isolation source: Sewage treatment plant 2 marine sediment (STP2) ... | reverse complement strand
GCATTGTTTGATGCCTCTATCCTCAGCGGATCCGTGGGGCCTGTCGGGCAAACAATGCTAAAGGTGGCTTCTCTCGGGAAGCGCCTCCGGATACGGCCCGCGTGCGCTGGAGGTGCCATTTGTCGCATTGTTTGGGCTCGCTTCATCAATCTGCCTACACCGCTCGGGCAAACAATGCGATGGGTGGCTCCTCTCGGGAAGCGCGTGCTCAAAGGCGGGCTCACTCCAGAACTCGATTGAAGGGCGCCCTCGATTGTGCAATACTTCACATCCGCTGGAGGCGTCTTGGGATGCTTCGCGAATTCGCCGTCAACCCCGTGAAGGGAGCCACTATGAAGCAAGAAATACTCCTCGGTGACGAGGCGGTCGGTCTCGGCGCCATCGATGCCGGCCTCAGCGGCATCTACGGCTATCCGGGAACACCGTCGACCGAGATCTTCGAGTTTGTCGAGCGCCGAACGAAGAAGGCAGGCGACGTCCACGCCTTCTGGTCGACCAATGAAAAGGTGGCCTACGAGGAAGCTCTTGGCATGAGTTGGGCCGGCAAACGAGCCCTCGTGTGCATGAAGCACGTCGGTCTCAACGTGGCGGCCGATGCATTCATGAATTCGGCGCTCACCGGGACCAACGGCGGTCTGGTGCTGGCTGTGGCCGACGACCCCGGGATGCACTCGTCGCAGAACGAGCAGGACAGCCGCTTTTTCGCCCAATTCGCCCTCATCCCGTGCTTCGAGCCCCGCAACCAACAGGAATCCTACGACATGATGTTCGAGGCCTTCGACCTGTCCGAGGAGTTGGCATTGCCCGTCATGATTCGCCTGGTGACCCGCATCGCCCACAGCAGGGCCGGCGTGGCGACCCGCGAGAGGCGGCCGCAAAACCCCCTCCAGCCGACCAAGGAGATCAAGAAGTGGACCCTGTTGCCGGTCAACGCCCGGGTCCAGTACAAACACCTCACCGAAAAGCAGCCTGAACTTCTTCGCCGAGCCGAGGACAGTCCACATAACGACCTTCAAATCGCGGGCAGAACGGGCATCCTGGTGTGCGGTCTCGCCGACAACTATGTCCGAGAGAATATCGGCACCGACCACGACTACTCCGTCCTCAGTGTCCGTCAGTACCCGCTACCGGTCGGCAAGGTCCGGAAGCTCGTCGAGCACGTCGACGAAGTGTTGGTCGTCGAAGATGGCTACCCCCTCGTCGAGAGCATGCTGCGCGGTCTGTTCGGGATCGACGGCGTAAAGATCACGGGCCGAATGACCGGAGAGCTGCCGCGCACAGGAGAGCTCAACCCGGACATCGTCCGCGAGGCCCTCGGCTTGCCGGCGCTCGCAACGGCCCACTCCCCCGAAAACGAACTTGCCAATCGGCCGCCGGCACTGTGCAAAGGCTGCCCTCACACCGATTCCTTCAGGGCGCTCAACGAGGCCCTCAGCGGTTTCGACAGCCCCCAGGTCTTTTCGGACATCGGGTGCTACACCCTGGCCGCACTGCCGCCCCTCGAGGCCGTCCACAGCTGCGTCGCGATGGGCGCCTCCATCGGCATGGCGGCCGGCGCCGCTCACGCCGGCTACGCACCAGCGGTGGCCGCCATCGGCGATAGCACCTTCTCGCATGGCGGCATTACTCCGCTCCTTTCTGCGGTCCAGCAGAAGGTCAACCTCAACGTGTTGGTGGTCGACAACAGCACGGTCGGGATGACCGGAAACCAACGCTCGATGTCGACCGGCCAGACCCTCGACCAGATCATTCTCGGAACCGGTATCGAGGAAGACCACTTTCGGATCATCGAACCGACACCGCGCAACCACGAGGCCAATGTCGAGGTCATGCGCGAGGAACTCGCCTACGAGGGCCCCAGCGTGATCGTCGCCCGGCGTGCGTGTATCGAAGCCCTGAAATCCAGACCTGCGTGAGGGGGCGATCATGGAGAAAAACATCATCCTTGCCGGCGTCGGTGGCCAGGGCATCTTGTCGATCGCCTTTGTGATCGACAACGCCGCGCTCGATTGCGGCTACCACTTCAAACAGGCAGAGGTCCATGGGATGGCGCAACGCGGTGGCGCGGTCCAGTCCCACCTCCGATACGGCGATTCGGAAATCTACTCGGACATCGTCCCCACCGGCCGCGCCGACCTCATTCTCAGCGTCGAGCCCCTCGAGGTGTTGCGTTACTGGCACTACCTGCAGCCTGACGGTTGGGTCGTCACGAGCGTCACCCCATACGTCAACATTCCCGACTACCCGGAGATGGAGGAACTTCTAGTCGAACTGGCCGGGTTCCCCAACATCGTAATGGTCGACACAGCCAACATCGCCCGTGCAGCGGGCAATCTGCGCTCTCAGAACATGGCCGCTGTCGGCGCCGCATCACCATTGCTTGACTTTTCGGAGGACCAGCTCCTGCGTTTCGTCGAAATGCTCTTCAGCCGCAAAGGCGAGAAGATCGTCGAGGTTAACCAGCGCGCCTTCAGATTCGGGCGTGCTGCAGGTCTGTTCTTCAGGGGTCTTGTCGACGGCGGGATGCCGCGGCTCGAGGCGATCAAACTGTCAGCCAAGATCGCAGCCGACACCATCGACCCCGAACACGCCTCAACCTGGGTGGAAGCCATCGGCGACAACGAGAATAAACTCGCGGCAGTGCTTGCCGAAAAGGACGCAGTCACGTGCGAAAGTGCCGCGTCGTTTGCGTGAACTCTCGTTGAGACCGACGGCGAGGAGGAAGCCATGTCACCGATCGACACGACCGTTGTCGAGGATATTTTCAGACAGGCCGACGCCGAAGGGCGCACCAGCCTGTATGAACACGAGTGTTATCGGCTGCTCGCAGCGACCGGGGCCGAAGCCGCGCCGAACAGCCGGCTGATTCCGGTCGGCGCCCACCCCACCCCGGCTGATCTCGATCATTTGACGGGCGACAAGGTTGTGCTCAAGGTCGTGTCGCCGGATATCACCCACAAGACCGAGGCCCGAGGCGTTCGAATCGTCGCACATGAGATCGGCGCGGTGGAAGCGGCCTTCGATCTCATGCTGCGGGAGGTTCCGGAAGCCTACGGGGCGTACCTCGAAAACCACACGGGCGACATCCCGGGAGGGCTCGCCGGACGGCGCGGCCACGGTCTCGAACAACGTCTCGCCGATCGGATTGTCGGTATCCTCCTGTGCAGCTACATGCCCCCCGATGCGCAGGCCTTTGCGACGGAGCTGTTTGTCGGAATTCGCCACACCGAAGAATTCGGGCCGATCATTTCGGCGGGGCTGGGTGGAGTCGAGATGGAGGTCCTCGCCCGGCAGACCAAGAAAGGCGCGGCAGTCGCCATTGCTCCTACAGGTACCGTTGATGGCCAACAGTTCTTCGAGCTTTTTCGCAAGACCCTGAGCTACGAACGCATGTCCGGCGCGATGCGCGGATCCCGTCGCCTTCTCGGTGACAGCATCTTTGTCGAGTGCTTCCAGGCCTTTATCGATCTCGCCAACCACTTCTCGGCGATGAATCCCGACGCCGACTTCCACATCGAGGAGTTGGAGGTCAACCCCTTTTCCAGTTCCGGCGGCCGTATGGCCCCACTCGACGGCGTCTGCCATTTCAAGGCGGCCACCGTCCGCCACCAACCGCGTCCGATCGACAAGATCGGGAGTCTCTTGAAGCCATCCTCGGTCGGTGTGATCGGAGTCTCGGAACGAACCGCAAACATGGGCCGGATCATTCTCGCCAATCTGATCGACGCCGGTTTCGAACGCTCCGACATTACGGTGGTCCATCCCACCGCCAAAGAGATCGACGGTTTTTCCTGCGTGGCCTCGATCGCGGATCTCGGTCAAAAAGTCGATCTCTTTGTTGTCGCCGTGGGCGCCAAACAGGTCCCCGGGGTGATCGACGACCTCGTCGACCACGACCGAGCCAACGCGGTCATCCTCATTCCCGGTGGTCTCGGCGAAAAGGAGGGCAGTCAGGCCCTCGAACGGCGCCTCAAAGAAAAGATACGCAAGGCACACCAGGGAGAGAATGGCGGCCCCGTCTTCCTCGGCGGGAATTCACTCGGCGTCATTTCGCACCCGGGCCGCTACGACACGATGTTCATCCCCGATTCTAAACTTCCGAAGTCGCGCGGCAGACACGCACGAAAACTCTGTTTCATCTCGCAATCCGGGGCCTTCATCATCTCCAACCTGAGCTGTATTCCATCGCTCGACCCTGCCTACGCCCTCTCCATCGGCAACCAGATCGATCTCACCGCCGGCGATCTCCTCTCGTATATCAAAGACGACCCCGAGATCGAGGTCTTCGCGGTCTATATGGAGGGCTTTCAGCCCTGCGACGGCCATACCTTTGCCACCGCCGTCAAAGAGGCGACGAACCTCGGCAAGGACGTCGTTTTTTACAAGGCCGGGCGTACCAGCGAGGGGCGATCGGCGACAGCCGGGCACACTGCGTCGGTGGCCGGCGATTACGCGGTCTGTGAGAACGCGCTCCTTCAGGCCGGGGCATTGGTCGCGTCGGATTTCGACGAATTCGGCGATCTGCTCCGCGTCACGATGGCCCTGCGCGGAAAGAAGGCCCGCGGCAATCGCCTTGCCGCGGTCTCCAACGCCGGTTACGAATCGGTTGGCATGGCGGACTCGATCCGCCAACCCGGGGCCGAGCTCGTGCTGGGTGACTTCTCTGCAGCAACGGTCGAGGCGCTTGCGAGACTACTCTCCGATAACCGGCTCGATGGTCTGGTGGATGTCCAAAACCCGTTCGACGTGACACCCATGGCCGGCGACACTGTCTATGTCGACATGGTGGCGGAGATCTTGGCCGACCCCGCAATCGACGCCGTTGTCGCAGGCATCGTGCCCCTGACTCCTGCGATGCAGACCCTGGCCCCCGGTGAGGCCCACAAGGAGTCGATTCTCGATCCCGGATCGGTTGCCCAGCGCCTGCCGGAGATTGCCGCCGCCATCGACAAGCCGTTGGTCGTGGTGGTTGATTCCGGGGCTCTCTTCGACCCTCTGGCCCTGGCACTGGAAAAGGGCGGGCTGCCGGTCTTCCGCACGGCGGACCGCGCGGTCAGGGCCCTGTGCCGTTGGGTCGAAGCCAAACGATCAGATTAGGAGTGCAAGAAACCGCCGATGAAGTCCTACACAACGAAGTTGCTTCTCGATATCCAGGACCGGATGGAGTTCGTCAACATCACGCCACGGGTCGAGGCGGCGGTTCTCGAGTCCGGCGTCAGCGAAGGCCTCTGTCTGGTCAACGCCATGCACATCACCGCCTCGGTCTTTATCAACGACGACGAGCCAGGGCTGCACCGCGACTACAAACGCTGGCTCGAGGATCTCGCCCCGTTCGACCCGTCGCCCGAGCGCTACCACCACAATCGAACCGGCGAAGACAACGCCGATGCCCACCACAAACGCCAGATCATGGGCCGTGAGGTGGTGGTGGCAATCACCGACGGCCGACTCGATTTCGGTCCCTGGGAGCAGGTCTTTTACGGTGAATTCGATGGTCGCCGGCAAAAACGCGTGCTCATCAAGATCATCGGAGAATGAGGAATTAGGAATGAGGAATTGGGAATGCCGGCCAACGGCCCGCGATCCCAACTGATCCGGGGGTGGAAGGGCGGAAATTCCTCATTCCCAATTCCTAATTCCTAATTCCTAATTTTCTCGCTGTGTCTGCCTCTATCCCGAAAGACGCCGTACACGCCGGTGACGATCAATGCCATGGCGGTCACCGTATAGCCGGTGATCGGCTCGGAAAGGATCAACCAGCCGAGTAGGACCGCAATCACCGGGTTGACGTAGGCATAGGTCATGACAACGGTGGTCGGCAGCAGCTTGAGCGCGTATATGAAGGACGTGTAGGCAAACAGCGACCCGAAGACCACCAAATAGGCCCAGGCCATCCAGGCCTCGGCGGTGGGCTGCGGAAGAGGTTCCCGAACCGCCAAAGCGATCACCGCGAAACCCACTCCACCCACCAGTTGCTGCCAGCTCGCCACGACGATGGGGTCGAGCTCCAACCGCCGCCGGTTGACGATGATCGAGCCCAGGCCCCAACTCACGGCGGCACCTACGACAACAATGATCCCCAGAAGATCAGAAGTCACGCCATCCCGGATCTTCGGGTAGGTCAGGACGACAAGGCCGGCGAATCCCGTGACCAGAGAAAGTGAAAGCAACAACGACGGCGGCCGGCGGTCGATGAGGCCTTCCAAAAACGCGACCCAGAGCGGCATGGTGCCGACAATCAAGGCCGCCAGACCGGAGTCGATCCTCGTCTCCGCCCAGTTGACGGCGCCGTTGCCGCCGACCCACAACAGGAGACCGGTCGCCGCCAGGATCCCGAATTCGAGCCGGGAGGGGCGCAGCCGGGTGCCGCGCAGACGGTTGACCGCAAAAAGCACAGCAGCCGCTACCAGCACTCTCGCTGCGCCGAGCCAGAAGGGACCCCATCCCGCGCCCTCACGCACGGCCACGCGAATGGCAAGGTAGGTGCTGCCCCACACGATGTAGGTCACGAAGAGGTTGAGCAGCCCAGCCAGCGGGAGATGGTGTCGATCAGTCGTCACGGCAGCACACCATACGTTATCTCGGCCCCTCCCGCCACGCCGCCGCTTGAGTGACCGGACTCACGCAAGCCCGGACCGACGCGACCGATAATGAGAAGAGCCCGGGAGTTTCATGCGCAGCCACAGAACGAACCGAAACGTCCATACCGTCGTTCCGGCGTTTGCTGTCTTTGCCTCCATCCTCGCCATCGGCGGCCTCGCCCACGGCTCCGCCAGCCTGGAGCTTTACGGGAACTTCGAGACCCTGGGCATCATCGTCACCATCGACGCGGCCGACGACCCCGACGGCGACGCCTCGGCGACGGTGGAATACCGCGCGGCATCAGATGCCTACGCCGCAGCCTTTCCCCTCACCCGTACCCGCGAAACCCAGTTTGCGGGCAGCCTCTTCGGGCTCGATCCGGGCACCTCATTTGACGTGCGGATCAGTATTACCGACCCAGACGGCGGCACCCTCGATGGCTCCATGCTTTCGGCTACGGGCACGACACGAATCGAAATCACGATCCCATCCGCCACCACCACGTATCGGGTCTCGCCCGGCGGCAGCGGGACAATCTGTACAGCCGTCACGCCCTGTTCGCTCACATACGGGTTGCAGCAGGCGCTGCCCGGCGAGGAAGTGGTCCTCGGGGGTGGAACCTACTTCGAAGGCGAGCTCAATCTCTCCAGGTCGGGTGCTGCCGGCTCGCCCATCGTCATCCGGGCCGCCGACGGTGAGACGCCAGTCCTCGACGGTTCCGATCCCCAGGACTTTGTCTGGGCGGCGGATGGCGGCGGTGTGTTCCAAACCACAGTCAATGCGCCCGGTACCCATCTGGTCACGGCCGATGGTCAGAGGCTCTACCCGTACCAAACTCTCTCCGATCTCCAGAACCTCGAGTGGGGTCTCCCAGGTTTCTTTACGAACGGCACCAACATCCGCGTTCGTCTGGAGGACGATGCCGATCCCAATGGGCACTCAATGCGGGTCTCGAGGCACAACCACGCCTTCCGCATCGGCGGGCTCGAATTCATCTATGTCGTCGGGTTGAGCTTTCGCTATTACGGGTTAGGGAGTTACGCAAAGGCCATATACCTCGACGACTCCAGCAACTGTCTCATCCGCAACTGTGACTTCAAGGTCTGCGACCTCGGCATCGGCATCAAGAGACAGGCGGACGAAAACACCGTTGAACATTCCAGCTTTTCGGATACGACATTCGATTGGGTGTGGGAAGCGGTCAAGGACGGAGCAGGTCTCGAGACGGGTGGCATCAGGATCTACGATTCCCTGCCTTCCGGACGGGGCACCGTCATCCGATCGAACACCTTCCGCGACTTCTTCGACGGCTTCGGAATCTGTCCGGACTCCGACACCGGCACGACCATCGAAACCGATGTTCACAACAACCTGGTCGAACGCGTAGGCGACGACGGATTCGAAACCGACGGCTACTGCTCCAACCTCCGAATCTGGGGCAACGAAATCCGCGACGCCCTGGTGGGCATCTCGCTGGCTCCTGTCTACCGGGGGCCCGTGTACGCCATTCGCAACCTGATCCACCGCACGGGCGCCGGCAATAGCCAGGCAGGCTACACCGGCAGTTGCTTCAAGTTCAACAGCGGCTTCGGCACATCGGGGTCGATCTATCTCTTCCACAACACCTGTAACGCCATCCGCACCGGCAACGACGCGGTTGCCATCAAGAGCCCCGGTTCCTGGGAGATGGTCCACAGCCGCAACAACATCTGGTCGGCGACCCGATATTCGATCTCCAACAGCAACCCCACGCAACCTCTGGACATGGACTACGATGCCCTCTTCACCTCACTGGCAGGCGAACTGGTGTGGTGGGATGGTCTGCCCGACCGGCACCTGAACACCTTGTCGGAGTTGCAGGCGGCCACTGGGCAGGAATTCCACGGCCTCAACGTAGACCCTTTGTTCACCAACGCCGCGGCCGAAGACTACAGGTTGCTCTCCGCCAGCCAGCTGGTGGATGCCGCCCTTGTCATACCCGGGATCAATGATCGGTACGACGGGAGCGGTCCGGACATCGGTGCCTACGAGCGAAGTGACGCGGTTTTTTCCGACGGGTTCGAGTCGGGCGACCCAACCTCGTGGTCAAGGGTTGTGCCCTGATTTCTCAGGGCCCGGTCGGTGGATCGGTCTCGGCAGCCATCCGGGTGGTCACAAAACCCAGCTGCTCACAACCGCGGATCAACACGACCCCTTCCTGGGCTCCGATCGCATTAATGGTGTCATTTTCCGGCCGCCGATAAAGCCAGTAGCGGTCGCCGTCGCGCCGCCGGTTCTGGAGAAGTTGCCACCGGCTTTCTGCCGCGTCCTGTGCGATGTTGGCTGTCGAGACCTCGACTCTCGCCTGGGCCGGCGTCAAGTCTCTGACAATCCAACCAGCAGAAATCTGCCAATCGGCGAGCGTTTCCTCGGGGCACGGGAAACGCTTATAAACGGAGCCGGTCGCGCATCCGACGAGCCCAACAAGAGCTACCGTCAACAGGATTCGCTTTACCATCTGTGGTTTTCCAGCCTCAAGTCCACACCCCGGGAATCCGCTGATCACAATCGGGGCACGCACCATCCTTCAAGTTGTTCTTGAGAATCTGAAAACCCATACGACGAATGAGAGTGCCACCGCACTTCGGACAGACGGTGTTCTCCCCCGGGTGCCCGGGGACGTTGCCGAGGTAGACATAGTGGAGCCCGGCCTCGCGGCCGATGTCCCAGGCGCGCTCGAGGGTCGCCACCGGTGTCGGTGGCAATTCGGTGAGCCGGTAGGTGGGGTGGAAGCGGGTGAAGTGGAGAGGCACATCCGGACCCAGGGTGGCCGCAATCCACTTCGTCATGTCGCGGATCTCGGCGGCAGAGTCGTTGAGGGTGGGCACCAGCAACACGACGATTTCGAGCCACACCCCGGACTCGCGGATGATCTGCAGGCTCTTGAGAACTGGTTCAAGCTTGCCGCGAACCTGCTCCCGATAGAACTCATCGCGAAAGGCCTTGAGGTCCACCTTGACCGCAGACAGTAATGGCAGCACGTCGCGCAGGGCCTGCTCCTGGATGAAGCCGTTGGACACCACGGTCGGTTTGAGCCCGGCAGCGTTGGCTGCTGTGGCCACGTCTCGAACGTACTCCCAGAAAACCACCGGCTCGCCGTAGGTGGCGGCCGTCAATCGAGCGCCATTGCTTTTCGCCGCTGCGACCAAAGCCGCGGGCGGAAGATCGTAGGCCTGCACCTGTTCCGGCCGGAACTGCGAGAGCTCCCAGTTCTGGCAGAATTTGCACTCGACATTGCAGCCCGCGGTCGAGAACGAGAAGGCCTTCTCACCCGGCATCACGTGGAAGAAGGGCTTTTTCTCGATTGGGTCGACGTGCACCGCACACGCCAGACTGTGGACCAGCGTGTAGTAGGTGCCACCCCGGTTTTCCCGCACACCGCACATCCCTCGCTCCAAATCGGCGACGGTGCACGCCTGCGGGCAGAGCTGGCACTCCACCCTCCCCTCATCGAGCTTTTTGTACCAGGAGGCCTCGCGGGTGGGCAGATCCGCTCCCCCGTGGCGGGGTGGGCCTGCCGCTGCTTGCAGCGTCACGGGGCACAGCGCGGCCGCCGCCCCGGCAGCCCCCAGCACCACCATCCGCCGCCGGTCGATCCTCATGCCGTCACCAATTTCAGTCTTTGAGGATCGGCAACACCGAGACCGTGACGGGCTGCAGTGGCGAGGTAGCGAACGGGACGGCCCGCCGCGTCGAGGGTCGGCAGTCCGCGCCGAGCGCGTTCCGCCTCGATCACCTGCCATGCCCAGAGATCGGCAGCCACCTGGTCCGTGCTCGCGGCGACCAGACCCAGCTCGAATGTCGATCCCGGCCTATAGGCCGGACCACCGTGAAACTGGGCGATCACCCCGTCGAGCACCGTCAGACGCAGCTTGTCGCGGATATAGGGGTGGCGGGCGACGTCCGCGATGTAGGGATCGCAGCCGTTGTCGTGGTACTTGTTGGGATTGTGGATCACCCCGTACCAATTCTTCATTCCGGCAGACACCCCCGACAGATCGTGGTCTTTGACCACACCGAATGAGACCAGAGCGGTGCACTGAGTCGACACCAGGCGGGCAAAACACGAACCGATGGAGCCCGAGTCCTGGGGCAGGCTGTCGTAGTCGTTGTCGGTACCGACACACCGGTAGGGGCCGCCCTGATCGCGGAGGGTAAAACCGGCCCGCCGCAGCTCGCGGCTCGAACGTTCGAAGACGATGATGCGGCTTCGGTCCACGCCTGCAGCAGCCACCAGATCCACCAGGGCCTCGACCAGTTCGACTCGCGGCGACAGGTTGCGCCCGGCGAGACAATTGACCTTGACGCCGACCGTGTCTTCGGGCCGGAATAGCTGGGCCGCCGCTTCGCGGCTGTTTGCCGCGCCCACTGCCGCAGACACGGCGCCGGACACAGCCGACCGGGCCGTCTCGGGCGACAGCGGAGAACCCAGTGCCGCCGATGCCTCCGCCAGACCCACAACCCCCGGCAACATCCGGGGGCTCCACTGCGCCCCCCGCACCGTCGACGTCAGGGCGCCGGCGCCGAGAAGGGCCGCAAGTTCGCGTCGCGTCAGTTTGGTCACGGTTCGACCTCTTCGAAGACCTGGGCGGTAAAGACCTCGAACTGCGCGCCCTGACGCCAGCCGTCAGGCGGCAGGCCGGCCTTGCGCGCCAGCTGATCGAGCATGGTCGTTCGGTCCCAGCCCTGTTCCACCGCAACCTGCGGCAGAAACAGCGCGCGATGGCCCTTCTTTTCGAGGATCACTCCGTGCACCCCGACGTCGATGGCGCTCGGCCCAGCAACCGGATGGGCCGGAGACAACACCGAGACCTCGATCTCGAGACCCGCAAGCTCGTCGGTCCGCAGGCGCGGAAACCGCGGGTCCTGAGCGGCCCACACCGAGGCCTGAATCACGGCATCCTCGAGGGGCTGCTCGGCCTCGATCACGCCCATGCAGGCACGCAGGCGTCCCGGATCGCCGGGCTTCCTTCCCCTGTGATTCAGGGTCACAAAGGCGCCGGCGAGGGCTGAACTCGTCACCGTGTCACCCGACGCGGCGAACCACTCGGCGATGCTCCCGTCGTGGCGCAGAAACGTCTCGAGGCTGGCACGGGCAAGGGCGACCAATGTGGCGCCCTGGTTGGCGCTCAAAACGGGCAGGGGCGGCGCCTCCGGGGGCTCACTCCACGCCTTCCAGGTTCCGGCGAAGACCACCGAAGCATAGGTCACCGACAGGTCCCAACTCCCGCTGCGGCGGCCCGAGGTCGTGACGTCCACCACGTCACCCTCTCCGGCAAAAGCGTGAGAGAGGATTTCCATCAACACCATGGCCGGTTTCGCCCCGCACACGGTGTCGCCGCTCACTTCGACCTGGTGCGCAAAACCTGCCGCATCGACCGCCGCGAGGCGACCCGCGGTGACATCACCGAGGTGGACCAGTTGCCCGCCGAGATCCGGTTCCGAAAACGGCGTCCACCTGTATCTCTCTCCGTGGTGGGTGAAGTCCGAGGACACCACGACCACGGTGGAGTCATCGAGCAGAGGCGCAATGGCGTGCGCCATTCGCCTGGCCATCTCGCGGTCCGTGCCCGCGCCGACGAGAATCGGTACGATCTTCGCCTCCGGCACGGCCACCTGAAGAAAGGGCAGCTCGACCTCCAGACAGTGTTCGGGCCCGTGGGCCGAGGACGGGCCGCGAAAATCGGAGCTGCCGCGAAGCGTCTCGACCGCCTTCATGTCCAATTCGACACCACCAAGAGGTGATGCGAACGAGTTGGTGCCCCGTGCCGGTAGCGCACCCCCGCTGAAGGCCTCGTGGTGCGACGGTCCGAGGAGGATCACTCTCCGCACGGAGCCGGTTTCGAGGGTTGCGAAGGCCCTGCCGGCGACGGCTCCCGAGTAGACGTAACCCGCATGAGGCACCACGAGGGCCCGCGATGGCGAGAGCGCGGTGGCTTCTCCAAGCATCTCCTCGACCTGTCGCCGAAGTTCGTCGGGATCGGCAGTGTAGAAGGAACCGGCCACGGCCGGCGGTCTGGTGGATGCTCCAGCCATCGAAACCGAGGTCACGAGAAGAGCAAGAAAGAGAATCCTCATTCCATCAGTGATAAACCTAACCGGCGGACATTGCAATCAACTCGGGGGCTCAATCGGAGTCGGACGCCTGGTCATTTCGCAGTTCTCCAGCCTTCTTCCGATACTTCTGCGCCTTATCAGCGTCACCCTCAACCTCTGCCAGACGGGCGAGAGCGTCGAAAACGTAGGGTTCTTTTGCATACCACCACCGCGCGCGCCGAAGATAACGGCGGGCCTCATCGTGATTGCCGCGGAGGATCTCCGCGTCAGCCATTGTGATCAGGGTGAAGGGGTTTCTCGTGCCTTCCGCCGCCGCCCTCATGGCGTTATCCGCTTCCTCTATCCGGCCCTGTTTACGGTAGAGTCGCGAGAGATTGGTCAAAGCCGACGAGTTCCCGGGCTCTGCAGCGAGGGCCCTTTGCAGGGCGTCAAACGCCGCCTCCTGGTCGCCCAGCCGGGAGTACGCAACGCCCATGTTGACCCAGGCGGGCGCCCACTCGGGCGCGAGGACCGTTGCGATTTGCAAATTTCGGATCGCGGTCGAGAGATCATCCTGTCGAATCGCCAATCCGCCGATGTTGGTGTGATAGATGGCCGAAGCCGCGAGATCGTCGATCACCCGGTGACTGGCCACCTGCTTCGATGAGGCGACATAGAAATCGTAGGTGTAGACCCGGCTCGGCGCCCGAAAGCCTGCCACCACGTGACGGTTGACGACCACCAGGCCCTCGTCCATCTCGACATCGGGCTGGCGCTTGACTGAGACCAGAAAGGTGGGGATCCCCACACTCCGGGACAGTGCCACGAAGAGAGACGTAAAGGACATGCAATTGCCGTTACGGGAAGCAAAGGCATCGACGGCCGTGAGGGTCTGCGCCTGCTCGTACTCGAACTCGAATTCCCCGGGCTGGAAAAACGCGTTTTGCAGCGCTTGTAATCGAACGTCGGGACTGTTGGTCATGTGCGGTGCCAGCTTGAGTTGCGCCCACTCCACCATCTCGGGCGTGACATGGAATGGATAGACGACCTCCTGCGGGTTCACCGGAAGTTCGGAAACGGCTCGTTGCCAGTCCTCGTAGCCAAACACGTCGGTCTCGAATGCCGACGCGGAACCGTTGGCTGGGGCCAGGGCGATACACGATACGAGGACGCCAATGCGGACGGCCGATCTCATACTTTAAGTTTACGTCGAGAGTAAGTAAAAAGTTACTGCATCGCGTTCATTTCCAGGATGATGCACAATGGGCCTGCGCGGACTGAGAAGGAGGCCCTGATGCACGCCAAGAGCCTGATCGTGATGCTCGCCCTCACGCTGGTGGTGGTCGGAGCCGCCGTCGAAAGCCCGTTCGAACAGGATTTCGACAACGCCACTCTCCGAATCGACTTCCACCACACCGGCAATCACTTTCACGAGTTCATTGCCATCGACCGGGTGTACCGCCAGGGGGTTTGGGCCGGTTCACAGACACAGCTGCTGGACCCGTTCGATTATGGCTCATATCTCGTCGAGGCGCGCGACGCGGCAACCGGCGATGTGTTGTTTTCACAGGGTTTCGACAGCTATTTCGGTGAGTTCCGAACCACCGACACTGCGACCGAAGGCACCATGAGGACCTACCACGAGACGGTCCTCCTGCCCTACCCCAAACGTCCGATTCAGGTGGTGTTCACGGCCCGGCGCCGTGACGGCACGGTGATTCCACTGGCCGAAACCACTATCGAGCCTTCGTCCCTGGACATCTCTGCCGAACCGCCGCGCCGCGGGGCTCAGGTGGTGGAGGCACACATCGGTGGGCCCCCGGATCGAGTCCTGGACATCGCGATTCTCGGCGAGGGCTACACCACGGACGACGCCGACGATTTTGTCCGCGATCTGTCGTGGGCGACAGAAACTCTGCTCGGATTCGAACCCTTTGCAGCCAACCGTGATCGCCTCAGTGTGCGTGGCGTGCTCGTGCCGTCTCGCGAGGCCGGATGTGACGAACCGACCCGGGGCCGCTACCGCGACACGACGCTCGGTGTCACATTCAACTCGCTGGGCTCCGAGCGATACGTTCTGACTGAAGACAATCGAAGCCTTCGCGACGTTGCTGCCAATGTCCCGTACGACGCTGTCATCATCATGATCAACCACGACCGCTATGGTGGCGGCGGTATTTACAACCTCTTCTGCACCTTCACCGCCCATTCGGAGTGGGCCGGCTATCTGTTGTTACACGAGTTCGGCCACTCATTCGGCGGGCTTGCGGACGAGTACTACAGTTCGAGCACCGCTTATAACGATTTCTACCCGCGCGGACGCGAACCGGTCGAACCCAACATCACCGCCCTGCTCGACCCCGCACAACTCAAGTGGAAGGACCTGGTGGCGCCGGACACGCCCGTACCGACCCCGTGGGAGAAAGAGGCCTACGACACCGCCGACGCCGCCTACCAGAAAGAACGAACGGTGCTCAACAACGCCATTGCGGAGGCCGTCCGATCGGACGCTTCCGAAGAGAAGGTCCTCGAACTGAGGACCGGCGAAGTCGAGCACGCCGCCGCGCATGCCTTGTGGGCGCAGGACTACCTGTCGAAGAGTGTCTTTGCAGATCTGGTCGGCGCCTACGAGGGCGCCGGATACTCGGCCACCGGGCTGTATCGGTCTGAGCTCGACTGCCTCATGTTCTCCCGCCGCGAGCAACCATATTGTTCGGTGTGCGGGCGTTCTGTGGCGGCCAGGATCAGTCGCTACGCGAATTGACCCTGGAACCGCAGCCGCTGCCTTTTGCTAAATGTGCTACAAGGGGTTCTGGATCAACCACTATGACGAACAAGACGATCTTCCGTATCAGTTTTCTCAACCAGGGCGAGGTGTACGAGATCTATGCGAAGAACGTCTCGCAGGGCGGGCTCTTCGGCTTCGTTGAGATCGACGGCCTGGTGTTCGGAGAACGATCCAAACTGCTGATCGACTCATCGGAAGAGCGGCTCAAGACCGAGTTTGCCGGAGTCAGTCGGTTTTATGTGCCGCTGCACTCCGTGTTTCGGATCGACGAGGTCGAAAAGGCGGGCCGGGGCCGCATCACCGCCGGCGACGGCAAGGTCTCGTCCTTCCCGGTGCCCATGATGCCGCCCTCCGGGACCAAGAGCGGGAAATAAGCCCTGGCCGAAAGGCATTGAAACCAATTGGAGAGCCATCTCGTATTGAGGTTGGAGGTTTCGTGACCGGCAAGATCAAAAAGACACTGGCGCGCTGGTGGACCGAGTGGTTGCGATCGGTGCTCTTGATCGTCCTCCTCATCACGTCATTTCGGTCGGCGGTCGCGGATTGGAACGACGTGCCCACGGGCTCCATGAAACCGACCATCTTCGAAGGCGACCGGATCGTGGTTAACAAGCTCGCCTACGACCTCAAAATCCCATTCACCACCCGCCGACTTCTGGCCTGGGACAACCCCCAAAGGGGTGACATCGTGGTCCTCTACTCCCCGGTTGATGGCAAACGGCTGGTCAAGCGGGTGGTCGGTGTCCCCGGCGACACCCTCTCGATGGTGGACGACCGCCTGATCGTCAATGATCAAGTCGTTTCATACGCGCCTCCGGACGAGCACCTCGTCGCCGGGCGCACCGCCGGGATGGAAGGACGACTCATCGCATCGGAAATCCTGGGCGGAATCCCTCACGCGGTCATGTTCAACCGCGGCACCCACTGCATGCCGTCCTTCTCCCCGGTCGTGATCCCCGACACGACCTACTTCGTCATGGGTGACAACCGCGATGAGAGCTACGATTCCAGGTACTTCGGCACGGTCCCCCGCGACCAGATCGTAGGCCAGGCAACGATCGTCGCCGCCTCGGTCGATCCCGAACGTCACTACCGTCCGAGGTGGGATCGGTTTTTTCACCCATTGCGCTGAAGTCGGCTTGAGGCTTGGGGCTTGAGGCTTGGGGCCTGGAAGGCACCGTCCGGGCTGCCCGCGTCCACCGGACGTGCCGTCTTCGATGATTTTGCGATCGCTTCGCCATGACAAGAGCAGAAGCTTCGGGCGCAAATATCTTCGAAGGGGGCACTCACGGGCAAGGCTTGACGGCATTCCCAGCATCCCTCCCGCGATGGAAGATCATTCGGAAACGGTTCTCGTCCGCCGGAGGTGCCATTTTCAATATTGTTGGACGCACGACTATTCACGTTGGCAGAATAATTCGAGCCAACAATATTGAAGGTGGCTCCTCCCGGAAAGCCCTCACCTAAAGCCGGGTTCACTCGAACGCCAAGGGAAATGACGGCTCTTCCCTGCAAGAGATTTCTCCACTCGCTACGCTCGGTCGAAATGACATTT
>RCNF010000734.1_pt1 | contig 17003 bp, 17 predicted proteins | sample 2041311 | NCBI WGS metagenome assembly RCNF01 (sample SAMN09708228, study PRJNA481090) | Marine sediment metagenome, whole genome shotgun sequencing project. | biome: marine sediment; feature: ocean; material: sediment; isolation source: Sewage treatment plant 2 marine sediment (STP2) ... | reverse complement strand
CTGTCCTGCGGTTTCAAAGGCCTCGTCAATAAGGGCATATATGGCCCCTCCGTGGGCCCTGCCATAGATGTTGTTCATGGTCTCAGGGTGATAGGTCATTTCCACTGCGGAATATCCTTTTCCCAATTCAACAAGCTCCATATTTAATGTCCGTGCATAAGGTTCCTTTTTTACCGCCTTTATAATACACTCTTTTACAGACTGGTCCATATTATATCTCCGTAATTAACTAATGTCGATCGATTAAAAATTTAAAGGATTATAAAATCGTACTACATGAATTAGGCACAATTTTAAAGCTTCTACTTGCAAAACACATACAAAAAATCAAAAGAGGAGGCGCTGTAGCTTTTATAAAACGACACCCAACAATCGTCAATATTCAATTTTTACCTTGACTGAACTAGGCTGTAGCTTTAATGTAGCTGTAAATAGAAGGTATTGTCTTATCAGCAGTTTCAAAGACTTCTGGAAGGGGGTGTAAAATATTACCGTCGGATAATGTCTTGAATTTATTTTATCTTTTTTTATTAAGGAGGAGAGCAAAATGAAAAGGAAAATATTTTTATTATTAGCGGTTGCATGCATCGGGGTGGCCTTTATTGTAACAGGGGTAACAACGGCTGAAGCTAAAACCTTAAAACTTACTTATAGTTGTTTTTTCCCACCTACTCACATTCAGAGCAAATTAGCCGAATCATGGTCCAAAGAAGTTGAAAAACGGACTAATGGAAGAATTAAAGTCGAATATTATCCCGGGCAGACACTGACCAAGGCAAAACAGTGTTATGACGGAACAGTGGAAGGGATTTCCGATTTAGGTTTTTCAGTCCTGGCATACACGCGCGGACGGTTTCCTGTGATGTCGGCAGTTGACTTGCCCCTGGGATATACCAGCGGAAAGGTGGCCACAGAGGTCATCAACCGGGTTTATAAAAAATTCAATCCCAAGGGACTTTCCGATGTAAAAGTGATGTATCTGCATGCCCATGGTCCGGGACTGCTTCACACAAAAGGCAAGGCGGTGAGAACGCTAAAGGATATGAAAGGTCTTAAGATCAGAGGCCATGGGACCAGCGCTTTGATTGTAAAGGCTTTTGGCGGAACACCTGTTCCGATGCCGATGCCTGAGACTTATCAATCGATTCAGAAAGGTGTTGTAGATGGATCATTATATCCTTTTGAAGCCAATAAAGGCTGGAAACTTGGCGAAGTGACCGATTATGTTACCTGTGCATTTTCTGCAGCCTACACCACTTCATTTTTCGTAGTGATGAATAAGGATAAATGGAAGAAAATATCAAAAAAAGACCAGAAAATTATTGAGCAGATCAACGAAGAATGGATTGTAAAACATGGCCAAGCCTGGGATAATAGTGATATGGAAGGGATTAAATTCTTTTTAAACCAGGGTGGGCAGATCATCGGCCTTGATAAAAAAGAAGCCAAAAAATGGCAAAAGGCGGTTGCCCCCGTTATCGATGATTATGTGAAAAAGACAAAAGCAAAGGGACTTCCGGCTCAAAAAATCGTTGATTTTACTATCAAGACACTAAACAGTCTGCAATAACTTTTTAGATGGGGAGGGCAAAATTATTTTTGTCCTCTCCCCAAATGGATAGGTCACAGGAAAATTAGGATAAAATCACCATGAAAAAGCTTTGGGAAATTTTTGAATGGGTCCTGGACAAATTAAAGGTTCTGGGCGCCGTCTGCCTTGTAGGAATGACTGCTTTAACCTGTGTGGATGTGGTGGGGCGTTTTTTTGGTCACCCGGTTTTCGGTTCTGTTGAGCTGGTCGGTTTTATGGCTACTCTTTCAGTTGCCCTGGCCCTGCCGTACACACATCAGTTAAAAGGACATATTGGTGTAGAAATTCTGGTAAGGTTGTTTTCAGAAAGGACACAGACTATTATTGAACTTTGTACCAGCTTTTTAAGCCTTGGTTTGTTTGCCTTAGTAACATGGCGAATGGCTGTTTATGCTCAAACGATGCAAAAATCGGGTGAAGTATCCATGAATCTGGAATTGCCGGAGCATATGATAATCTATATCACATCTTTTTGTTTCCTTATGTTCTTTTTGCTGATTCTTCAGGATATCACCAGATATATTAAAATTTTAAAAGGAAGAAAATGAATCCGACACTGATTGGTATCATCGGTATTGTCATTATGCTGGCCATTTTCATGACCCGGATGCCTGTTGCCTATGTCATGGCTTTGGTTGGTTTTGTGGGTTTTTCGTTAATGATTTCACCTAAAGGAGGCCTTAACCTTCTTTCTAGAAATATTTATGAGGTTTTTTCTTCTTACGGGCTTACCACTATTCCTCTTTTTATTTTAATGGGCCAGATTGCATTTAACGCCGGAATAAGCCGCAAGCTTTACGACACGGCATATAAATTTTTAGGTAATATACGTGGTGGACTGGCAATGGCAACCGTTAGTGCCTGTACTGCATTCGGGGCTGTCTGTGGATCCAGTCCGGCGACTGCAGCGACCATGGCCACAGTTGGGTTACCTGAAATGAGACGCTATAACTATAACGACGAACTGTCCACCGGTGCTGTGGCATCGGGCGGGGGTTTGGGCATGATAATGCCTCCCAGTGTTGTATTAATCGTTTATGGCGTATTAACGGAGCAGTCCATAGGCGCGCTGTTCGTTTCAGGGGTCTTGCCTGCGATTCTTATAACCATCTTGTTTATAATTTGCATATATATTAGATGCACCATTTCTCCTGACCAGGGTCCTCGGGGCGAAAAATTCACCTGGGCTGAGCGGATAAAATCATTGTCAGGGATGGGTGATACCCTGTTCGTTTTTTTAATGGTCATGGGGGGTCTTTTTTTTGGTATCTTTACACCCACAGAGGCCGCGGCAGTGGGTGTTTTTGGCGTCCTTCTGGTGTCGGTGGTTCGCAGGAATCTCACATGGCAGGGGTTTGTTAAATCATTATATGAAACTCTCAGGACATCATGTATGGTGATGTTTCTCATTGCCGGTGCCGTAGTATTCGGTAAATTCCTTGCTGTAACCCGAATACCTTTTAATATTGCGAACTGGGTCGGTGGATTTGATTTGCCACCTTATATGATTTTAGCCGTTATCGTGCTGGTATATTTTATCGGCGGCTGTGTTATGGACGCCCTTGCTTTGATCATGCTTACCATACCTATCTTTTACCCTGTGGTGATTAATCTTGGATACGATCCGATCTGGTTTGGTATTATAATCGTGCTGGTAACCCAGATGGGTGTTATCACACCTCCGGTGGGAATCAACGTTTACGTCGTTTATGGCGTAGCAGAGGGAGCAGTTGGGGGTGTTCGTCTTGAATCGATATTTAAGGGAATCATTCCATTTTTAATTGCCATAATCGTCGGAATCGTTATTTTAGTCGCTTTTCCACAAATCATTCTCGTTTTACCCAATCTTATGTATTGATGGCGTCGTAGAAAGTCCCATCTACTGCGTTGCAGCAGTTTTTCAGAAACTCGGCATACTACATGTATTGCCTCGTCTCTGAAAAACCACAGCGCCTTTTTATCCCGCTGATTTTTAGCGGGGGTATATGGAACTTGAAACGATGCCATCGATAATACTTTTTGCGAAACCATTAAAAATGATTAATTCATAAGAAAATGAATTCATAATGTTTTAAGGTATGATTTTAGCTTGTTTTTTATGAAAAAAGATAGTATAGTATAAGCAATCAATAAAGGACCGACCTTAATTGGCGGGCCGGTTTCGTTCTGAAGGAAATATCCATTTGTCAAAGAGGCAACCTGCAGTTTGGAACCATGAGAAATTTTACGGAAGGAGGGTGTCACAATGGCTGATGGAATTGTAAAATGGTTTAATAGCGGCAAAGGTTTTGGCTTCATTGAACAGGAAGATGGTCCGGATGTATTTGTTCATCATACCGGAATTAATTCAACTGGTTTTAAGACTCTTAATGAGGGCGACCGAGTTACCTTTGACATAGAGCAGGGTCAGAAAGGTCCTGCTGCAGTAAATGTTACTGTAGTTTAGCTTGCCATTTATGAACTAAAAAAAAGGGCATTCCATCGAATTGTGAGGGAGGGCCCTTTTTTTATTTAAAATGCTATAATTCGTTAATTCGATAACATATTTTATATAGATTTCTTTCACCGCCCGCTGCGCTCAAGACGCTGAGAACGCAGAGTTAGAAGTTTTTTCCTTTACCGTTGGAGAGGACGGCAAAGGAAAATCAATCGCATTTAAGAATATATGTATTAAGTAAAAAGGCTTATATACGATGAGACTTTTTATGACGCCAAAAAAGCTTGATTTTTTTGAAAAATGTATTATTATTGAAATAATCAATAAAGGTCCGTTCTAATTGGCGGGTCGGTTTCGTTCTGAAGGAAAGATCCATTTGTCAAAGTGACAACCTGCAGTTTGGAACTATGAGAAATTTTTAAGGAAGGAGGGTGTCACAATGGCTGATGGTATTGTAAAATGGTTTAATAGTGGTAAAGGCTACGGCTTCATCGAGCAAGAAGATGGTCCGGATGTATTCGTTCATCATTCAGGAATCAATTCAAGCGGGTTCAAATCTCTTAATGAGGGCGACCGGGTTACCTTTGACATAGAGCAGGGTCAGAAAGGTCCTGCTGCAGTAAATGTTACTGTGGTTTAGCTTGCCATCTATGAATTAAAAAAGGGCATTCCATCGAATTGTGAGGGAGTGCCCTTTTTATATCTAAAGTGATTGGTTCAAGAAGTTCAAAGGTTCAAAGGTCTCACCCAGATGATATCAGACAGTTTTGGCTCTTAAACTGTAAACGTTGAACCGCTCAACCTATGTCATAAATTGTCTATCTTTGATTGATCGTGAAAGTCCGTGTTTTCCGTGGTCAATTTGAAATTTAATGAAAGGGAAACCTTTCCCAGAATTCCTCGTCACTTTTTTGCCAGTCTTTTCCAAATCTCTTTTCACAAAAAGAAGCCATTCTTGAAAACCAGCCTTCCCATGTATTTTTTCCTTCTTCGTTGGCTTTAAGTATGTCATTTAGAAATGATGCTATGTTGACCATTTCCTCTTTTGGGATATAATAAGCAGCTCCTCCTTTGTGAGATTTTGCAACATCTTCAGGAGTTAGTGCATAGGCGGTCAACATAACGGCTATTACTTTTTTCTTGGTGGCGATTTCAAGAAGTTCATAACCGGAAACCCCCATTATGTCCAAAATAGCTAATTCAAAATGCTGAGTCTCAAACAGCTCTTTAGCTTCCTCGAAGCTGGAGGCTTCAGTGATATCACACATTTCAAGAAGTTCACTCAGAGTTTCCAACACATCAGGCTCATCATCAACTATCAGAACCTTTTTACCCAACAGTAAATTATCTTTGCCCATAATAATTTCTCCTTGTTTCAGGTATTGTTAAGCGGTTGTTTAATATAAAATGTAGTTGCGAGACTTAATATGAGACCTCGTAAATTTTATTCAATTTTTTTAAATTACATCCTTCCCCGCATAATGGGATCTTTGACTGGCGTGGATTCTTTATTTATTTCTTCTTCCTTCTTCGCCTGTGGCTTCCAGACTACGCTTTTCAAGCTTCGCCGTGACAAGACGCAGGACAAGCTCTTTGTGCCTCTGTGTCTTCTATTCCTTTTTTATCAGGAAAATCAATCGATAATGAGTCCAACTGTCTTACCGTTTTTTAGATTTACCAGTCCTTCTTCGCAGATTCTTAAAAAAGGAATTGCTGCTCCTGTGAGCGCTATTAACGAAAGCAGGGGATCGGGAAAAGACACACCAAGCTCTGATAACTTATTTTTTATATTTTCAGTTTTTTCAGCGATTTGTTCCATGGGCAGATCGGAGAGGATGCCAAAAACAGGCATGGGAAGTTCCGCCTCGATTTTTCCGTTAAGGCTGATAACAGCGCCACCCTGAAGGTCGAAAATTCTGTTTACTGCCATGGCCATATCAGTATCATTAGCTCCGATAACGATGATATCAGTTGTGTCCCAGGAAGCACTGCATGCAAAGGCACCTTTCTTTAAACAAAAGCCCTTGATCAGGCCGGTAAATATTTTACCAGGATTATGAGTTCTGTCGATTGCTGCGATTTTTATAATATCGCTGCTTATATCCTGTCTGATTTCATCCTCAACAACAGGGACAGTCATTTTCAACTCGCTGGTAACCAGATCGGTAACCATATTGATTATTCTAACTTCAACCTTGTCGGCAGCTTTTTGCATTATGACAGCAAAATCCGATGCGTTAAGCTTGCAGTTTAAATGGACACTGGTCATGCTTTGTTTTGAAAAAACATGCCTGCGTGGCTGTTTTAAAAGATTTCCATTTTGGGCAATAACCTGGCCATTACTGATAACATATTGCGCTTGGATTGTTCTTTCATCAGGGATTATCAGCAAGTCAGCATATCTTCCGGGAGCAATTCCGCCTATTATACCATCTATGGAAAAATGTTCTGCCACATTCAAAGTCGCCATTTGAATAGCTGTTATAGGATCAAAACCGCAGTCTATTGCTTTCTGGACGATAAATTCCATATAACCTTTTTCAAGTAAATCTTCAGGTTCCACACCATCTGAAACAAGAACCAGCCTTCGCAAGTCAACACCGAAATCCTTTATCTTCGATATTTCTTCAAGATCCCTGCGGATACTGCCCTCCCTGATCATAACGTAAAGCCCCAGCCTTAATCTTTCCAGTACTTCATCAGCTTTAATAGGTTCGTGGCAGGATGAAATACCGGCGGCAATATATGCATTCAATTTATTTGTGCTGGCACCGGCAGAATGTCCTTCAAGGCTTTTGCCGGAAAGAAAGGCTTCATGCAGGATGGGAAGCGACAGATCGGGATGTTGAAGAACCGATTGCCAGTATGATTCTCCCAGCCCGATAATGTCCTTACGGGACAAAAACTTTTTGAGAGTCTCTATTGAAATACCGCGGGCTGCATCACTGATGGAGGCCATAAAGGGTGCGGTGGAAAAAATCTTAATGGGTTGGTCTTTTAAAGATTCAAGAAAATCGACTACACCATCATATCCTGATATAGGGAAGGGCTCCATTGTCTCGGTGATTATTGTTGTTGTGCCACCTTTCATAGCAAATTTTAAAAACTCGTATGCAGTGTATAGCCAGGCAAGGTGAGTGTGTCCGTCGATAAAGCCGGGTATGACTGTTTCCCCCCCGGCATCTATAACCTCTGTCTTTGCTCCGATAGAATATTCCAGATCGTTACCAACAGCGGCGATCCATTTATCCTTTATGCTTACCGAGCAGTTATCTAAAATCTCTCCGGTGTAAACATTAACAAGTCTGGCATTGACAACTGCAAGATCGGCCTTTTCCCGACCAAGTGCCACCTCTATTAGTTTTTCCGAATCCCTTGTTTGTGCGAAAGAAGATGATTTGCCTGCTGTCATCTATATTTTTCCTCAATTGAATAAATCTCAGAGTTTTTTACGAATTCATCAACCTTAACACATCAGAAAAAATACAAAAAGACTTATTTATGGTAAAGGTCTATAAGGAAAGATACGCAGGTAATTTGAAAATGCAGCTTGATTTTAATTAGCTCTGTACGTTAAGATTGTTTGAATATTTAACGTTGTTTTACAATTAGGATCATCTCCAAAAGAGCAGGTATAATCATAAAGATTCAAGGGATCAGGGGTTCAAGTGAAACGAGTAATCATAAATATATTCTCCTGCACGGCCAAGGCACTTTTCCTTGGTATGCTTGCTGCCCAGGTAATAGCCACAATACAGGTATATCTGTCTAACGCCGCCCTGCATAATAATATAACAGCAATAAAAGATGCAGGTTATCTTGCCATCCCCAACCAGCACATTTTAAATATTCTGCCCAATTTCGGCCCTGCCTTTTTCGGAGGCATCTTTTTCACCCTTAGTGTCGGAGCCTGCCTTTCCCTTTACAGCATCGCTGCGATGTGGATCTGGACGCGACTTTTGTCTAGCAATAAATATTTTTTAATACTATTTTTGCTTCCTCTTGCAGGTTGTATTGTTCAAGCGAACCTTCATGGATTTTCCCCTGTTGTGACTTCCTATTTTCTTGTCATTCCGGCTGTTATTTTTTTTGCAACATTTAAGTGGATAACCGACCAACCTGAGCAAAGGGTCTGGCTAAAGGAAATTTTGCATTTTGTTCCCGTGGTCCTCCTTACAATATTATGGACATTTCAGATGCAAGGCAGCATGTTTCTTGACATCAGAGACAACCTGCTTTTGTCCAATTCTTTTGGAAGAAAGATCAATGACTTTTACTACAAATACACCCTGTATCCAGCAGAGGTTTTTAAAAGTCTGCACCAAAAGACTCTTAAGACATGCAGCCTTGGTCAGATCGAGCAGGAACCTGCTGAAAGGCTTTTAAGAAATGCATTGATAAGTCGTGACTACCTTGACGTGGGAATAGATAAAAAAGTTGATCTTAAGATAATAAAAGAGGCTGATTTCCTGGTTTTGGAAAATAGAGGGAAAATAATTCTTAAAACTTCGCTTGAAAATTTCCCTTCCGACAATGGTAAAGTATTGGAGCAGTTTTCTGTAAAAAGTGACAGACACAGCTTTTTCCGCAAGTTCACGCTTTTCTCCCTTGTGGCAGGTTTTCCCATCTTCCTTTATATTTTAGTTTTTTCACTGTTTCGTTTTGTATTCTCTTTTATTCCAGGTCTAAAGAACGCTTCAGCATATGCTTCAATCCTTTGCTTTATCACCGGTATCGGTCTTTTGATTCCTTTTTGTCAAATGGGAGAAAAAGAGGTGAATGTAAAGAATGTAACTGAAGCGCTTGAATCGGAAGACCGGCAGGAGAGGGTTGAAGCCCTGAAAATCATAATTCAAAGAAAAATGGAAATAGGTAATTATAGAGTATATCAAAATGTGCTGAAAAGTGCTCATGTGCCTGAGCTTTACTGGCTGGTAAAAGCTTTAAGCGTAAGCCGAAAATCTGAAACCTATAATGATCTGTTAACCTTTCTTGATAATCCCCATCCGAATGTGGTTTGCATGACCCTTTATGCCCTGGGCAGGAGGGGAGATAGGAGTGCTGTTAAAAAGATTTTAAAAAAGATTCAAACATCAGATCACTGGTATTGCCAGTGGTATGCATATAAAGCTTTGAGGACCCTTGGATGGAAGCAAACAAAATTGAGGTAAAAATATTTTTATTATCTCTTGCAACACTTGTTTTGATTGAAACAGCTGCGAGTCTTTTGATTTCAGGGATAAAAATATCACCCCTGGTTGTAACAGGTGTAGTACGTTTAATTGAAACAGCACTGATTATAATAATTGTCCTTGTCTGGGGCCAGGGTCTGCCTTCCATAGGGCTGGCTCCATCCAAAATGGTTAAAGGGCTATTAAGGGGACTTTTCTGGTCGGCTGGTTTTGGAATAATCACCTTTTTTGTTTTTATTGCCCTGTTCCTTGTTGATATTAACCCTCTATTACTTATACACACCAGGCTGCCGGCAAAAAGCATGGAAATCGTTCTTTTTTTTCTGGTTGCAGGAATAATAGGGCCTGTTGCAGAGGAGATTCTTTTCCGAGGGATAATTTACGGGTTTTTCAGAAGATGGGGTGTGTTGGCAGCCCTGATCCTGAGCAGCGTTATATTTGTACTTGCCCATTCTATCTCTTCCATAATTCCGCTGCCCCAGATTGTCGGCGGAATAATCTTTGCCATTGCCTATGAAAAAGAAGGCAGCCTGATAGTTCCTATAACCATTCATATCCTTGGCAATATGGCCATATTTACCCTTTCTCTGATATATTAGAACTATACATATAGACCAGTTCTGGGAGAGGGAATGAAGATCAGACAAAGACAGCTTGAAACCTAAAGTTGCAATGCTTGACAATACACATAGAATGTATTATATATTATCTAACAGGGTGTAACTAACATAGTGTATTAAAAATTACACCGAATAAAGCAATCCATGAGGTAAATTATGGAGGTAAATTATGCAAAATCCATTTGCCTACAGCAACTATGTTACAGGAGAGTCCTTTTGCAACCGTAAGAAGGAGCTGTCTGAACTGCTTAAATATATAAAAGGATCCCAGAATGTACTTTTGTATTCCCATAGAAGATATGGGAAAAGCTCATTAATTCGTCAAATATTTCGTGAAATTAAAAATAAAAATCTCAATATTGGCACAATGCACGTCGAGCTGTATGGAACAATATCTGAAAAGGATTTTATAACAAGAACCTTTCAAGGTTTAAATCAACTGGAATCAAATTTTGAAAGACTCCTTAAGTCAGTAAGTAAAGCTATAAAAAATATAAAGCTCAATTTAAGTATAGATTCAGCAACAGGAAGCACTTTAGTTTCACCGTCTTTTGAAGCGGTTAATGAAAAAGTAATTCTGGAAGAACTGATGAATATTCTTTCAAAATATTCACAAAAATACAAACTGGTTATTGCTTTTGATGAATTCCAGGAAGTTGCAAATTATACGGAAGACGGGTTTGAAAAAAGATTACGCTCGTTTATTCAACAACACTCAAATATCTGTTATATTTTTTCAGGTAGTCAGCAACATCTCATAACCGAAATGTTTAACTCAAATAACCGTGCATTTTATAAACTGGCGGAGAGTTTTCATTTAGACACAATAGAAACAAAGCATTACATTCCTTGGATTCAGAATCTATTCAATCGGAAGAAAGTTAATCTCCCTGATGAATTGATAGAAGAAATTGCACAAAGATTTGAAAACCATCCGATGTATATTCAAAACTTCCTGTTTCACCTTTGGGAAAGGCCCGTAAAAAGAGGATTTTCCCCTGAAATATTAAGTGAAGTAGAAGATGCAATAATTGAAAAAAGAAGCCTTGAACACACCGTATTATGGGAAACTTTAAGCATAAATCAAAAGAAAACCTTAAAGCTTATCCTGTTGAATAACGGGTCCAACCTTTTTAACGCTGACTCTTTGAAGTCGGTTAATTTAAAAACCGGATCTTTGGTGACAAAAGCTTTGTCAAGTCTCATGAAAAAAGAGATTATTGTAAAAAACGGAAGATATTTGATTCAGGATGTTATTTTTAAAAAATGGCTTCAAAAAACATTATCGCTATGTTGAATATTTTTATAATAGCTTGAAATATAAAAAAGATATTACACTATCCACAGCTTTAGTTTTTGGACACTACAAGAAACCAGAAAGTGCACGAAACTATACTACTCTCTAAAAGCAAGCAAAAAGGGCTTAAACACGATGTGAGGATCCCAGGACAGTTTTGTCTGTCTGAGTCCTTTGATGCCCAGATCCTGCTCCCGGTTTACATATTCACATTTATCATTTAAATATTTTGCGGTTTCATGGTTGATTATCTGAGCTGCACCTTTAAAGCTTAAATCTGATTTTTCAAAATGAATGTCATATGTTGAAGGCGTCAGACGGCTGAAGATGGAAAAAGCAACCACCTTTCCTTCAACCGTTATGGCAAGACCATCCATTAAGGATCCGTTAATAATACTCAAAGCCTGTTCAAGGGCTGAGTGCTCCTCCAGCAAGGTTTTTATAAGTCCTTTGCTTGTGTCTAAAATGTTACGGGCCAGTGTCAGTGATTTTTTAATCAGCTGCCCTTGGATTTTTTTCACACAAAAGTCCGGGTATTTTCTTTTAAACTGTGAAATCAGGTTTTTCTTTTTTTGAAGCTTTTTCCCCTTTAGATCCACAAGTTTTTTTACCGAATAGATATATTCATCAGAATCTTTCTGAGGTGCTGCCGAATAATACTTTTTTATTTTGGGGTTTGCTATTAGGTATTCGTGGGGGACCAGAGCAATATTGCAGGCTTTTCCAAGGTGTTTCATATTTTGTGACAATTCGGCCAGCTTTTTGGGAGCAAGCGTTTTACCTAGGGGCATGAGAAAATAATTGTCTTTTTTATCAAGGATCAAAAGCCTGTCCTTGTAAAGACAGAAACAAAGACCATACTCTTTTTGCCAGCAGAAAAGATTAAAAAAGCTGTATTCGCAGGAAACTTGGTCATATTGATCCAAAAACCCATGTATCAGATTTCTATCCTTTGAGCTGAACATTTTGAAATCAGGAAAAATGGGTATGGTTTCATGATCCATGGAGTATTAGCCTTTAAACTTTAAGGGAACATGGTCCTTAAGTGTTTCAAACCCCAGTTTTACATAAAACGAAGAAGTATTGGGTTTTGCTATCAGGCCAATCCAGTCCACATGATGCTGCTTTAGAAAAGCGACCAGTTTTTTAATGATTTTTGATCCGACCCCTTTGCCTCGAAAAGGTTTTAAAACTGCTACATCCTGGATATAGGCATCGCTTGAAAGATCAGACAGAGCGCGCCCCATGCCGATCATGCTGTTTTTATGAAATGCACCCACAAAACAGGCTGAATTTGGAACCAGGGCCTTTAAGAAATCAGGATTATCATCATATTCTTTTTCCCACCACCCCGCATCTTTATAAAGGCTTGTAAGCTCATCCTCCCTGGCAGATGTGATGATCCGAATGTCGATTTTCATTGATTATATCTCATCTATCATTTTTTGGGCAAAATAAGGCAGAACAAATGAGGCTTGGTGTATTTTTGGAGAATAATATTTAAGGCTTTCCTGAAAATTCCCGGGGATAGAACGTGCCGGCTTATTTATCTCGGGTCCTAAGGAGGCCAGACAGATTCCAAGATGACCGCCGGGATATGTGGGTACAAGCATGAACGAGTATGCTTGAACCGGGAAAAGCTGTTTTGTGATCTTTACAAGATTTTTGACATATTCTTTGTGGATAAAAAAGGATTCACCCTGGGTGGCAATGATTCCGTTTTCCCTTAAAGCGTTTCTCAGCCCCTGATAAAACGGTTTTTCAAAGAGTTTTTCCCCCGGGCCGATGGGATCGGAGGAGTCAACAATGATGACATCATATCTATTTTTCTGTTTGTTTATGAACCGGCTTCCGTCTTCAATATGGATGCTTATCCGTGGGTCGTCGAATCCACAGGCAATCTGAGGAAGGAATTTTTTTGACACCTTGATAATCTCTTCATCAATTTCACAAAAATCAATGGATTCAATACACTGGTGTCTGCTGACTTCCCTCAGCACGCCGCCGTCTCCTCCTCCGATAACCAGGACACTTTTCGGATCCGGATGGGCAAAAAGGGGAACGTGAGCCATCATTTCATGATAAGCAAATTCATCTGCTTCGGTGAGCTGGATAATGCCGTCTAAAACGAGCATTTTACCGTGGCTCTTTGTCTCAAAAAGATCGATCTGCTGGAAGCGGGTCTTTTTGCTGAACAATACGCGCTCAATTTCAATGGACAGAGCCATACCGGGCCACATGTCACAGATTTCTGAAAACCATCCATTTGCTATGCTGTTTAAGTTGGTCACTTCAACCTTATTCCACAGTTATCATAAGGGAATTTTACGGTATGGAGATGATTGATTTTAATTACCGCCGGTATGTAAGCTGCATCTTATAGTTTGAACCTTTGAAAAATGACAGGGCAAACTGTGCCACATCACGGGGGTCATAATATTTACAGCTGAAAATATCAAGATAGGCAGCATTGGTCGCGTTTGCAAAATGTCCTGAAATAAGGGAGGTCTCAATCAACTGCGTCATGGAAAACCCTTCCACTGCCTTATCCTCTCCAAAATGAACGACCCTGCAGTCTCCAAATCGTTTCATATCTATCATTTTGCACAGTTCTTTTACAAACTGCCTGATTGAATCGGCGTTACGGATCATTTTAGGATCACATTCATAGATGTCAACGGAGGTCAGCACGCCCCAGGGAGCTTTTTGCTCATACTCACTTTTCCATGAAATGGGATGCAGCCTCGGAGTTTTAATTATCTCATCCACATTTCCGGATTCTGATGGTTTTGTGATAATCCCCCTGTTTTGATCAGAAGAAACCACCACATTTTGAGAGCCCAGGGACTTTTCCAGGGAGTCTAAGGCGATATCAAGGTCGAGACCGTCGCCACAGGTAAAAATATCCACAGCGGCATAATCGTGCTCAGGCCAGGCATGAACGGTAAAATGGGATTCTGCAATAATCACAACGCCACTGATACCCTGGGGCTTAAAATCATGGAATGAAGAACTGATAATGGTGGCACCGCTGTCTTTGGCCGCCTTTAAAAGTGCTTCTTCAACGTCATCTTTATTTAAAAGTATATCAGCATCACATTCATAAAACTCAATGGTCAGGTGCCGCCCAAGGGCAAAACCGATGTTATTGAATGAAGGATCATTTTTAATATTCTTTTTAAGCATTAAAGCTGTATCTCCAAATCAGCTAAATAAAAAAGGGTTTTTATGCCAAACCCCATAGAAAAACCAGTTAAAAGATATCTATTTTATTATTCATAATGATATAAACGAAACTTAAATAGTCAAGGTCTTTGAATGAATTTTAAGTGAAATAGCACCTGAATTTTGCACGAGTTGGAGGCTTTTATATGCAAGATTCACTTAGTAAAATATGGACTAATATAGTTCATAGATGGATTTGAACCGTTCATATTCTGTGCTTCTTGGCAGTTTTTTTTCATTGAGAATTTTAACCATGGCCGGATCATTGAATCTGATATAGGGATTGGCCTTTCGTTCGTCTTCCAATGTTGAAATAATATGGTCTGGATTGTATTTTTTAAGGTAACGATCCGTTTCAGGATTCTGTTTATCGATGAGTTTTGCATAGACCATGGAATCCTTGACATAATCATGTCCACCGTAAATGATGGTTTCTTTTGGAAAGCCGCATAAAAATTTTAAAGAACTGAAAAACGAAAGAAGATCTCCCGAAAAACAATTTCCAACGGTTCCGTTAAAAAGAGTGTCACCTGTGATTAAAATATCGTTCGCCTTAAAAGTCAGGCTGTCCATTGTGTGCCCGGGGGTATGAAAAACCAGCAGATCTTCATTATCAAGTTTCAAGGATTTTTTATTTTGGATTGCTTTGCAGTCAAGGAATTGTGCTTTGGTTTTTTCAAGCATCCGGTTATTTCCCGATGTGTGGTCATGGTGGGAATGGGTATTGGTGACATATTTTATCTTGACTCTTTTTTCTTCCGCAAAAGAAATCATCCCTTTTACCGCACCCGGGTCTATGGCAATGGCTGTTTTTGACCCATATACAAGATATCCCAAATTGTCCTGTGAGTATCTGAACTGTTTAACTTTCATGCTGTTCCTTTAATCATACTGTTTTGTTTTCCAAGTAAATTAAAAATAAGCATTTGTTAAGATAACAATTTAAACTAATTTTTCAATGAGGTTTGATAAATATCTATTTATTGCTGTGTTAGAGTTTATTCCAAATGTAAAACAAAAGCTTGTTGCCATTGTCACTATGGGTGGCAATATTATCGAAAACACACCACGTATCATTTTCTCATTTTTCCGGGAAAAATATGAAAAATTATTTGAAATATATTGATATAGATCAATTTTTTTAATCTATACATTTAGTATAATCATTCAAAACTAACGCATATAAGATTATAGACAGGAGGTATAAATCATGCATGACGGTTGTTCAGGTGCTTCTGAATCAGGCAAACAAATCGTAGATAAAATTAGAATGATGGGCTTTAATAACAATCCGATAGGAGCTGTGTGGGAGATCAATTGCAGCCATTGCGATACTGTCTTTAAAATGGAGAAGATGGAAGCAAAGTGTCCTTCCTGCCAAATGGTATATGGTGTGACACCCTGTCACTCTTACAGCGCCGAGTTCGTCAAGGCAGCAGGAGTAAATTACTGATATGGCAGATACCATAAATAGTATAAAAAAAAGAATGAAAGAGCTGGAAACATTGATTAGGGAAACAAAGGAAAGACTTCCGGCCCATTCGACCAAACCCCCGGTAATGATGGAGCTGCTCGAATACGAGGATGAATGCGATATCCTGCAAAAAAGACTTAAGCTGTTAAAAAACAATGAAGCATAATGGATTATTCAAAAATATTTGATCAGAAATTAAATCATGATTTTTCCAGGGTGAAAAAAATTGATTTTTTCAAAAATGCAGAAATCCTTGGTATCAGGCAAAACAGTAGATCTTTGATCTTTGATTTTTTTAATCGACAGATTTTATTTTCGAAAAATGGAATTGATGATGTTAAAGGTCAACCTTTAACCGATGCAGTCAAAGATGTTCTGTGTCAATACCTGCTCATGTGTCCTGACCCAATATGTGAAAGTTCGAACAGCCTGGTAACATTAAGGGAGTTTTCCAAGTCAGGCCCTTTATTTTCAAGCTTCACAGCCAACACGGGCAAAATTATCGAGACCACTTTTTCAGGAAACCTGGAAAAGTTAATAAACCGATGCCTTTCACTGGGCGGCATACTCATGAAAGATACATCTTATGATCTGAGTGCCAAGTTCAGGGCATTAAGCAGGATTCCCATAATCCTGAAATTTAATGATAAAGATGATATGATGCCAGCAAGTGCGGTTTTTTTATTTCAAGATAATGCAAATAAGTACCTTGACCTTGAAGGCCTGAGCATTCTTTGCACATATCTTACCGGACAGTTGATCCAACAGGTTCCAGGGTGAGCCGGAACCTATGTCAAGTCTGTGCCAGGCAATCGTCAAAAGCAGACATAACCCAAACTTCGTGAATTGAAACAAAAGGATGAACTAGTAAAAAGTCCGATTTAGACAGTTTCGTAAAAAGTATCACCGATGGTGCCCGCAGGAAATGCCCTTGGGGTGCTAAGTAGAAAGTTCCATATACAAGGCGCAGCGGTTTTTCAGGAATGAGGCAATACATGTAGTATGCCGAGTGTCTGAAAAACCGCTGCAACGCAGTAGATGGAGCTTTCTACGACGCCATCATTGAATGCCCGCAGGCTGTTTTACAACGGTCAGGAGCATTTTAAACTGGGTTACAGCCGAAACAGAGTGAGACACGTTTGCCGGCATCACAACGACTTGTCCTGC
>RCNF010000733.1_pt1 | contig 17004 bp, 14 predicted proteins | sample 2041311 | NCBI WGS metagenome assembly RCNF01 (sample SAMN09708228, study PRJNA481090) | Marine sediment metagenome, whole genome shotgun sequencing project. | biome: marine sediment; feature: ocean; material: sediment; isolation source: Sewage treatment plant 2 marine sediment (STP2) ... | reverse complement strand
GTTTTCTGCAAAACAATCAAGAAATAATCCTGAATGCTCCGGTTCATACTCTCCTGGCACATTCCCCAAAAACAAGTGACAACTCTACCTATTCAAACATAACATAGTGTTTGGGTTACAATCTGGGTTATGAAAGATCCTTCCTCTCTGAATCCATTTTTTGATCCCAAGGGCGTTGCTGTGATTGGCGCATCCCAGGACCCAACCAAGCTTGGTTATGGGCTCGCCAATAACCTGCACCGCAGCGGTTATAAAGGCACCATTCATTTTGTTAACCTGAAAGGCGGCACGCTGCTTGGGAAGCCGATTTATAAATCAATCCTCGAAGTACCTGATCCGGTTGATCTGGCCGCCGTTCTAATCCCGGCCCAATATGTGGCTCAAACTCTGCGCGAATGTGGAAAACGTGGAATCCGGGCCGCCATCATCGGCTCTGGTGGTTTTCGAGAAATCGGACCTGAGGGATTAGCCCTGGAAGATGAAATGGTGCAGGTAGCTGAAGAGTGGGGAATTCGGCTGCTGGGACCCAACTGCATCGGTCTTCTTGACACCCATTTACCAATCGATACAACCTTCCTACCTCCCCCTGGTCCAACCCCCGGGGATGTGGCCTTTTTGTCCCATTCCGGCGCGATCTGTGCAGCCGCTATTGATTGGGCTCGAGGACAGGGATACGGAATCTCAAGACTCATCAGCCTGGGCAACCAGGCGGATGTCAGCGAAACAGATCTGCTGGCTCCTACAGCTGCTGATGGACACACCAATGTACTTGCGCTCTACCTGGAAGGGATCAAATCTGGACGGCGCTTTATCGAAGAAGCCCGATCAGTAGTTCCGGAAAAACCCATCATTGCTCTAAAGGTAGGAAGATACGAATCTGGCCGGAGAGCTGCAGCATCACATACCGGCGCACTCGCCGGAAAAGAAAGTGCCTATAATGCTGCTTTTCGCCGAGCAGGTGTTTTAAGGGCTGAAACCAGCGAGGAAATGTTTGACCAGGCTCGAGCCCTGGCCTGGTGTCCTCTGCCAGAAGGAAACCGGGTAGCCATTCTGACTAACGCCGGCGGACCCGGGGTCACTGCGGCGGATGCCCTGGAAGCTAGAGGGTTAAGGATTTCCGAATTTAGCGAAAAAACACTGGCTGCGCTGGGCAAAATATTACCCCCGGCTGCAAGCCTTCAAAATCCAGTAGACATGCTGGCGGCGGCTGGTCCGGAGGAATTCTCAGCCTCACTGCAGGTTATCTTAGATGATCCTGGAACAGACAGCGTGATGGTGATTTATCCCACGCCGCCCATGTATACGGCAGGGGCAGTAGCTAAAGCACTTATTCCTGTAATCCATCAAGCAAAAAAACCCGTCGTAATTTCAGTTATGGGAGATCGCTTGATTCAGGAAGCCGTTGAGCATCTTCGGGCTGCCAGGATTCCGGAGTACAGATTCCCCGAGCGGGCTGCAGCCGCATTGGCGGCGTTGGTAAAACGAGTTGAATTACTTAATTATGCTTCTGCAAAACCAGTTCTCCGCAAGGATATCAATCTCAAACAGGTGCAAAAGATTATCGAAAAACACACAGGGGACACTTTCCTTAGTGCAGCAGAAACTCACGATATCCTGGAGGCTTATGGGATTCCTGCAGTAGAAATGATCCTGGCAAAAAACCAGGAAAGTGCTGCAGCCGCTGCCGCTAAGCTGGGTTTGCCCGTGGTCCTAAAAATTGCCTCACCGGACATCAGCCATAAGACTGATGTCGGCGGTGTCCTGCTGAATTTGGCTGATGAGAAATCTGTCCGGGGAGGATTCCAGTCCATTCTTGACCAGGCAAAAGAGGCCCAACCCAAAGCAGCGATCCAGGGAGTATATGTCCAGGAAATGGTACCTCTGGGACAAGAAGTGATTGTAGGCGCTGTTCAGGATCCCCAGTTTGGGCCTGTGATGATGTTCGGCTCAGGGGGGACCGAGGTAGAAGGATTACGGGATTTAGCTTTTGGTTTAGCACCCCTGACAGATCTTGAAATTGATGCCATGCTTAATGAAACCTGGGCAGGAAAAAAATTACTGGGTTTCAGAAATCTATTGCCAGCCGATATCAATGCGGTTCGGGATGTCCTTGGTCGCTTAGCTCAATTGGCAAATGATTTTCCGCAATTTTCTGAAATCGAAATCAATCCCCTGCGGGTATTTCCTGATGGAAAAGGTACAGCAGCCCTGGATGTTCGAATCCGCTTAGAGTGAGCAAGAAATTTTTCAGGAAAATAAACTCTATATTACGGGAGGGTTGGTGAAGGATTTTCTCGGGGTTTTCCTCTTCATGTTGTTTCCTTTGGCACTCAGCGCCTGTTCAGAACCTTCCCTGCCCCCAGCTACGCCTACCATTATGCCCTCCCGTTACAGCAGGATTCGCGAAGATGCAGAAAAAATGGGGCCCGCGACTGATCGTCTGCCCCCCCTGCTGCACAGCCCAGATTGGGAAGCTCCTATACCAATGCCGGGGCCCATTAATACTGCCGGAGGTGAAGACTCCCCGTTTATTACCCCGGATGGGAAGGATTTTTATTTTTTCTTTACACCAGATGTTTCAATTCCGCCTGAAAAACAGGTCCTTGATGGCGTAACCGGCATTTATCAATCCCAGTGGGTTAATGATTCCTGGACAAATCCGGAGCGGGTTATTTTAAATGATGATTTAGCCCTTGATGGCTGTCCATTTGTGCTCGGTAATCAACTCTGGTTTTGTACTGCCCGGGTTGGTTATACCGGATTACACTGGTTCAAAGCGTATTATGAAAATGGTGGCTGGGGAGCCTGGGAACTCGAAGATTTTATCCCCCTCTATGATGTGGGTGAATTGCACATCACGGCTGATGGAAAGGAGCTTTATTACCACTCTTCTCAGGGGGGCGGACTAGGAGCAAACGATATCTGGGTAAGCAGAAAGGAAAACGGCAGTTGGGGAGAACCCCAAAATCTAACCCGGGTAAACAGCCAAGAAGATGACAGCAGACCCTTTGTCTCTGAAGATGGTCAACAGCTCTGGTTTACCAGGACATACCAGGGATCCCCGGCAGTATTTGTATCGTATAAAGAAAACGGCCATTGGCAGGAACCAATCTTAATCGTCTCCCAATTTGCGGCAGAACCCACCCTGGACAATGCTGGAAACCTATACTTCATTCACCACTTTATCTGGGATGGTGTAATGCTGGATGCAGATATCTATCTGGCAAAGAAAAAATAAAACAGGAAATAAATCCAAACACAAAAATGCCGGAACCTGCAAAAGGTTCCGGTCCATTATCTTAATACCTTGACCAAGTTTTACTTGTGATTTTCCTTAATATACGATTTTAGATATTCCCCAGTATAAGATTCCGGTGTATCACAGATTTCCTTTGGAAAACCCACCGCTATCACCTCTCCCCCGGCGTCTCCCCCTTCCGGTCCAAGATCAATGATATGGTCCGCGACTTTAATGATATCCAGATTATGTTCAATAATTACCACTGTGTTTCCCTCATCAACCAGGCGCTGAAGCACCTCGATCAGCTTGTGTACGTCAGCAGCATGTAAGCCTACAGAGGGCTCATCCAGCACATATAGGGTTGACCCGGTTGACCGTTTGGATAGTTCCCGGGAAAGTTTAATGCGCTGCGCTTCCCCTCCTGATAATGTGGGAGAGGCCTGTCCAATCCGGATATATCCCAAACCAACGTCCTGTAAAGTTTTTAATCTGCTCATCATGGCAGGGAAGGCATCAAAAACATCCATGGCTGTATCAATGGTCATATCCAACACATCTGCGATGTTATATTTCCCCTTAAATCTGACCTGAAGTGTTTCCCGGTTATAACGTTTGCCATGGCAAACGTCACACGGCACGTACACATCTGGTAAAAATTGCATTTCAATTTCCAGCTGGCCGTGACCGCGGCAGGCTTCACAGCGGCCTCCTTTAACGTTAAAGGAGAACCTGCCTTTATCATATCCACGGATCTTGCTTTCCTGAAGATCCGCAAAGAGGTCGCGAATATGATCAAATAATTTTGTATATGTTCCTGGATTAGAACGCGGTGAGCGGCCTATGGGGGATTGATCAATATTGACAATTTTATCAATATATTCAGTGCCCTTGATTTTGTCATGATCGCCGGGTTTGGTCTTTGCCCGATTTAACTCTCGCGCCAGGGCTTTATAAAGAATTTCAATCATCAGAGTAGATTTTCCAGATCCGGAAACTCCCGTGATACAAACCAGTTTCCCAAGTGGAATGGAAACATCAATATCTTTAAGGTTGTGTTCTCTAGCTCCCAATATTTGAAGGAATTTACCATTTCCTTCCCGGCGATTTTCTGGGACAGGTACCTGAAGGCGTCCCGATAGATATGCCCCGGTTAATGATTCTGGGTGTTTGAGAATATCATCTATTGTTCCGGCGACCACAACTTCACCACCATGTTCGCCAGCGCCGGGTCCTAAGTCCAGGATCCAATCAGCTGTTTCAATCGTCTCGGCATCATGCTCGACAACCATCACGGTATTACCCAGATCGCGTAAACCTTCCAGGGTTCGAAGTAATCTGCCATTATCCCGGGGGTGTAATCCGATGGAGGGTTCATCCAGGACGTATAACACACCCATTAAGTGAGATCCTATTTGAGTTGCCAATCGGATGCGCTGGGCTTCTCCACCAGAGAGTGTTCCAGCTGAACGGCTCAGGGTCAGATAATCCAGGCCAACATCCACCAGGAACCCTAATCGTTCCATTAACTCACGTAGAACACGATCGGCAATGATTTGTTGACGTTGGTTTAATGGGGATTCAGACCCATTAAGTCGGTTCACCCAATCCAGTGCTTTCTGGATCGGCCAGCTGGAGATATTCACAATATTAAATTCGTCGATTGTAACTGCCAGCGCTTCGGGACGAAGGCGCGCTCCCTCACAAGATGGACAGGGATGGTCGTTCATATATCCCATAATGCGCGTGCGCATATATTCGGATTGGGTTTCTTTAAATCGCCTTTCCAGGTTGTTGATCACGCCTTCAAATGCACGGTAGAACTCATATTCCTTGCCATCTTTATTGACATAGGTAAGTTTAACTTCTTCCTCACCAGTTCCATACAGCAGCAGGGATTGATTATCTTCCGATAATTTATGATAAGGTTTTTCAAGATTCACCTTGTAGGCATCTGCTGCCCCTACCAGGGACCTCCAATAATATCCACCTTGCGCCCGTGGACCACCCCATTCGGTAGCGTCAATTGCGCCTTCATTTACGGATAAAGTCTTATCCGGGATTAATAAATTAACATCCACTTCAAGTTTGGTGCCAATACCCTCACATGTAGGGCAGGCTCCATGGGGTGTATTAAAGGAAAATGTCCGGGGCTCAATTTCCGGGAAACTGAGTTCACATTCCGGGCAGGCCAAATGCTCTGAATAATTTGTCGTTATCGGGTTCTTGGGATCAGTTTCATCAAATATGGTCAAGTAGCCATCGCCGAATTTTAATGCTGTCTCAACTGAATCTGTTAAACGGGAGCGGAAATTGTTCTGTTCCTCATCAGTCTCAAACTTTTGGATCACCAGCCTATCCACAACCGCCTCGATCGTGTGCTGCTGGTAACGTTCCAGTTGAATATCTTCTTCCAGACGTCTTATTTCACCGTTAATTCTCGCCCGAACAAAACCAGATTTCTGGATCTCTTCCAGGATTCCTTGATGTTCCCCTTTTCTTCCCTTTATTACTGGAGCAAGGATATTAAATCGGGTTCCTACCGGGAATCCCTCAATATACTCAACAATTTCCTGGGCTGACTGGGTTGTGACTTCTCGACCGCATTCAGGACAATGGGGTATGCCAGCCCTGGCATAAAGCAATCGCAGGTAATCATATATTTCGGTGACTGTACCCACAGTGGAGCGGGGGTTTTGGGATGTTCCTCTCTGGTCTATTGAAACCGCAGGAGATAAACCTTCAATATATTCCACATCCGGCTTGTCCATTTGTCCCAGAAACTGGCGGGCGTAAGATGAGAGAGATTCAACATAGCGGCGTTGACCTTCCGCGAATATAGTGTCAAATGCCAGAGAGGACTTCCCTGATCCAGAAAGCCCGGTAATAACCACAAATTTATCACGTGGAATCTCAACCGTAATATTTTTCAGATTATGAACTTTGGCTCCGACAACTTTGATCTTGTTTTCCATAATAATTTCAATATCTATCTAAAATTGGTACCTGATCCCAGAATATTACCTCACCAAGTTCAGAGATTATACCAATTCTACAATTTAACCGGGATTATGTGGGTAATTATTTACGAAGTTCCTATAAATCTACTCCAAAAGGGGAGGCCATTAAGGAGGCCCAGAATAAGTATCTGGGCCCTTCTGGAGGATTCGATATTTGAGTGGGGACTACAAGGCGAACTATGATTATTTATCAGATTGAAGTATAATCACGTTTTGCAAGAACACCTGGTATTGATAGAAAAACAGGAAGCCAGCAGGAGGCTTAATGAATATCACATGGCACGGGCATTCGTGTTTTCGTTTGACTGAAAGAGGTATGGCAACAGTTGTAACTGATCCATATAACCATAAAAAAGTTGGTTATAACGAATTAAACCTAACTGCTGATATCGTTACAGTCAGTCACGACCAGCCCGGACATAATCATACAAAAATCATCCGCAAAAGAAAATCACAACAATATATCATTACTGATCCCGGAGAATACGAAATTGGTGAAGTATTCATCACCGGAATCCGGACCAATCACAAAACGAAAGATGATGACTTGTATAATCTTATGTATATATTTGACTATAATGGAGTGCTGGTTGCTCATCTGGGAAACCTGAGCAGGGTACCCAGCCAGTCTGATGTCAAATCAATTGCAGGTGATGTTCATGTTGCCCTGGTTCCCGTCGGGGGAGGCAGCAGCTTAACAGCATCCAAGGCAGTGGAAGCCATCCGAATCCTGGAACCCAGCTACGCCATCCCCATGTATTATCATACCGAGGAGAGCAAACTAGAGCTCGATCCCCTGGAAAAATTTATCAAAGAGATGGGTTTGGATAAAGTAGAGCCCCGTCCTGATCTGAGCATAACCAGCACCCGCTCCAGCAACGAAACCAATGTTGTCGTACTGGACGTTGCTAAGGAATCCGAATAAAGGGTACCTGGATGACTGTAAAATTACTCATGACCTGGGATATTTTACCCGATAGGGAACAGGAATATTTTGAGTTCGTAATCAGTGATTTTCTCCCGGAAATTAAATTATTAGGAATCCGGCCAGTAGACGCCTGGTATACCATGTATGGTGATCAACCCCAGATCATGGTATCGGCAAAAACCCAGAGCCAGGCTGCACTGAATATCGCTATGGCGTCTAAAGAGTGGCAGAGATTACTGGACAACTTGATGAACTTTGTGGAAAATTTTTCCTATAAAATAATTTCCGCCCGGACAGGTTTTCAGTTATAATCGAATTTCCCAATATAAGGATCATCAGTGGAAGCTCCCAAACCCAAGAATATAAAGTTGCGTATCAACATCGGTATTGGTTTAACCATTGCCGGTTTCCTGATATTTCTCCTCGGAGCAGATCCGGGCCTTGTGAACCTTAATCGCAGTCCTGTCGTCGGTTTTGTCCAAACAGCCACGTTTTCAAGTGGATTGGCTATGTTATGCCTGGGCGGGTTTATCGGATTAAAAGCCTGTCAGCAGCCAGGACACTATCAAACGCTTGCCCAGGATGTAGGGATTCGCCTGGTTGCGACTGGTTATCTGATCGCCCTTGTATCCGGCATGTCTGATGTATTTGGTTTTGGCACCCAAGTATATCCTGCCTTGCCTTTTTTTGGCCCCGCGCAAGCAGCCGGAGTCATTATCGGTGAAATTGTCATCGCTGTAGGTTTCTTGCTTTACTTGCCATTCCCTTCCAAGCTGTCTAAAGCTTGACAAGGCCAAATCGACCGAGTAAAATTGGCGATGCATTACCATAGAAACTAAATCAGGCCGAGATAGCTCAGTTGGTAGAGCACTTGACTGAAAATCAAGGTGTCGCCAGTTCGAGTCTGGCTCTCGGCACTCAATTGCGGGCGTAGTTCAGCGGTAGAACGTCTCCTTGCCAAGGAGAAGGTCACGAGTTCGAATCTCGTCGCCCGCTCTGATAAAAAAATGGCTGGTGGCCGATGGCTGACACAAAACAGCCATTAACCATCAGCTTATTTATATCAAGGCGACGTAGCCAAGTGGTAAGGCAGAGGTCTGCAAAACCTTTAGCATGGGTTCGATTCCCATCGTCGCCTCTTTCGTTTTAAAAGCAATCACCTCACTGGCTGCCCGCAGTGAGGTGATTGCGTATCTAAGGAGGAGAAGAAATGGGGGCTTACCCCAAATGAAGTTAAACTAACCTTGATATCTGCATAATAGCTTAATAAACGCCCCATTCAGCTATCAGAATCGTTAGCTCTTGAAATGAAAAATCTAAATTTCTGGTATTCTTCCGATATTATGCTGGGAGAAACAGAATTTTTCCCTACTCCTTAAAATATTCCGGGAGCCAGGTGAGAGAATCCAGTTCAAGATAGGTGTTTAGGGTGTAAAAGAAATCCTCCCCGGTTGAGATTTGATTCGTGTAATCTATCGCATATTCTTTGATAAACAGTCCGAATTTCTCTTCCCCCAATTCGCCCCTCAGTTTATCCAAGAATTTTGCCCCCTGCAGGTAGGTGGCGTTCCTGTACGCTAGGTATTGATCAGTAAACTCTCCGTAATCATAAATGGAGCGGTTAATCACACCATACGGCTCATAATAATTAACCCGGGTCGCCCACCACCAATTCACAGAGTCCGGGTAGACCGTTTCATAATAGATCAATTCGCTGAAAGTACAAAAGGACTCATCCAGCCAGGGTTCCAGGGCCTGATCATTTGCAACCTTCCCATACCACCATTGGTGCGCTGTTTCGTGGGCTGCAATGGTTACCAGGTAACTCTGTTCTGATCCATTGTAGGTATCAAAGAAACCCCGGCTTTGGAAGTAGAGACCTTCATACTCCATCCCGTGGTTAAAATCAGCCTGCACCATTGATAAACTGGATTGGTTATATGGGCCAAAAAGTTCAGAAAACAGGGCTAATGACTCAACAGTGGTATTAAAAGCAGCTTCTCCCGGGACCAGGTAGGGAGGGAAGACATACCCATATACTTTTACACCATTCAGATCCTGTTCCATAACTTGATAATCAGGACTGATGGAAAATACAAAATTCCGTCCATCTTCCAGGGTATAAGACCGCTTGTTTTGTTCTTTAATAGCAATTGAACTCGCTGCCACGACTAATTCCGGACCAGTTATAATTTCCAGAGTTACATCAAAATCAGCCGCCGGGTAAACCAGGTACTCCCCAAAAATCCAAGGATCATGAACCAACCAACCGGTTTCTTCCAGGTAGGGAGGCACCATCGGATACCAGTCCACCAAGTTAGTTTGGATAGTTGTATATCCAAACGGAGATGGACCATATCCCTCCCGGGCATTTTGAAATGGGAGATCCAACTTGTAATGGATGATCAGCTGCTTAAACTCACCTGGCAACCAGGGCTGCGAAAGAGGGATGGTTAATCGAACCCCGTCCAGAAAATAGGTCTCTATTGGTAAATCACCCTCCCAGTTGATACTCTCTATTGAAAATACATTTATCCAGGTATTAGGTGGAACAACCAGGATTATTTCATTTAAGGGTACTCCAGCCGGTTGAGGGAGATGTATTTTTTCTTCCACCAAGACCTGATGGTTATAGTAATCCAGTTCGGCGATAATTTGATATTGAATATCTTCCGGAGTTGTTTGAATAGGTGGTTGCTCGACATCTCCTGGTGTAGGAGATTCAAGAATCTGTTCTTCGATCTCGGTGGGGATCGGCTGGGTAGCACCAGTTTCATTTTCACTAATCGGTACAGGGCTGGTTGGAATACGAGAAAAATTGTCTGATCCGCAGCCCCCGACAAAAAGTGTGATGAAAATCAGGATTACCGGCAGATATTTGGTTTTAGTTGATAGAAGAGGATATGATTTCATTGATGGTAAAGGCTTCGAACTGAATCAATTTTCAGTTTTGCCTATCTCTAGAAATTGGATCAAGATACCTGCTTCATGAATCAAGTCAATTTCAGGGGGAAGCTGATAGTTCTCATCGACCCGCTGGATTAATCTGTCGATTGCGATCTGGATCCGATCAGGAAAGTTTCCCATCCGTCCCAGAGTCTGCAGTGATAAGTAGGCATTATCTGTCTTTTTGGCCACTCCCTGGCGGGTCAGATATGACCCTACAGCAGCACCTGCAGCCCTCCGGGCACAAACCCTGGCTCTTCCCTCATTTCCTTCCTTCCGGGATTGTTTAGCCAACAGAAGTTCTTCTTGAATTTGAAAATGGGTTTCTGCAGATTTCATGCACAGGATTATACCGTAGGGTAAGCACCTTTTCTGGGTTTGGTTCCGCAGACATTGGCGCTATTTTATTGCCTCTTTGGCTAACTTGTCCACCCGTTCATTGTACTGATGACCAGCATGGCCCCGCACCCAGTGCCATGTCACTTCATGTTCGGCAATCACTGCATCCAATTCCTGCCACAAGTCAGCGTTCTTAAGAGGAACTGTTTTACCGGGTTTTCCGCGCCGCCAACCGAGTTTTTTCCAGTTATGTATCCACTCAGTAATGCCTCTTTTTAGATATTCAGAATCAGTAAAAATATCTGCCTGGCAGGGCTCTTTAAGTGCCTTTAATGCCATCACTGCAGCTGTAATTTCCATCCGGTTGTTAGTGGTTTTTCGCTCGGAACCAGATAATTCTTTTTCTCGACTACCAAACCGGAGTAAAGCTCCCCATCCACCCGGTCCAGGATTACCAGAACAAGCTCCATCTGTATAAATCATTACCTTTGGTTTATTTACCATGAATACCTTTTTATTGCGATTCGCGATTTTTTCTTATACCCGGAACACAGTAGATAATTCTGGAATTATCTACTTAAATCAATTTGATCCCGGGAATAATCAGTCAATTCCAGAGCTGTTTTATCAAGCATCCTTAATAAGGCAGTAATTTCAACGGGCTCGATTTCAAATAAAACTTCAAAAGCATCGCCAACTGCTTGACGGACGATCTCCCAGGAAGGATGCAGAGGATTAACCTGACCATATTTTAATAGATTTAATCCCTTGGACCAGCTCGGATTTTCGGTCCTGAAATCTCGGATTAAATCCAATGTATCTTTTCTTGTCGGGTATAACCCGCTGTACTGAACCCATTCAGCTTGAATTTCAGGTGAAGTTAAGTATTTGAGGAACAACCAGGCAGCTAATTCTTTTTCAGGGGTGGTGTTAAATAGTACACCAGCTTGAATACTGGCAGTTACAGCTTTTGACCCATAGGGACCAATGAATGGAAGCATCTTCCAATTGTCCGCTCTACCAGTTTGATTGGCATGCATACTGATCTGATCTATATTTTGAGATGAACTCATCATCATCAGTGCGTCACGTTGATTAAATTTTTCGAATTCAATTTCTCGAGCTATCGGGTTGGGATATCCGGAGATTATAAAGCCACATCCGTTGTGGTAGATATCAATCCAATCCAATGCCACTTCTTTAACTTCCGGGGAAGAAAATTGATAAACCTCTTCACCCGGTTCCATAATCAAACCATCGTATGCATAGATCCAGGAGGTGATATTGGCAGCTTCAGGATACATCAATATCCCACCCGCCAAGTCCTTTAAATTCCCGTTTCTTTGCTGAACCTCAGCTGAAGCGGCGCAAGCCTGTTCCTTGAGTTCTTTTACCGTTCCGGGGGGTGAGGAGAATCCAAGTTCCTCCGCCCAGGTCTGGTTATAAAATAAAACCTGGATGGTTTGTGTAAATGGAAGTCCGGGGCGAACACCTTCATCCAGTATAAATGTATCCAAAATATCTGAATAATAATTGATGTAAATAACGTCAGTAAAACCCACCGCGGGATCGTTCATAAATGGATTTAGATCGGCGGTTAACCCTGCTTCATACCATCCCGCAAGATAAATCGCATCACTGATCATAACATCAGGAACAACACCTTCTTGAAATGCAGCTTGAATGGTATCCATTGGATCAAGGGTTAACCCCCGATCGACCGGATTCACCATTATCCCCCACTCATTTCCTTGATTAAATTTTTCAACAATTGCATTGAACCCTTCTCCGGGTTCATCCAAATCCCAAACATACCAGAATTCAAGCTCAATGTCATTCAATTCTGACCAGGGTATTCCCATTGGTTCTGGGTCTGGTGTACCTCTCGATTGCTTTGACTCGCTGATGGCTGTTAATGTTGCCGGGTGAATGGTTTTAATCGGGGAAGTCGCCTGGAGGGTGCCTGCATGGTCCCTGTTTATAAAATCGCAAGCGGCGGCAATAATTACCAGGATGAGCAATTGAAATACCAGCAAGGGATTAATCTTTTTTTGTTTCATATCAGTTCATTTTGACCGGTGTTAATCAAGAACTATCCTATTGTAACAAAAAGCAAGGTACGTATGTGTACCTTGCTCTAGAAAATGAAAATTTCTGGTGAAATTACTGGAGGAAATTCCAGGGATTTACCTTGGAGCCAACATAAATCAATTCAAAGTGCAAGTGGGCTCCGGAAGAATTTCCGGTAGATCCCAATCCGCCGATGGACTGACCCTGGTTGACACTTTGCCCACAGCCAACACTGATTGAGTTCATATGAGCATAAAGTGACTGCCACCCACCGCCGTGATCAATTACAATCAAATAGCCATATCCGTAATTGCTCCAGCCAGCATAAACGACCACTCCATTATCTGTAGCCCAGACAGGATTTCCAATGCTTCCAGCAATATCAATTGCCGGGTGGTTAGCACCTGGATTGTAATCATAACCAGAAATCCAGCGTTCAGTGGTTGGCCAGAGAAATACACCCACACCCACATTTCCTGTGTAAATCGTACCGCAGTGACCAGGTCCGTATGTTGCAGCGATGGCCGGATTATCACGTGTGATTGCCGGGGGTCCATAGTCAACCAATTCCCTTGCTCCGCCAGGTACTATTAGCTGTTGTCCTGCAACAAAAGTGGGATTATCCATATCAAAGTCATAAATATCAATTTTGTTACCGGGGTATTGAATAATATCCAGGGGATCAACCCCATAGTATTCGGAAACTTTGAGTAAACTTTCCCCCTCGGTCCACTTATGGAAAGTCCCATTAACTGGAAGAATATTTAATTCCTGCCCGGGTTGAAGCGTGTGCGGATTATCCGCTAGAGTATCAAAGTTACCCCAAAGGATTGTCTCTGGTTTTAATCCAAAAGTTTCCGCAATAGCGAATAAAGAATCTCCCTGTTCAACAGTATATACTAAAACTTCCACCCGGGATCTGGTGGGAATGGAAGTATGAAGTAATGACGTTCTTGGGATGCCTACCAGAAGGCCAGCTTGATCAACAATAAAGCTGGGCATTTCCAATGCTCCCCCTGAACCTCCAGTTTGATTATCATCTGGCCCATCTGCGGAGGTTTCTTCAGCGAATACCGTTAATTGTTCCGTGGAATTTTGCGTGTTGAGATAAAAAGCCCGCATGGCAATTACAACAATTGTGACCAGCAGGACAACAGCACCTATTGTGACTATACGTTGTCTGTTTTCTCCTTCTAAGAACCGTCCTAGAAGATCTCGGAATCCGGTTAAGAAACCATTTGCGGGTTTATTTTTAGGTTGTTCCAATCCGTCTTCGTTATACTGGTTATCCATTATTCTTGGTGCCTCCGCGGTAACTATATCATCAGCGCTGTACAGCGTCAAGAAGTGCAAATCTATTCTTATAATCCCTTAACAAGCAATGAGTATCCAGATTTGGTGGCTGATTTTCATCGGGATGGCTTGTCCGTTCCCTTTCTCTATGGCACAATTAGGAGGACGATTTTCAATGAGGTAAACATGTCACGCTGGTCACTTTTTTTCATAGTATTGCTGCTGGGTTTAGGGCTGGGTTTGCTGTACGGCTGGGTAATTAATCCAGTAAGTTATCAAGACACAACCCTGGACACGCTGCGAATAGATTATAAAACTGATTACACCCTGATGATTGCAGAAGTGTATCACCAATCGAATGATCTCGAATGGGCGATGAACCGTTTAACCTTGTTACAAGATAAATCTCCCCTGCACAGTATTGAAGAGTCATTAAAATTCGCTGCCCAGGCAGAGTATACTCTCCCAGACATGTTCTTATTACGCGATTTGCACAATGCCATGAAGGAGAATAATTAATCCAATGGATCAAAATCGCGGAAACTGGTATATCTTAACAGGCTTGATCCTTGGTTTGATTGTGGGGGTGGTTTACTCCTGGGTTATATCACCCATCTCACAGGTAGACACACATCCTAGTTTGCTAAGAACTGATTACAAAGATATTTACCGGTCATTGATCTCACGGGCATATCAATCCAACAACAATCTTCCCCGGGCAGAAGCCCGGTTGGAGTTAATAGGTGATGATGAACCGGCCCTGGCATTGGCTGCCCAGGCACAGCGATTCCTGGCAGAGGGTGGAGATAATGAGATGGCAATCATCCTCGCTAATCTATCTGCAGCAATTCAAAACGCTGAGCTAAAAAATAATCCTGTCCCGCCCACTGTCACTGCTGCAGATCCTGAAATTACCTCAACTGCTTCCCCAGAAACAGGAGAAAATGGCGGAAACAGCCCTGAGTCTACCGCTGTTACCACCGAGCGTCCAGACTGGACTCCAACACCAGCCCCCACAGAATCACCGCCTTTTATCCTTCAAGATTCCTCCCCCATTTGTGATCCCACCCTGGGTGAATCGTTAATACAAGTCATTGCAACAGATGGCGCGGGAGATGGCATCCCAGGCGTGGCAATCCAGATTGCTCTTGGGACTGATCCTACTGAGGTTTTTTATACGGGTTTAAAGCCAGAACTAGGATTGGGGTATGCGGATTTTTCAGCTGAACCGGGATTAACATATCAGGTTGAAATTCCGGACAGTGGGTTGATCGTGCCTGAAATTGAGGTACCCACCTGTCAGAACGAATCAGAGGAATCCTATTGGGGAAGCTGGGAAATCTATATCACTCACCCTAACTAACAGGATCTTCAGCCGTACTAATTCCAATCCAAAAATGATCGGGGAGGACTTTTTCGTTTTTAAGGACCAAAACCTTACCGATTTTTAGAGCATCCTTCCCCGGGGTGTTTTTGGATCCATTTTTCTTGTTTTTCTTCCCATTTACCATCTTCGGATGAATATAACAAAGATTGGGATTCTTCCCATATTTCTTCTGATAATACCTGGCAGCCCGTTCAACCTTACTGGGGATACTGGTCTTTTGATCATTATCAAACCAGAGCATGCCTATTTCCATTAAAACCTCCCTGTGAAGATCTTCCCGGTTAGGGGAAAATTCCGATTACCTGTGTATAATATAAATAGAACGTATGTTCTATTTATATTATAGCTGAAAATATTTGTTTTGCAAGTGGATTTCCGATTGATTTCAGTTATTTCTTTTGTTGCCATTCCCTTTCGAATCCCAAACCCGTTTATAATGGGTTCATGTCAAAGTCTCATGCCCAATACATATGCCAGGATTGTGGTTACACCAATCCCCGTTACTTGGGTCGCTGCCCGAATTGCGGGAACTGGGACACTCTTATTGAAGAACAGGTAGAAAATAGCGCTGCTTCAACGACAGCATCCTTCTCCCGTTTTAATGCAACATCCGTGCCGCGACCAATCCAAAAAATCCTTTCCGATAAGGAAAAACGTATCCAGCTAAAACATGAGGAATTTTCCCGGGTATTGGGAGGCGGTATTGTGCCAGGATCCATTAATTTAATTGGAGGGGATCCTGGAATCGGAAAATCCACCTTACTGCTTCAAATCGCCCTTGAGCTGGCTGAAAACATTAAAGTCCTATATGTTTCCGGGGAAGAATCCGAGCGCCAAATTAAAATGCGGGCTGATCGTCTCTACCGAAATCCTGGAGGTGATCCCAAAAAATTACCTGACGATCTCTTTCTCGTTACCGAAACCAACCTGGAAGCCATACTTGATCATACGGGAGAGATTAAACCCGGCCTGTTGATTGTAGATTCGATTCAGACCACTTATCTTCCCCAGCTGGAATCCTCAGCCGGATCAGTCACTCAAGTTCGTGAAAGCTCATCCTTATTAAGGGAATATGCCAAAAGAACAGGAACCAGCGTATTTTTGATAGGGCATGTCACAAAAGAAGGAACAATTGCCGGGCCAAGAGTTCTGGAGCATATCGTGGATACAGTGTTGTACCTGGAGGGAGATCGTTACCAGGCTTACCGTCTGCTCCGCTCAGTCAAAAACCGGTATGGCGCGACAGCAGAAGTGGGTGTTTTTGAAATGCAGCAAGGTGGAATGATTGAAATATCAAATCCATCCGAGGCCTTCCTGGCAGAACGCATGGTGAACGCCCCCGGATCTGCGATTGCTGTCACCATGGAAGGAACCCGTCCCATCCTGGTTGAAATTCAGGGACTAACCAATCCAACTACCTTTGGCAATCCCCGCCGGACACCCAATGGCATTGAATTTAACCGGCTGCTGCTGATCACAGCAGTACTCAGCCGCAGAGCAGGCATTTCTCTGAACGATCAGGATGTGTTTGTCAACGTGGTTGGAGGACTAAAAATCAACGAGCCCGCAGCAGACCTGGCAGTCGCGGCAGCAATCGCCTCTTCCGTCAGGGATATCCCGGTCAAAGCGGATACCATCCTGGTCGGAGAGCTTGGTCTTTCAGGTGAACTCCGCATGGCTAGCCGTATGAGCGAACGATTAGGTGAAGCTGCTAAATTAGGCTTTAAATCAGCGATCATTCCCAAAAGACTCAGAAGCGGGGGATTCACCTGGCCAAAGAATT